>Ga0208085_1000219_pt1 | contig 22637 bp, 23 predicted proteins | sample LakMenEpi21Jun10_FD_150721 | JGI IMG/M metagenome (GOLD analysis project Ga0208085, IMG submission 150721) | Freshwater microbial communities from Lake Mendota, WI - 21JUN2010 deep hole epilimnion (SPAdes) | ecosystem: Environmental > Aquatic > Freshwater > Lentic | place: Lake Mendota, Madison...
TCCTCCCTTTGCGAGGGCTAGAGCGGAGTCCAATCGCAGGCCCGACCATTGCTTGGCAGGACCGTGGCAGGAGAAGCACTTTTCGGCAAGGAGCGGTCGGATATGGGTTTCGAACGCATCGTTGTTTTGGGCAATCGGGCTTTGGCCCACGGCAACGGAGGCCGTAACCAAAACGGAGGCCAGTACCAACAGGTGCGAGAGTAGCGAACCACACAGGAGCAGAGCAGGGGACAGGATCCCGATGCGTAAAGCTTGCGGAGGAAGATGCTGAAGGTGGGACATGGAGCAGGGGAGGGAGGGGGTTGGGGTCCAAGAGCCAAGATTCCATTATACGCCCTAATCGGCCAGAGAACCGCTCGGCGATAAAAACGAACATCTTGGTTTCCTAGCGAGACTTCGCATGGAAATCCGGTCCTGAGCGTACTCAACCCAAAAAACAGCGGGGGAAGTCCCTGCGTTTTCATGATGAAAATCGCTGCTGGCTAAAATTTCTACAAATAATTCTGATATTGCTCGCCACATCTTGGACCTGCTTTGGCCAATGACTAAATAGCGGTAATCAGGACCGATCTTGGATCATCCCGACAACCGACGCTGTTCCCTCGAACCACCCTTGAATTTTGGGAATCACTGAAATGCCCATCGAACATGCATGCACTTGTGGAGCCAAGCTAAAAGTCAAAGACGAACTAGCTGGAAGAAAAATCAAATGTCCTAAATGCTCTCAGGTCTCCACCGTTGCAGAGCCCACGATTCAAACCGAAATGATTCCGGTACGCTGCCAGTGCGGGAAATCGTATCAAGCAAAGATATCGATGTCCGGAAAATCGTTCAAATGTTCCGCCTGCGAAAAGATGGTTTCGATTCCCAATCGCAATCAACCAAAAGAAGCCGATCTAGATCCGTTCGGCTCGAGTCTCCCATCGAACAATCTCGCAAGCTTATTCGATCAAAACTTTCCCGAGCTAGGGATTCCGACCGCGACTCATGTACCCTATCAAGCGCCCGTCAAAGCAACCGCAGCAAAAAAGGAATCCGCAGAAAAGCGAACAGGAATAACCCTGCAATTTAATCAGGATACTCTCGTCTTGATCACAGCCGTTCTTTGCATCCTATTCGGATTGAGTCGACTCGTATTCCTGAACCCGATCGCAATTTTCCTAGCACCAAAAGCCATGCTTTCGGTGGGCGGCATGCTGTTCATAGCCAATTCCCTCGTCTGCATAGGCATCCTCGTGGCTGGCATCGGATTGTTGCTCGATCAGGAATGGTCGATTGGCGTTGGGCAGATCGCAGCTTCCATGTACTTTGTTCTGCTGTTGATTGATTTCGGAATATTTTTCGCGAATATCGCTATTGCAATGGACGGGAAAACGAGTGTCACCTCCTTGACGCGAGGCCTATCGAGCTTATTAGGCACGCTCGCCGGTGCATCGGTCGCTCCTGGATTATTGCTGTATGTCACGCTGCGAAACGATTAAACGATGGCCTCGTCAGTGAAATTTGCGGGTCCGTATTGGCTTGGTCGCTAGGTGGCAGGTGCTGGGCAAAGCACTTAAACCATTACCTAACCCATAATTCCTGCGGGAGAGCAGAAAAATTAGCTTTTATCAAAGAGGACAGAGCAACGAGATGGAAACAAAAACTGAGGTCGAGATCATTCCCGAGAATGCATCGCTGTTGAAGGCCGAGCAAAAAAGGCAACGAGCAGATCGTTTCTACGATGGGCGATTTTGTTTTTTCTCGGAGGGATAGGATCGTATGGATGGTGGTTTTACCAGGACATGCGATTTATGAGGGAAGGGACCAATGCCACAGGCCGCATCACCTCATCGAATACCCAATCGAGTTCAAGTAAGGGGAAGTCGTACACGACCCAAATCATCCACTACAGTTATGAAGTCGAAGGTGGAGCATCGCAACAAGGAAAGGACTCCGTCAAAACCTGGAGGCATAAGCCCAGCAGTGCTTCTGCCTTTAAACCGCAAAGCAAGGACGAGATCGTTGTGGAGTATCTGAAATCCTCGCCCGAGAAATCACGCATCGTCATCCCTAATCGATACGGCGATGAGTACTTGTTTTCAATCTTGGCGATGGTTGCGGGAGGCTTGTTTTTTCTCACTAGGTTCATCAACTCTCAGTCAACCCGCTTGCGGTTGCAATGCTATGGTGGCCTACTGATGCTGATAGGTTCGGCGCTGATCGGATGGTTCGTATACGTGTTTTACCGATCGAACTCCGAAGTTCAACGGCCGGGCGATTTCCCCCTAATGATCATGGCTTTCTTGTTCATGCTAGCGTTCGCATCCATGCCCATTTGGTTTGGTTGGACGCTGATCCGTAGTAGCCGATTGGCATTTACGGATCCTCGTGAGCTGTTGGACTTGGAATGGATGCCCCGTTGTCCGGGCCGTACGTCGATCATGCCACGAAGTTGGTTTGGGGCGGATGCGGCGCTGATTTTGGATCACGAGAACCGTGTGATCCACTTCTTCAACTGCCATGTCTTGAATGGATTCATACCGAGGAACCAGTTGATTTATTCGTGTAAAGTCAATGAATTAGAGAGAAGCGAGAAGACCTACTCGAACAAACGCAGAAAGATAACGGAAACGCTACTTAAATCTCCAGGCGGGGCAACTAGGCTAAATATGCACGAAGCGGGAGTAATAGAGTTCCTCGATTTACTTGACTCTATGGGCTCCAATCCGGCACAGGAAAGCTAAGCGGTACAATCCGCTGCGTCTCCAGAAAAATGACGACGGCACCGAGCGTTGCCTGGGCTTCATCAAATGAAATATCCTTCGGGATGGTGGCTTCTGCGTACGTTTTTTGCGTCACGCTCCATTGTTCCTGAAAAGTCGCCAACCCCTGGCAGTCGATATAACGGGACCGGCAAGCTGCGTAGAACACTTCCCCGGCCATTCGCCAAAACTCGACTTTCTCAAGTCATTAGAGTCTGCAGATGCGGTTAATTGCTTCGATCCCTCCGGGATCAGGTGCCCGGGACGGCCAAATCTGGTGACCCTTCTTAGCTCAGTTCTCAAGCCCCACGGCCCCAAAAAAACCGACTTGGCCGCTGTATGCTTACGTTGGCTTCTTCCCGCTCCAGCCGGATTTTTGCTTCGAGCGCACCAACCTCATCTAGCCATAAAGTCGGCACGTTGTCCAGTTCCAGGAGTGGCACGGTCATGACGAACTCTTGGTCAGGATCGTTCTAAAAGACAATGCGTTGCCCTTCCTCGTTGAAGAGGCGATCAATTGCGGTTTGGATTTGGTTAAAATCGCTCATTGGATGGGAGTTCCGCCAGACAATTCTATGATACGATTTACGAACGCCTTAAACTCGGAACATTCGTTGATCGAAATCAACAAGTTCTCTCCCCTCAGAATGCGAGGTCCATAGATCGTCTTGGGATAACTATCCTTGCATCCTCCGACTTCAAAAATCTCTTTGATTCGATCTTCATGCTCGCCCTCCCAATCTGCCCATTTGCCAAAGCTGGTCGAGAGTGTAATCCTTTAGCCAACCTTCTAAATCGAACTCAGTACCCCACGTGAAATGCGCTGATCCATCATCGTCGATAGTAGTTGATAGGATCTCTTCAGGTGTTAGGAACCTGACTAGCCTATCGGAATGAGTGGCAATAATTAACTGAGTACGATCCGAAGCACTACGAAAAAGATCAGCAAGGATTGATAGCAACTCCGGGTGAAGGCTCACCTCGGGCTCATCGATCATCGTAACGGCCGTCAATCCCGGACTGTAAAGCAATGTTACCAACCAGAGGAACCGAAGAGTCCCTTCGGAGAGTTGGTGCATATAGAACGGTTGGCCGCTTGTTTTGTCTTTCCATGTCATCGCAAGAGTGCCGGCAGCAACCGGCGGAAAGTTAAGGCGATCGAAGTTTGGGAACCCCGCACGAAGCGTATCTTGAATAAGATCGAAACGATCGCCGTCCGTTTCGCGAATCATGTAGAGACACGAAACCAAGTCTTCACCGTCTTTTCCGGGAAGCGTCGCAGTTCGCATCGATTGGGGTAGGCGAACTGGGGCATTGTGACTTACATCCAGGGCGTGATAGTGGGTAGACGAAGCCAGTGCTTTACGGAAAGCCTCAGGTTCGGCGAACATCCGGGGAACTTGAGACAGCGCTGATTCCATGGGATTGATTTCCCATGTTGGGCGAACAAGCTTTTTTTCCTGTACGGAATCGAAGTATTGGATGCTACCTCGATTCGCGGTCAAGTGAAGGAACGGATTTGGCGGCCCTCGGTCTTGAAATAAGGATTCATCACTGATGGAGTAGTCGACTCCCTTGGGTTGAACACGTATCTCATACTCCAGAGGCAATTCGGTTTCCGTCGTTTGCCGCAAGCTGAATTGGATAGCTTGTGACGCGTAAGCGGTTAGATTCGTTCGAATCGCATTGAAGCCTCCGAGGTCTGTAAACGAAACGGCCATCTTGCCCGATGCGGACGCGGATAACAGGCTGATCGCTTCCAACAACGAAGTTTTTCCGCTCCCGTTCGCCCCGATAACCACGTTGAGCGATTTGAGCGTCAAGCTTAGGTTTGCTATCCGACGATAGCCTTCGATATGGATGTGATCAAAGTGACAATAGCTCATATCGATTCCTTCTTTTCCTGCGTTTTTTGTGTTTTGTGGTGAATCATCCGTCATCATCCTTTGTTCCGCAAATCGCCTTGGATTCGGCAAGCAAGTCGCCGAACTTAGCGAAGTTCACTTTCACGCCATCATCAAGGTCGAGGCTGATTTTCTCATCGGCGGCGTGCTTCAGTTTTTCCTCGAAGATGAGCAGTCCTGCCAGTTGGTTCTTGAGCTCGTCTTGTTTCTTCTGGAGTTTCTTGCGATGGTTGGTGCTGGTTGCCTTGGAAAAAACTAGGGGACTGTCCCCGTTTCCATCGAAGCGCAAAGACTTGTCGAGCATCCGGAAGCCCCAGGAATTCAGGCGATAGGTTTCGACGAATCGCTGCTTCCGTGAAGTAAATCAGTCGCTCTCGATGAGGCAATCCTAGAAAAACGATCTTCAAAGGTTCACCTCAGCAATTTCTAGGAGTATTGGTCGCATCCATGCGGGGGCAAACCCTAAATCATCGAGCAACGTGCGGCGTTTCTCTAAAGGCAGGATTCGCTTAAGATGATCGACCCTTTCCTTGGTCACATGCTCACGGCCCAGTGCCTTAAAGGCCTGGATCACAAGTCCACTGAGTCGCCCTGCGGTGGCCATATTCTTGGGAGTTGTTTTACGCAGTTGGATCGTCATGGTCCCGATCCGAACAGTACGACTGGTTCCATCGGTCAAGAATACGACTTTCGCAGGTACTTGGTCAGACAGCCCCAACGTGTTTGCGGCTTGAACCCCAGATCGCTGCAAGCGGGTCTTGTCTCGACCAGCTAATGCTTTTGCTATCGTTTCTGCAGGCGGTGTCAATAAACCCAGAACCGGATGTTCTTTGGGGTAGTCGTAAACGCCCCTCGCAAGCCGGCGAATAACACCCGCACGCCAAAGGCGATGAAGCGCCAGATCTACAGCTTGCCGGCTACCAATGGCGCAAAACTCTGCGGGTACAAAAACGCAACCTCGTCCACGTCCCTTAATGGTCGCAAGTATCCGTGCATCAATCGCCTGTGGAGATTTTTTACCTGCCATGTTGTAAGAAATCCTATACGGTTTTTCTTACAGAATCAAGAAGAAATCCCTCATGCACGAGACGCTAACTCAGGATCACCGCTGGGCTGCCAAGAGCAAGGCAACAAGATTCAAAGTGGTAGAAAATGCGATCCAGATAGGCGGCTGGACGAAAGAACCGCACGTAAAGCGTTTCCGAATGAGCACTTACGTATTCGCCCCGAAAATCCAGGCGGGTTCGGATAGAAAAAACTCGGGGACTGTCCCCGGTTCCTTTTTAAACCAGCTGATTTTTCTCTCTGCGAATGGACGCTAATGTTCGCGGGTAGGGAACAGCCCTGCCACGAGCCAAACAACCGCAGAAAAATCCATCGGTCCTTGGCAACCCACCAGATGCGATGCCGTACAATAATGCTTCCCGGCAGTCGCTTTTCACGTTTCCCGCTTAGTCAACACGGCTTGACCAAAACATACTGATAGGTGAATCCATGAAGAACCAATCCTCGATGTTGTACGTCTGGATATGGGTAGTCCATATCATGTTTCTCCAAAGCGTTGGTCTTGCCCAGGAACAAACACGGACATGGAAAGATTCTGCCGGGAAATACTCTATCGAAGCTAAGCTGATCGATTTGCAAAGCGATGCGGTACGCTTACAGAAAACCAATGGCGATACGATCAGTGTTCCACTTGCAAAATTAAGTGCAGAAGATCAAGCCTACATCAAATCGATAGTAGACTCGAAAACCACCAAACCTAAGGAGACTGCCAATCCGTTTGAAACGACTGATCTAATCAAAATAGAAGCGGTACAAGCGACGTTTTCATTACAAACAATCAAACCAAGTACGGACATCCAAGATCTCCCAGGTGATGGTGAAACACGTTTACTCCCGAAATCAACTGATTGCGAACCTTTGACGCCCGACCCAGCGCCCCCGATACCCAATCTAAAAGCCGCGCTTTCTATGCTCGCAGCTACGGACCCCTACGATGATTTGTCGGAGCTGGTGACCTTAAATTCCAAACAAGCTCTTGTTGCTATAAGCATCGGACGTCGTGTATCCGGCCAACCCAAACCACCGTCGGGCAAATTGCTCGTCGGCCAATTGCCAAAGGGCCCATTCACACTTGTGAGCGACGGTGCTGAAGCCATCCGGATTTTTGATCATAAGGAATCGACCGGAAAAACCCTCTTGGTGAGCAATATCGACGAGTTGAAACGAGGCGGTGAATTGGTCGTCATGGATGGGCTAGCTACTGGAAAGCCGGTCGAACTCTACCGACGCCGACTGCCTGGAATCGAAAAACCAGGCTTCAAGCCACAGGTTAAACAGGCCAAGCTGCTCGGTGCCGATTTAGCATTGGTCGTTGTCGATTCGGCGGTCTATTGCTGGAATCTTAAATCTTGCCAATTGATCTATCGAACAGATAGTTCGCTCAAGGGAATATCGCAGGTGACCTTTAGCGCCAATGGCAAGTACTTGGCAGTGCCCCAAAATGGTGGATTTAGTTTGCTAGAAGCAGCCACCGGCGAAGATCTTGGCTTTGTCGATGCCGGTACGTCTTCAGGGGCGGCGTTATCTTTTCACCCTGACGGTAGACGTATTGGTTACTGCTCAGGGAACACTTGGGGTGTTTGGGACATTGTAGAAGCTAGGAAGATCTCTTCGGGAGTTGTTACCGAGTTTATCGGGGAAGAACTGCTCGGGTGGGTTGGCAATGACTTGTTATTAACCAAAGCGGGCAATCTTCTCGATACAAAATCGGAGATGCTATTTTGGTTTTACTATGTAGGAGCTACCGAGTCTCGCATGCTTTGGAATAACTGGTTGATTTGCGTGACCAAGAATCAAGGCCTGAAGCTAACCGTTTTACCTATACCCGACAAAAAGGCTCAAGCGGCATTTGGGAAACTCGATCAACAAAAGAGTTCAATGATCACCGCACCAGGAACCGAGGTGCGAATCGAGATCGAGTCGACCGAACCGGTCGACAAAGATGCACTCACGGAAGCTTTGACAACCTCGATCGAACGCGCCGGTTGGGTTATCAAGCCGACATCGAAACTGGCCGTCGTCGCGAAGATCGGGCGAGGAAAACCTTACACCTTACAGTACTCATCCTCCCCGATCGGAGGAACTCGAAAGGACGAGCAGCTTCAGAACGTCAACATCAATCCTTTCACTGCGGTGCTGGAGATACGCTCTGGGAAAAACGTCTTGTGGACCCGCAACACGGAGAATTTTGCTCCGCCGATGATCTTTTTACGGGGAGATGAGACCGTCCAAGAAGCGGTAAAAAAGTACGAGCGGCCACAACCCGAGTTCTTCTCTTCGCTCCAAATTCCTCCGAGAATCCCCAAACCCGAGATCGCTAGAGGATTGGGGAGCAGTCGAGAAGACAACGGAGCTTGGGTCGATTTCCCACGACAACCTCGACCTTAAAAACCTAGCGATGACACTTCTGTGCCCTTGCCGAGCAGGTGGGGTTCAAAGCACCGGTATGCGTCGATCGAGCGTTTGCTCCAGGCCATTCTATCCGTCAAGACTTCCCATGGTTCTTGCCAAGGCCGGCAAGCAAGTCCCAAACAGAAAGCACAACAAGCAGAGCTGCGGCAATTCCTAGCCAGATCCGCGCTCGACGCTCGGAGAGCGCTTTTTCCGATCTCCTGTTTTCTTCCAACGCTTGTCGCTCCTCTTGGCTTTTCTTCATGCGTTGGTTCAAGCTCTTTTGCTCTGCGAGGAGCCGCTTCAATTCGTCTTGATCCGCACCCTCGATCGCCTGGGATAGGCTCGCGGTTTTATCGAGGTATTCCTTGATCTCCGCCATCGTTCCCTCCGAATCCCGCATCGCGCTTTGAACGGTATCCCTGTGCAACCATCCGGGACCACCAGGCCGGATCGCTTCCCACCCGAAGAACAGACCCACACCAAACAAGGCAACGGGTAGCAACCATCGGGGCATAACGCGGTGTGCGTTGAGCGTTTTCTCTAGACTCATCAAATAACTCACTTACTGGTATTGTTGGATCATTTTAGGAAAGATTGGATTTGAATGGTTTTCGGCGCATGCCGAAGGGGTTTTTGAAAGCGGTTGGGCACAAGCCGAAGGGTTCTTTGGAAGCGGTTGGGCGCAAGCGCTCCGGTGAAGGGCCAAGTGCAGTGTACCACGCTCGAACACCCAGCAAACCACTGGATATTCAGACTCACCGGGCAGCTTGCCCTGCTCCGCTATCATTTGCCGATTACCAGGAGATGCAACTTCATCAATACTCCGATTTGACGGTATTGGCCTTTAGCCCCCGGATCATTCCGGCAAGGGAAAGCTGAACGGTACAATTTGCTGCGTCTCCAGAAAGCTGACGACGGCACCGAGCGTTGCCTCGGCTTCATGAAATGAAATATCCTTCAGGATAGTGGCTTCTGCGTACGTTTTTCGCGTCACGCTCCATTGTTCCTGAAAAGTCGCGAACCCCTGGCGCATCTGCATTGCGCTCTGACCCCATTGCTCTTCCCGCCAAAGGGCGTGGAGGTAGAGAGTCTCCCGCCTGTACCGGCTCTCTCATTGTTCGCAAATCGAACACGAAAGTCAATCTCTTGCAAAAATGTTCCGATGATGCAATAGTAGGACTGCGGAGACATCAGTCGGAGGATCTTCCCCGGCACGGCCCGAGACATCCTATTTGGGCAGCAAACAGGGAGAAAAACTATGGACATCGACCAAATGACCTTAGCGTCCAGGCTGAAGGACGCACGAACCACTTCCAGTTTCACTCAGGAACAAGTCGCCATAGCCTTGGAGCTGCCTCGAACTGCCATTGTCCAATTCGAGTCAGGTAATCGAGCCGTAAGTACGCTGGAGCTGGCAAGACTCGCTCAGCTCTACGGACGACCTATCGCCAGCTTTTTCTCAGAGGTACCACCGTCTGAAGAAGAGGACGTACTGGTCGCTCTGTTTCGCGCCGCTCAGGTGGAGGGACAGGATATGCCCTGGCAATCTGAAGTGTCTCGCTACTTGGGAATTTGCTGTGCTGGTGTCGAGCTTGAGCGTCTTCTCGATCGACCTCCTCACGTCGGTCCGCCATCCTACGACTTGCCTCAGCCGCGAAACGTCATGGAGGCGGTTGAGCAGGGCAATATTGTTGCGGAGCAGGAACGTCGCAGACTTTCATTGGGGCACAATCCAATTCCCGATATGTCGGACCTGATCAACAGCCAAAACATCTGGGCTTCCGGTGCAAACCTCCCGGACGATATGTCCGGTCTCTTTCTGAAGCACTCATCGATTGGATTGTTCATTCTCGTAAACTTCGGACATCCGCGTGCTCGTAAGCGATTCTCGTATGCGCACGAATACGCCCACGCTTTGCTAGACCGACAAGACTCTGCGACCGTGTCACTCGAAGAGAACCGACGTAAGCTTCCAGAAGTCCGAGCCAATGCGTTTGCAGCGGCTCTTCTGCTTCCACGCACTGGGGTTTGGTCGTTTCTAAACTCTCGATTCAAAGCGGGGCCAAGCCTCATTGAGCAAAGTGTCTACGATCCAACCTATGAACAGAATGCGGAAGAGGTTAGGGCATCTCGAAGAGCCGCGCCTCGCTCGCAGGTACTGACGTTTGAAGACATCGCTGCGCTGGCTCATCATTTTGGCGTCAGCTATCAGGCTGCGCTGTTTCGCCTAAAGAGCTTGTCCATCGTGAATGAAGCCGACTTCACCGAACTCCGAGATAAGGAAAGCTTCGGCAAGCGATACCTGGACCTTCTGGAACTCCTCGTGGATATTGAGGGGCACGACAAACGAAAGCCGGATCGCGAGATTGTCAGCCAGGTTGTGTATTTAGCTTTAGAGGCTTTCCGTCGCGAAGAGATTTCCAAGGGCAAATTGCGCGACCTCAGCACCCTTCTGGATTTCTCAGCAAAGGACCTACTGATGTTGGCCGAGGCCGCGTAAATTCGGACCGCCTCACGGATGAAACTCGATGAGCGAAACTGTCGTCATCACGGACACGAGCGTCCTGATCAATTTTCTCGTCCTCGACCGGGCTGGACTTCTCGCGCGATTATCGACTCTTACCACTGAGGCCTTGATGGTGCTCTTGATCCATCAAGGAACATTGTCGGTTGAAGAAGCTGACGACATGAAATTGGAATGGGAAAACAACCACCGCTTTCGCCTGAAGTTTTCCAGTTTCAGCGAGCGCATTTGAATCGGATACACTGGAAGGCGTTGTTCACGACGATTGAAAAAACTCGGGGACAGTCCCCGAGTTTTTCAAGATGCGGTTGTCCTCAATTTAGTACCATGCCGCGTTCGCTATGTTGAGTCTCAATTGTCTTTGTTGTTTTCTACCGCCGCCTCGTACACTGCGACAGCCCCCTTAGCCATCAAGTGCATAGTGCGTCGGTTAGGCAATAACGGAAGCTTCTTGAGCCCCATTTTTACCACGATGATATCGGCAATCGCTGCCTCGATCTTCTCTTCCAAAATCTTGATCGTCTTGGGGTCCATGTCTCCCTCGTTTCATCAAAGTGTATTTCAAAGAACTCGCCTAGTTAGAAAAAACTCGGGGACTGTCCCCGGTTCCTTTCCAGACTCACCGGGCAGCTTGCGCTGCTCCGCTATCATTTGCCGATCACCAGGAAATGCAACTACATCAACGTCCCGATTTGAAGGTATTGGCCTTTAGCCCTCCGGATCATTCCGGCAAGGGAAAGCTGAACGGTACAATTTGCTGCGTCTCCAGAAAGCTGACGACGGCACCAAGCGTTGCCTCGGCTTCATCAAATGAAATATCCTTCGGTATAGTGGCTTCTGCGTACGTTTTTTGCGTCACGCTCCATTGTTCCTGAAAAGTCGCCAACCCGTTGCAGTCGATATAACGGGACCGGCAAGCGGCGTAGAACTCTTCTCCGGCCATTCGCCAGAACTCGACTTTCTCAAGTCCGTAGAGTCTGCGGATGCGGCTAAGATCGTAAAGGTCTTTAGCCCGCACCGCTTCGCCCGGTTTCTTTACCTTTGCACGATAGGCCGGGAGCGAACTGAGAAATGCCCGCAGTTTCTCGCCGGCAATGCGTTCTAGCGTGTAAGCGTAGACATAATGCCCGCCGACCTCGATGGTCGTGACAGAGGTCGACTTAAGGTCTTCCGGAGCGGCAACATCGATTTCGAGAGGAGGCAAGCCTTTGACGTTCTTACTCAAATCGTTCACGCTCATCTTAACCTTAAAGGCATCCCAGCCCATCGGGTGACTACTCTTTGGCGGATAGGTCTGGACCGTGAGTGCGGTCAGCTCAAACATAACAGGCTCCTGCCCCTCGAAATATCGGCGGACTGCTCGGGTGATCTCTCGTTCCAGAAAATCCCGCTGTGCTTCGCGGTCTGGGTATCTCTGGACGAACGCTACGGCGAGGTTGGAGTCCAGATCAAGAGACTGGCGACCATTTCCCAGTCGCACGTTAAGCACCCGCGCCCCTTTGTATACCAGTGCCTCGTCTAGTGGCTTTGAGGCGGCCAAGGCAGCGAAAATTTCGTCAAGTACCCGGGACTTCCAGAGTTCTCTGTCATTCTGGTTCATGGGGTGCTCACCAGCCAGGATTCGTTTACGTTCTGATAGTCGACACCGGGTAGCAAGGAGATGCATGCATGAGGACTCTGGCGGTCGATCGCCTCCTGGGATGCTTGGAGGAACTGCTGCAACTCGGCACTTGGAGTTCCCCCGGCGAGTTCTAGCATGACGGCAAGGCGGCGCGCCGTAGCCGGATAATTCATGGCCCGCAGATACGTTACGAGACGTTCTTCATCGATGCGCTGAGAGTCGACGGCTTCTTGCCAAGCCTCGAACACCACTTCGGGGCCGCCACAGTGGAACGGCTTGTAGAGACTGTCTAGGAGTGTTTGCTCCAAGTTGGTGATGCGGATCTGAGCGCGCGGACCATAAGCACGCATCTGGATTCCTGGGACCATTCGCGACGAGCGGCCGGTGCTGTAGAACGCAACCCCCTGGAATCGAAAGAGAAGCACCCCTAGGCCACGGGGGCTGCGCATTTTCGAGGGCGTTGGGCTCTGTGGCGGATCGGCAAGGTCGATCTCCGAATGCGTTTTTTCGGTCCTTGAGGCTTGGGGTTGCAGTTCGGCAACATGCTGGTGTTGAACGATTTGCGTCGTCAGTCCGTGAAACGCCACGGCGCTAAAGTAGCAGATGATACCTGACGGCTTGCCCGCCATTAGCAACTCTAGTGGGGAAATTTCTGCTTCTGCGCTCGCCCCAATTTCAAGGAGATAGACTGACTCTCCTTCGATTGGAAGACCCGCGGCTAGGTGAAGGCGACAGAGCCATTCCAGTAAAGAGGAGTGCGAAAGATCAGACTTTACGTCCTCCGTGGCCAGTTCGTCTCGGACTTGCCTGAAGATCTTGTTGAGGGCCGACTCGGTCCAGCAGCGGACCGTCGGCCATTGAGCGCTGGGGGCAGCGAGTTTCTGGCTAAGTCGAGCTAGAAATGCTAACCGGAACGCGTTTTCTTTCTCAAGTAGGGTTTGCTTTCTAGACAAGAAGTCCACGTCAAGTTTTTTAAGGAATGTGAGGCTGAACGACAAAATACGGTTAATTTTACCACAGCACCGGTACGATAAGCTCTTCTAGAAGAGCTTATCGTACCGGTGCTGTGGTTTCAAGAGCTAAAAAAGATAGAAAGTCGAAAAACAATGGAATATCTGGTCAGGAGTTCCGATGTCCAGCCCGACCATCAGACCTGAATCCTACGGTCCGGGCGGAAAAAACTTGGGGACAGTCCCCGAGTTTTTTAGAAATGCTTCCAGGAACGCATTTTCTTTCTCAAGTCGGGTTTGCTTGCTGGACAAGATGTCCACCGTCAAGTTTTTTTGAGGAATGTGAGGCAAAACAAAAAAACACTGTGATTTGCGTCATAGCACCGGCACGATAAGCTCTTCTAGAAGAGCTTATCGTGCCGGTGCTATGACATCAAGAGCTAAAAAAATAAAAGGTCGAAAAACAACGGAATATCTAGTCGGGAGTTCCAATGTTCAGCCCGACCATCAGACCGGAATCCTACAGTCGGGGCGACAAGACCGCTACCGACCTTTTTCTGTCCGGGGCGAAATGGCTGGGGCGCGGGTTTGAAGCGGCAGTTTGGATGATTAGAACTCCTTCGCAGAAATGAAGTTCGCGGGAGTAAATCATGAATCGGATTTTTCAGCTTGATTGGCTGTTCCCTGCCAATCATCTGCGATTTGCTTCCAATTCGCATTCCTTACTACTGGCTGCCCGTCGGTGGATTGCCGTGTCCACACGCTCCAGAAAACTGGATCATCCGAGTGTGGTTGGCGTGCCTTTGGTTAGTCCTTCATTTTGAAAAAACTTGGGGACAGTCCCTGGGTTTTTTCAGTGGACACTACACTCCTCGGTAACGTCGATTGCCAGCATCAGTGCATCCTTGTTGAATAATTCGGCGAGTGTCTTTTCGACCTTTGTTTTTCTTCAGCGACTGTTAGGCGGTGACTTCTGTAAAGGAAGTCGTATTCTATTGGTTTTGGTCTAGCCTGCGTTATGCTTGCCCTAATATTGTTGCTCTGACTATTCAGTCGCGGATAGTCAGACTTTCAGTGTTCCGAGAGACTTGCCTTTCCCAAGCTGAACCTTCGTCGTCGGTGGCAAATCCTTGTCATATTTCACTTCAAGGTGGCCTTCCGGGATGTTCCAGAATTTACTGACATGCATGGAAAACTCCTCTAAAGTGAATCCACGGTATGAAAAACGCCAGCCGGGGTCGTCGCCAACATCGTCCACGGTAATCAATTGTTCTTTTCCATGGCACTTGACGCTGACGAAGATAGGAGGGTCCTTCAGACTTACCTTTACGCTGATCTTGAGTACTTCTGGTACTTTGCTGGGAAGAATTCCCAAGCTGCCGCGGTAGGGATCTAGTACATATCGAATGTACGCAATCGACTTTTCATACTTCTTGACGGATTCTAGGGCGAATAGTTCGGCAAGAAATTGCGCCTTCAGTTTTGAACCACGAAACTTGCCCTCATGGTCAAAGTACGTCTCATAGAACATGCCGTTGAGGACGTGCTCAGCCGTGTCCGTAGGAAACTTCGCCAAGAATCGACGCAGGTCTGTCATGATCTCAACCGCTCGGTTCTCACCTCCGTCTGCCGTTTGGTAGATGTTGCGACCGATGATGAATGCTTCATCGGGTGTTCGTTTCGACCAATCAAGCTTGAATATTTTCTCGATTGCCGGACTTTGCTTGTACCAATTGTAAGTTCTCAGCGCTTTGACTATCTCTGATATGTTGTCGCCATCCGATATAGGATAGTCTACATCAGCGCGAGCAGCGTCGGAGTACGGTGAATGCATTTCCGTGACGAGAGTTACCCCGGCTTTTTCAAGTTTATTTATGATCTTTGCCGCGAAGCGATCTGGGGTTAGTTGCGACAAGTCAACATAGCCGGTTGTTTTCAATACTCCTGGCACTTCTACAGTCGTATCGAAAAAGGCCGGAAGAATGTACTCGCGGTTTTCAGAGAATGCTCTCGCCTGTGCAGCCATGCGTTCGTGATTGGTCCACAACTTACATTTGTATGATTCAGAAATGAACATCACGGTGTAAAAGGCTTGGTTACGATATATGTCTGACAGGTGGGTGTATAGGTCCTTTCCCCAAAGATCTGTGTCCTCGAACTTGTCATAGAAGACTTTAACTCCTTTTTTATGGAGGCACGTGGCAGCTTTATCAACGTATTCTCGATCTTCTCCCGCAAACGAAAGGGCGACATGGTATTTTTTCATGACTATACTCCCAATATTATTTAACGATCCAAGCTAACCCTTAGACGCCTTGCCCGCTCCTGAAAAGCTCGTTCGCCACCTTCCAATATGTTGCAGACGGCTTGCCGGATATGGGCACTTTCAAGGCCTCCTGACATGTAACTGATAGGCGGTAACTGACCAGTCCGATGCGGACCAACGTTTGCTACTATGATCTGATCAGCATCTGTATTGACAACGAGATTTGCATTATGTGTGACGAGGATCACCTGCCGCTTCTGCTTTGCAGCCAGAAATAGCCCGACAAGTTCGTCGAAGATCGACTTGGGATCGAGGTTTTCCTCTGGCTGGTCAATAATTAAGGGCCGATCATCACCGTCGTCAAGTGCCAGATAGAGTAGCAGCAACACAATGCCTCTAGTGCCAGGTGACAGCTTGCGAATATCGATCCCGTCGTAATCTATGCTGTAGTGAATTGAGATATGTTCGGTGCCATATAGCCACTTTGCAAGGTTCTTCGCCCATTCTCGGTAGTTCGCCTGATCACCTTTGGGAACAGGGGAATGTTCGAGTAAAGCATTACGATTATCGTTGAGAAATCTCTCCATTGCGGCACTGACTGTTTTAGGGTCGCCGGTTTCCCATGCGGCTTTAAGCGATTTTTCCGCGAGATCGTTGATTGTTCCTCGACCTTTGAACGGGCCTTGCACACGAAGATCAAGGAGTTGTTCGCCGTCATGAGCCCAACGGAGAATGTCGGCCTCACGGCGGACCGAGAAGGAAAGCTTGCCCAGCGTTGATGCGGCCTTGTCCAAACGTGTCATTAACGGTTTGTATAAATCATGTAAAACGGCTTCTTCAGCAACGATGGCCTCGAACACCCGTTTGTACGCTTCTTCACGCTCTTGCCGCAATGTGGTAACACGGTCCTTTGCTCCTTCGCAGTCCGCGAGTTTCTCCTTAAGCCGATCATGCGCAGTGCACTCCTCTGCGATCTTCCTGGAAAGTGCAGCGAATCTGTCGGCAGTATCCTGGTCAACGCTTACGAGACTCTCTATCCGGCCGATTTCTCCTTCCAAGACGGCCAAAGGCTGATCCGTAAGTTTGGCGTCATCCGAAATTAAGGCTGCATTTGGATTCGCGCTAGCGGGAGGAGGCGTTCCCTTCAATTCTCTCATGCCTTTCTGAGCAATGGCAAGGTGTTTGGCAAGAAGATTGTCCACATCACCTTTATAATCCAGGAGGAATGGATCCCATTCTTCGGTGTGAAGGCCACTTGCCTTATGGCGATCCCGCGTTTTTCTCAATGCTTCTGGTGCGTGGTGAGTCCTTAGGTTGCCCACCTCGTCCTTAAGAGTAAGGATCGATTGTTCTTGGTTGGCAAAATAGCGAAGATAACCTCGGACCGTCTCTGCCGCGTCATTTAAAGCTACTAGACGCTGAACTCTGGCTTCGCTCCCTTTCGCTACCATCTTTCCCCTGTCTATGGTGTAACGCTCGATCAGCTTGGTCTTTTCATCTACTTGCTTTCTGAGTGCAGGTATTTGCCTGTCCTTCTCAAGGTCGGTGCTGATTCTTTCAGAGATGTCGGCCAAAGATTCTTCGTCGCGGAGACGTGCATTCCGAAATCGGTTTGCTTTCAGCGACAAAAGCTCCTCGAAATCAATCGCACCATCTCGGTCAGACAACAGGTGTGCCTCGAAAATTACTCGCTCGATCTCACGCAGGAGTACATCCGTCATTCCGCGAGCCGAGCATAGTTCTTCAACGAATTGCTGAGAAAGGTATCTGGCTCGTGGGTATTCAGCTGAAATCCGTTCATTGGAGCGGTCAAGGTTCCGTTCGGTCGAGTCCCCAGAGTGCCATTCCAGCGATACCAACGCGCCTTGCAGAAGTTCCTGCGCCCTGGTTAGAAAGGATGCCGGGCTGAGTCGATCAGAAGTCGCGTCGCAGCCTAGGGCGATCATATCGGCTAATGCCGTTTTGCCCGACCCTCTTGCGCCGATTATTGCCACTAGTCCCGGATTGAGTTGGATAGACTTCGTTGCCACCCAAGGTGCGTTCTTGACTTCGATCTTCTCGATGATCTGGGAGGGAGTCGCCCTGATTGGCGGTTCTTTTTCTACATATGCACGTCCAGCGGGATCAATACAGGCCTGGCGGAGTGAATCAAAGGCGATTGCACCTTTGACCCATGAAAAGCGATTGCCATCGGGGATGCCGACAGTCTTTAATTCATGGGCATCGCAGCCATGCATACAGGGTTTCATTCCACCGTATCGGTGACGCAACTCCGACTCACTCGCGGTACGCTGTCCAAGCCAAAACTCTCTTTGGGCAGGACTACTAGCAAAAATCACATGAGCGAACTTCTCGATTTCCTGCCTCAGCGTGGCATCTGCTCCTTCGCGTACACCAGATGAACCATCTGTTTCACTTCCGGAAACAGCTATCAAGATATTTTGCTTAACCCATGCACTGTCGTTATACGCCCGCCTGATCCGTTCCAAGGAGACTTTGAACTGCACGGAGCCTAGAGCAAGCGCTGCTTGGCCTGTGAGTGATGAATCGTGTCGTTGACCAAGCCGAATCAAGTCATCCTTCGTGCAGGAAAACGACTCGTCGAAAGCATCGAAAGTGAGCCGCGAAAGAAATCGTTTTAATTCCGCAACATGATTCGGATCTTCGGGACTGACGAGAAGATGGAGATTTACCCATCTGCCTCTGACCGTGCCAATGCTGAGTCGCATTTCGATATTGGGGAAGATAAGGTCGCAGGAAAGAAGCCGTCCATTTCGCTTGGATTCGCAAACTTGTTCATAGAGGTCGGTGCTGTAGTAGTCCGTGATCCCGATTGCTCGCATCGGGGGCACCGCACCCTCAATAGCCGTGAGGTAATCATCCCAACTGTTTTCTCCCTTAAACAGGTTGTTCAAGACTGTCCCCGGCGCATGGATGTGGGGTTCCCAGCGATGCCAGCGAGAGCCTGAGTTCATGGTGGGATTGGCCTGTCCATCTTCCATACGCATACCTACACCTCATCCGCCGATACGACAACTGAAAAAGACGCGCCGAGCGTCTCGAAGTGCTTCTGCCCACATCGGATCTTGTCCGCCTCGCTGGTTCTTAGCTTCATGAAATCCTTCGTGCTCTTGGTCTCGCGGACGAAATACAACGTCTGGTCGTCGTGCTTGATGATCGCCCAGTCCGGATTGTACTTGCCAACCGGCGTGTCGATCTCAAACCATCCAGGAAGCTTCACGAAGAGTCGGATGTCCTCGCGCTGGTCAAGCTTCTTGGCAAACTCCTTGTCAACCTCGGATTCATAGACGACATATTCATACAGGGAATGATTCACGGCCAAGGCATTCAAATAGTTGACGAGTTCCTCGTTCTTAAACAGCAACATCTCCCATTCGGTTTCCGGCCCGCCCCCATCAATCTTCTCGTACTTGATGCCGTCGACCAAAAGCCGATGTAGCTCGTGCTTTAGAATATCCGCTATCGCATCCATGAAACGCTGTGGGTCTGCAAAAAACTCTGCCAACCGGTCGGATTCTTTCAAAATCCGAACCAGCGTCGATCGTGTCAGCTCGGTTTCGTTCTGCAGATAAGCAAGAATATCAGGAACGGGTCGATTCCGATACGTCGTCTGCTCTTCCGCTACACTGATGCCGGTTGTCGTCACGCCACCCCGCACCACGCCGATTTGTCCAGCCGTTACGCGAATCTTCGCTGATTCGATCGCCTCCATTTTTTTGATCGCAGCTACGGCCCGACGAACGAGTTCGTCGGTCTCAAACTCCACCCTGTAGGTGGTCTTCGGCTTGATGCGGTCCCAGAGCGCCTGGAACTCGGGACTGAGCAGCACCTCTTTCTTAAGGCGATTGACGCCCTCGTCCTTGTCCTTGCGGATGTGGCGCTCGATCTGATAGGATGCCAGCAGGTCTACCACCGCCGGAACGAGCTCTTGGAATTGCTGGGGAAGCTCGATCTTGAATTCCGGCTTCTTCGGATCGAAGGCTGGCAGCAATCGCCCCTCGGTGTCGAGCATCTTTTGCTCGACCAGCGACTTCTTGATCTCCTCGGCATCCTTACGCCCGATAGGCTGCGGCTCGCCCTCGACGACACGGGTAAGCTTGGCAATCGCCGTGATGGGCACTTTACCGAACGTGACCCCACAATCCTCTTCATACTCGTTTTGCAGGGCACGAGCAAAGTCTTCGTAACTCTCGTTTGCCATGACGTAGAGCTTGTTCACCGATTCGTCAAATACGCGCTGTCCGTGTTGATTGACCGGGAGACGCAAACCTCGCCCGATCTCCTGTCGCTTCTTCATGGCACTGCGGGTTTCGTTCAAGGTGCAAATCTGAAACACGTTCGGGTTGTCCCATCCTTCCCGAAGTGCCGAGTGGCTGAAAATGAAGCGAAGCGGCTCATCCTCGGAAAGCAACCGCTCCTTGTCCTTCATGATGAGGTTGTACACCTCGTCATCGGCTTGAGTGTCCCCTCGGGTGTCTCTCCATACGGGTTGCTGCTGCCCTTTTTTAGGCTTGTCGGCGGCAAAGTAGCCGTTGTGAGCCGCCCGCATATCTGCACCCGGCGAGCCCGATACACGGTCGGTATCTTTATTCTTATCAAGCCAGCGACGGTAGATTTCCTTGGAGCGTGCGTCGTTATTGGTGCCATTGAACAGCATGACTTTTCCTGCGAACTCGGTTTGTTCCAGGATGCCGAAAAGGTATTCCTGAGTCCGGCGGGATTCCGTGAAGATTAACGCTTTCTGCTGAAACGTCGCTCCATGGGTGCCCTGTTGCGCTTCGGCGGCTGCCGCGAATCCACGTCGAAGCGCCGTCAGCAGAACCTCGCCCTTAGAATTGCGAGCGATCGATTTTGCCAAGGCGTGGAACTCACGTAGCTTAGCCATCTCTCCTCGCATTTCCGCAACCTGCTGCGGCGAGAATTGTGGCTGAGCATCCCCTGACTCTTCCCTCTCATCAAGCTCCCATTCATCGGCAATCTCATCGAATTCTTCGAGGTTTTCGGCTAGACCATCAGGTGGCGAATCGACTGCCTCGGCCTGTTTTGCTGCGATTTCGAGTTTAAGGGCTAAGCCGTTGAGGGTACCGGAAATGGCATAGGTTGATGACGCTAACAGCTTTCGGAGAATCAACGTCATCAAGGAGCGTTGGCTTGCGGGTAACGCGTAAAGCGTGGTCTGTTGTAAGTATTCCGATACAAGGTCATAGAGCCGCTGTTCCTCGTCCGTGGGAACGAACTCTTGCACCAGTGCGTGACGGTCGGTGTAGTTGACATACTCTAGCACCTGCTTGCGGAGCGTTCGCTTGCAGATTGGTCGAAGCCGTTCTTTCAGGTCATTGAAATCACTATCATTTGCAAGCCTTGTGAACCGAGCGCGGTACGTCTTCAGGTCGCCAAAGGCAAAGTCATCAATGATGCTGACAAGGCCGTAAAGCTCCAACAAGGAGTTTTGAAGTGGCGTCGCCGTTAGCAACACCTTGCGGAAAGGCGCGACGGTTTGCTTGATGGCGTTAGCAATTTTATTTGTCGGCTTATAGACGTTGCGGAGCCGGTGGGCTTCATCAATGACGATGAGATCCCAAGGAGTCTGACGAATGTATGGCTCCATCTTCTTGGTAAACTGATAAGAGCAAATGACGACGGCGTCTCTCTGAAAGGGGTTCAGATTGCCAGAGCGGACAGACTCGTTGAAAGTCCGGCTTTCCAAAATTGCCGACGGTAGGAAGAATTTGTCGGCAAGTTCCTGTTCCCACTGCTTTCGCAAATTGGCCGGAGCAATGACCAGTACGCGGCGCTTTTGTTCTGCCCATTTCTGGGCGATGAGCAACCCCGCCTCGATGGTTTTGCCTAACCCGACTTCGTCGGCCAGAATCGCTCCCTTAGACAGCGGATTGCGAAACGCAAACAGCGCTGCCTCGATCTGATGAGGATTCAGGTCCACCTGAGCATCTGAGAGCACAGCCGTGAGCTTTTCGACACTATCGGATGCGCAGAGACGCGTCAGGTCGTAAGCGATGTATTTGGCGTGGAAGTCGGTCATGGTGGTCGCTCAGGTTTGCAGCCTGTTACCGATTCTTTCCCAGAGTCTGCTTTTCAACAACCACATATCGCCAGCCGCTCTCCTGTTTTTCAGCCCGGATGCCATGCCCTCTTCGCCTCAACGCAGTAATGCAACGAGAAACAGTCGGAGTCGAGACGCCAACTTCCTCGGCCAGCATGGTAGTCAAAAACCGCCCGGTGCAAATCGGACGGCGAACGTCGACTAGCCCCTACACACGTTCTCTACGAATCCATGGCATTACGGGTACTACTACTCCACAATCTATTGTCTAACGGTAGGTTCTAGAGATGTCAAGGATAAGCAGCCTGCCATCGCCATGGATCGAGAGGAATGCAACGAACAGATCCGATTGGGGCCGATTCGAATCGCGATGATTCGAATCGCGATAAACCGTGGCGATCCTGTTGATATCACAAATCCCCGCGTGCGATGCGCGGACGGTACGTACCGTCGCTAAGTCTAACCTGGCGCAAGATGCGACTTCGCGAACCTTTGGGTACGCGGTACAATGGGAGTGTAGGCTCCCTGGATCTTGGGGCGCTGGATCTTGGGGCGCTGGATCTTGGGGTGCTGGATCTTGGGGGCCTGCGGCAATTGCCTAACTGGATGAGGCAAGGCAACCAAACTGGGCATCTGCGAAACTTATGCTAAGCGGCGACGAGCGTTCGCTCACTTGGTCGCGACACATGCCGCGAGAGCGATCCGATCGACAACGAACCGGATGAGTTCCTAGGATGGCTTGCGGGGCAGAACGGGTAGATTTTTCCAAGAAGGTAGGTCGACCAGTGATCGAACTTTGTTCGCTATGGGGGTTCCTAAAATGACAACACAAAAAGAGGGACTTGACCCAATCGCGGGCTTGTACAGTCGCGCAATCGTCGACCTTAAGGACATTTACAACTGCGGCAAGCATGAACCATTGCCGGGTACGCAGTCGCCCGACGATCGGGGGCCAAAGGCGGAAGTATGCTGGGCGCTTTTCGATCGCCTTATGGAAACCTATCGCGAATCGTTCATTCGCTTCGATGAGTCTCGAAAGTTCTATCGCAAAGCAAGGCAGCAACCGCAAGTCGCCGAACTCATTTCT
>Ga0208085_1000220_pt1 | contig 22538 bp, 16 predicted proteins | sample LakMenEpi21Jun10_FD_150721 | JGI IMG/M metagenome (GOLD analysis project Ga0208085, IMG submission 150721) | Freshwater microbial communities from Lake Mendota, WI - 21JUN2010 deep hole epilimnion (SPAdes) | ecosystem: Environmental > Aquatic > Freshwater > Lentic | place: Lake Mendota, Madison...
CCGGTCGTCCGCAAAACCGCCGGTACCGGCGGAACGTTGGTTTATTTCCATCGCAACCATCAATACTCAATCACCGCTGTAACGACATCGGCAGGCGCCATAGCTGAACGCTACGCGTATACCGCCTGTGGTTTAGCTTGCTTGACTCCTATACAGGATGATTGAACGCAGTGGAAAAAATATGGTTTGGAGCAAGATCGTTTTTTGAAATATTTGTCGGGAAAGGTCCAGCAAAAATCGAAGAGCGGATCATATTAGTTCTCGCTGAGGATTTTGACGCAGCAATAATTCGCGCTGACGAACATTTTCTCAAGTACGCGAGGGAAAACGGCATCGGATATTCCAGAGACATCAATGTATTCGAGCTTGAGCATTTTCCGGCGTCATGCGGAGACGAGGTGTATTCACGAGTATGTGCGCCGGAAGACTGGGAACAGCTTTCTGACTTTATGTTCGATTAGTGAAGAACCGAGATGGTGGCACCGCGCCTTGCTGATTCTCACGTGAAGCTGGAGTTTCTTGTACGAGAACTCGACCTAAAGACTAACGCTCCATCAGTCAACGACGGTCCGCCAGAGCGGTGAGGGACCATGGGTCTGGCCCGAGGCGTGTCGGTTGACAGCGAGTAGCAATGGAGTGAATCAAGCGTCAGAGGGACGCGATGCGTTGGGCGTCAGAATCGAAGTGCACGCGATTTTGCTGTTCCGCGATTTTCCCAATGTTTTCCCTTAGATGATTTTGCTCTGCGCACGATTCTAAAGACCGCTTTGAACATCGCGATGCACCGAAGTCGTAACGTTTTTGAGCGATCGAAGCGAGCGATTTTCTGCTTCGCAAGCGATTTTTTCGCGCTGGGCGCGGACCGAGAGCGGAAGCGGGCTGGAAGTCCGCTTTGCCTGGGGATTCAAACAGCCAAAGCTCACGCGGAGACGCGAAGACGCGGAGGGAAGAGGACGTCTTTAAAATGATCCTCGGTAACCAGCCGTATTCCTCTAGCCTCCAGCCTGTTTAGCTCGCAGTACGATTGCTCGAATCTCAATCGCAAGCTCCAATCCCAGAAGCTGGCCTTCGGAGAATAGATCCGAGCAAGTAACCTCTTCCATTCAAACGAGTTCCAATGATCACTCGTCGCAGCGCTCCATGCAAAGAACGCGATGAGTGCTCTTAACGCGTCGAGATAGCAACCCGTTTGTGCCTGCTACTGGCTTTGAAGATGCTGCATATCGGGGACATGGCTCACATCGAGTTGGCCCTTGCGATACTGCTTCAACAGCTCGGCTATGAGCAAGTCCCGGAACCGATCGGCCAATTGCCGAGGCTCAAACGCTGCCGCCTCCCCCGTGATCGGGATCCAGACTGCTTGCGCACTGTCCACCACCGATTCCGGCTTGGTATTGCTTAGGCTTGGACCACTAGTGCGAGATGACGGTCCGCGACACTGATGGTTGCCGTGGTACCGCTATCGAAGGCGAGATAGTCTTTTTCGATCCCATCGCTGAAGATGACTCCTCCGCTTGGCATTTGCGAAGTGACGATCAACGGCATGTCCTTGCGAATGACCCCTGCTACCATGGTCGCTTGCGATGCTCGACTGATGAAGGGCTCTCGCACGTAGAACGCCAATGCTTGAGTCGTGTAATCGATTCGATAATTTTCTCGCACTTTTTTAAACGGTTTTCTTTTCTCGGCTGCTTCGATGATTGCAGCCGCTCCGGTTAAGATCGACCGAGACCAGCCGGTCGATCCGGCTCCTGTGGAGACGATGATCCCGCTGGAGGACTGGTGCTCGGATTGTTCGCCTTGCGCTATGCGATATCGGGCTGAGGCATGGGTAGCATAGCCAATGAAAAGGTCATTGAGGGCGTAAATACTCTGACCGTTGTTCAGGGATGCTTGTGCCATCGTCAGCCGGTCGATCTCGTAGCGTCCTGCGGCGACGTTGACGAGTATTTCTTTGCACCGATCGATGGAAAAGGGAAGCAGGATTCCATCGATTCGAACCGGATCGGGATTGAACGCGACGAGTGGTTGGTCGCTAAGGTATTTTGCGGTGTTGACCACCAATCCGTCCTGGCCGAGGACAACGACAAGGTCCTTTGGTCCGAAAAGAAAATTCGCTAGGAAAGAACGGTCGATCCGTTGGCATCGGATGTCTGGAAGGGAGCGATTGAGAACTTCGAGTGAATCATGAAATGCACGATGAGAACTTGCGTAGCTTTCGAAGGAGTCCCCGAGCCGCTCGATGTAGAATCTCGCTTGGGCCTCAGAACTGAACCTTTCGATCAACTCCTCGAGGCCCGTTTTACGGGTCACGATAACGATCTTATCAAACGCCAATTGAGGCATGATTTTCGGCGGCTTAGCGATCTCTATAGGAGGAATCAGTACCTTGATTGCTGGTCGGAGCGTTCAGCAAGCCAGCTAAGATTTCAGAGGTAATGTTAAGCTGTCCGACTTTTTCGGCATTGAGCCCAAGGACCCGAATCGATTCGGCCAGAAGCAGCTTAGGTTCGATGCCACTGAGAGCGGCCAGTTCTTGCGCGAGCGCTTTGGCTTTGGATGCTGATTCGATTTCGATTGCTTTGCCTCGGTTTTCCGCTTCACGAAGCATGTTCTGACCTTGGAGTTCGATGAGTTCGGTTCGACCTTTCTCCAGTGCAGAGTCGCTTTCAAGCTCCTTTTCTTTGATTTTTCGCTCGTCATCGACGGCAGCAGCACGCCTTGCCATGATCGCTTCATCAGCACGCCGCAGGAGTTGCTCGCGAAACTCTGCTTCTAAGGCCTTAGACATCTCCGGCGTCGGTTTGACTGCCAAGATGAAGACTCCTAGAAGTTCGGCACCGAAAGACTCGAGCGTCGGATCCTTGGCAAGCCGCTGGGCCACCGAGTCAGAAATCGTTTGGACATCGCGGATGCATTCTTCGAGAGTTCGTTTTTCGATTTCCTCGTGGGTGGCGATTTGGAGTGAGTTGACGACCCGTTGCCCCAAGACTCGAAGGTCCTCGGATTTGTAACTTCCCGACTTGGTATCGATGGAAAGATTGAGAAGCTGCGATGCCTTTTCCGGATTGGCGATTCGATAGGTCAGTTGTCCTTGTACGCTTACGACTTGATAGTCTCGGCTGGTTTCGTTGAATACAAACGGGCAGTCGATGCTTTGGGTGGGAACGGCGACGATTTGCGTGTTAAACCGAAGGTAAAAGAAGGAAAGTCCCTGGCCTGCTCGGGTCTTTTGGCTTCCGGAGTACTTGATGATGTAGTCGCTCGGCTGGCCTTTGAAATAGGAAATACCTAGCATAATTCTTCCTGTGCAAGTGGGGGTCTCCTTCGATTGTAATCCGATCCAATGCTTCTTGGAGGCTTTGCCCCCAGAACCCCGGGGATTTTTTAAAGCATCTTTTGGGTCGTCGCGATCCCGGCGCCTCTGTGCCGATTTACCCGATTGCCAGATCATGCATCGCCTAGGATTTCCTCGAACGCGTGCAAAGCGGCTAATAAGCCAATGCTGGGTGCACCAAAGATCTCCTAATGTTTAACCGCTTTGTTGGTGGTCAGTGAAATCAACGGAGGGGGGGTATCTACCAGTACGTCGAGTCCATCGGACAACGTAATCCAGGGGTTTCAGGAGCAACAATAAGGCGGTCAATAGATGAGGGGTATGGATCGGTGCAGTGTCGCTCGGCATCGGTCTGTCATGAAAGTAGTGCATGGTGGTCGCGGGGCTGAGCATCGTACGGAAGTACCGAAGGGGCGATCGGAGATTTGCAAGACTGGGGAAGCAACCCATTTCCCTAGCGAGTTGATCGCAATAGGGGAACATTTCAACAGGATAGACATTACTCGTATCTAAATTCGCAAAACGATGTTCCAATTCGGTTCGGTTTCGACGATGTCGCGATTCGATATCCAAGGGAGCAGCGAATCTTCCAGATAGTTGGCCGACTAGATAATACGCTTGAATCTCGCTGATCGAGGGGATGTTGCCGATGATAGGACGAGTCATACCCACGGCGAACAGGCCATCGAACCGGATATGGCGGACCCCCATATAGAAATCCTTGAGTTCGGCTTTTCCAAGTGTCAATTCTTGGAGTTTCGATCGATATCCGATAGCGGGTATGATGAGATCGGGATCGACGGACAACACGTCTTTCGAGCCGAAGTGAAAGTAGTTGCAATAGGAAGGATTGCTATTGCCTCCGACGATACGGATTCGTCGCTGGGCAACGTCCTCCAGGAAGTCATCGCTTTTGTTATGGTACATATTGAATAGGCTATCTTTTGCTGACTGTGTCAGTAGCCAACTCCAGCGGTTCCGAAGCTTGTGGGTTTCGTCTAGCGAGGAGTCCCGCAGGTGGCGATTGGCAGGAAACAACCAATTCAGTAGGCGTTCGCATCGCATTCGGAATTCGACGAACCGCTGGCCGATGGTATTTCGAAGACCTGCGTCAAAGGACATGAGCAAGCGGTTGCGAAGAAAGTCCGATGGAACACCGCGAATGGGGTGATAGCGAGGGCTGACGCGCATCCCCGTTCTGACCGAAAGCCAAACTTGATTGCTCCGGGAAGGCTCGGCAAGGCGTCGAGCGACATCGACGGCTGATTCGCCTCCGCCGATGACGACGATCTTTTGATTTCGAATCGAATCGCTCCGATCCAGCCGGCTCAAAACGGGAACGGGACTGTCGATCGGCTTGGGGGAATCGGCAAGTCCGGTGCAGACAACAACAGCATCGAATTCAGCCGTGTCCTTGACGATCAACGTGCCATCCGGACCCTGATCATCTTGCGCGCACGATAACGTCAAAATCCACTTGCCCTCCTGATTTTGTTCGACATGAGAAACGCTGGTCCGTAGACGTATGTGGGGCATTAGTCCGAACTTGGCTGCGAATTCTTCGAGGTAAACACCGTACTGCCCATCACAGAAGAAATCAGGGTATCGGCCAGTTTGCGCATTTGCCGATAGGTTTCGATGCACGCGAGCATCATAGAGCGGATAGCAGGCGAATTGAGTGGTGTACTTGGTCGATGTAGAAACGAATCCGCTCGGTTGCCTACCCCAGCATCCGGTGATGCATGAGGTGGCTTCATAAGCTACGACTTGCCAATCGCTTAGTTCTTCTAATGCATATTTGAGGGTAATCAGTCCACTACTACCGCAGCCGATAATGGCTAATTTCTTTTTCATCGCTTTTACCCTTTGTGAGAATCACCCTGCACGAGCGTCAAGCTGATCATGACAAAGTTGAATTGACCAGATTCGGGAATGAAAAGCAGAATTCGTTCACCAATTTGGGGAGATTGAGTTCGAGCGAAATGGTCAAGCATCACAAAAATGCTGGCTGCACCGGTGTTTCCCGCCGTGGACAAGTTGGTCCACCAGCGAGGGACCGCTGATTTTTCACGGCAAAGCCCTTTGATCAATCGCTCCATTTTACCCAAGAAGTAATACGAGGATAAATGAGGCAATATGACTTGATAATCCTCGAGTCTTTCCTGATGTGTGGCCAAAGCATCCACCACGAATTTTTCGGCGCAAGCCAGCAGGTACTTTGACAGAATATCGACATCCTGACTCAGTCGAGCGGTGCGATTGTCGTAGTGCATGCACAAAGGAGCTTCGTGGGCATAGGATCGGGCGTAGGTCCAGTTGACACGAAAACAGGCACGGTCTTCTGGAAGATTCGACTCTAGCAACCAGGCACCTGCGCCATCGGAGAGCATGAACCTGAGAAAAACCGACATAAACCACTTGGAACGCTTGAGGTCCTGCTCCATCATCTCGGTGTCTCTGATCACTCGAAATGCGCTGGACTTAAGGGCCTGGGTCGATTGCTCTGTCCCAATGCATAGAGCAGAATCGTGAGAACCGGCTTTGATGCTCCGGACTGCGTTGACCATAGCAGTAGCCGACGCGGTGCATATGCCTGAGTTGGAATTGATTTCGACGGAGCTTGCCACCAGGTTTCGGCCAGCAAGTTGGGAGTGCAGGATCGAACTGATCCCCGGTCCGGAGAAAGGAGCGTGGGTGGTACCCGCCGACAGGTAGCTGATCGGTCTTCGAGGCAAATTTCCATCCAGGCACGCTTGGGCCGCCAGAGCCGCGAGCTCATAGACGTCAAATGTTTCGTTCTGATTTGAGTCCAAGGCATAGTGGCGAGTCCGGATCCCATTGACAGCCAAAACTTGTCTGCGTACGAGTTCCTCACCTTCGATACTTCCTAGGAATTGACCGATAGCATGGTTTTCGACGGGTTCTCCCGGGAGAAAAGAACCCGTTGCGGTTATGTATGCGAACACTCGATAACTCCTCATTCTCTCAAAAAAGATCGGGGATTCAAAAAGTTAAGATTGTTAGCTAGGGTTTGGAGCAACCGTTCTTAGAATCTCGTAAACGCATTCATCAAAAACAATATGGTAGTACAAGTACTGGTTTGGATTTGCGAAAAACGGGCTATTGTTGTAGTGCCCTCGATTGGACTCCGCCTGCATAAAGAAATCCAGATCGACCAGGACCGCTGGATTGTTTGTATAGAGGTGCTTCATGCACCAAAGTACAATCGAGTCCGATCCGAACGAGTTCAATGCCTTCATAGCCGTCTTAAGATCAGCGAATATAGTGATCACAAACACAACCATGATCGCAACATTAGTTGGACCTAGCCACTGGAAGGAAAACCGACGATTCTCCTCCAATGCTTTCTTGCTGAATTGATTATGGTCCTCGGGAGAGGATTTTCTGAGCTGGTCAAGATTCGTCAGGAATAAATTTTTATTAAATCTTTTTCCCATCTCGTAAGACAGTTGATCGTGGCCGATGGTCATGTTGTTGCGATGAACTTCAGCAATAGAATCGACATCAAAACTTGCATCGATACCATTGAACTTCTTTGGCAGTTGACTCGCAGGCGGCGAGCAATTCGAAAGTAAATGCCGATAGATCAGCGGTTCGATTTGGACATGCCTAATCAACAGTTCGACAGCTTCGGTTCTCGCAAGATACTTCATGCCGAAGGATAGGGTGCGATCGATGAGATAGCCCTCACAACCGACCGGTAATCGATGCAATAGAAATTTTATGGGGAAAATAAAGCATCGATAGAAAAAATACACGAATACAATAATAGGACGGAGAAAAACATAGTCCCAATGTTTTTTCTCGGCGTTGAATAGCTCATTGATGCGGTCTGGTATGTGCGGAAATCGTTTCATCGAAGATCGCTTACGCTCCCACTCAACTTGGTGGCCACTGACCCAGGGAAACAACACGTCGACTCTGAGGTGTCAAATTGTTGCCTAAGGGCTTGACAAAAACAATCCCCCGATTTTTGGGGCGGATTTACAAGCCTTCCCCTGAATGAGACGATCTTCCTACCTTTTTGTGCCTGCATTTCGGATGCAGACGGCTGGGTGGATGTCGCACGCCGAGGGCAACGAGGCGCGGGCCGGTTTTCAAAGCACAAGCGGCTAGTGCGATTTCCAAAGGGCGATCACAGTGGCACGAAGTCACCGATCGAAGGAACGAAAAAAGCCAACATTCGACAAGAATCTTGGCTAGAAGATTTGATTAAATCTGGCGAGGCTCAGAGCCGACCGCGATTGACTTAGTATCGCGGTCCGCGAGGCGATTGATCTCGTTTGTCGCCATAGCCGCCGCCGCTTCGTCCGCCACCGCCACCACCGCCGCCACCCCCACCGTAACCGCCGCCGCCGCCGCCCCCACCGTAACCGCCACCACCACCTGACGAGCGACTTTCGCGCTCGCGGGCCTCGTTGCACGAGATTTTGCGATCGCCAAGCATCGATTCGTTGAGACCTTGGATCGCTGCTTGGGCTTCGTTTGCGTTGTTCATTTCAACGAAACCGAAGCCGCGAGAGCGTCCGGTCTCGCGATCCATGACGATGCTGGCCTTGCTTACAGTGCCGTATTGGGAGAATGCTTCCGAAAGTTCGGCTTCCGTCGCGCGAAACGAAAGATTGCCTACGTAAATATTTGTCATACCGTTACTCCTATCCAATCTACACATCCATCATCACGCGAGCACAAGAAGTTTCCAGTGCGGCGACGTTTCCGCCGAGAACCAAAGGTCCGTACGACAATGCGAGCGATCAGAAAAACAAAAAAACCCAAAAACTCCGCCGGTCGAAACAATCGTTTCGGGAAAACCGCGAAGCTTTCTACTCTCCGAACGACAGCTAATCGAATCCTAAGAAGAACAGAAGTCACCGAAGAGGGACTCGGATTCAAATCGAGAAATTACTGGATTAACTGCACGTCAGAATATCCCATAAAATCGCAGCAATGGTCCCCGAAGTCAACTGGAAATCCGATTCAAATGCCACTTATACCCATCGAGGCCCTCCAATGCTTTGTTCGTGCTTCTTCTCGTACGCGTACCTAGCATCGCCATCTTCGACAGCCAGTACGCCTGCGGCTGACGGTTCAACGAAATGGGGCTCTTTTGCCCGGTACCTGCAATTTGCATCTTGCCTCAATGCGATAAATCCCAAGAGATCAACCAATGTTCCCCAGCGATTCCCTTGATTTCCTGAGCTAACCCATGCCAAAACGGACCCGCAAATTCTGCGGACGAGCCGAAATGATAGAATTGGAGGACGGGTGGGTGACTCAACGGCTGTTTCTAGCGGGGCTCGGTGGTGATTCTGAGAATTCGACAAGTTCGATGCATGTGGCTTGTGATGCTCTTGTGCATCGGCAGTGCGGCTCGCGCACAGACGTTCGAGTTGCTGGTGCTGATGCACGATTCAGGACGCGTGGAGCGCTATGACCTCAAGACCGGCGAGCATGTCGGGACGCTGATCAGCGGCTTGCCTGCCTCGAATGCGATTTTGTTCGATGCCGACGGCAGACTCCTGATTTCGACAGGCAGACCCAACGAAATGGGGAGTGTCTTGCGCTACGACCTGAAGGGAGGTGTTGAGACGCTCATCGAGGTACCCGAGGGATACGGGGGGCGACTGCACCGAGCCACCGGGATGGCTTGGTACCAAGGTGATCTTTTGGTTGCTAGTCAGAACGATGGCAAAGTGAAACGCTATGCGTATCCATCGGGTGAGTGGCTAAACGACGTCGCGTTGGCGACGCCAGGGGGGATGACGCAGCTTGCCGTCCACCACGGCGAGCTGTATGTGACCGACTATCAGGCCCAAGCGATCCGCAGGACAAGCAAGTTCGATGGCTCGATGAGCGAGGTGTGGGCTGTGAAGGATTCGCAGCATCCTTGGGGCTTGGTCTTTGATGCTCAAGGTTCCGCATTTTGGTCCACCTCTGCGAATCGTATTGTTAAGACCGTCGGTTCTGAAACCACAGAATGGGCAGGTGCAGGTGGAGGGATCGCCACTCCTCTGGGGTTGGCCATCGGACCCGATGGGTTGTTGTACTGCGCCAGTTGGCAAGGGGCCGTAACTGTCTGGAAGACCGATGCGGTGAATCTAGGCGAAGCTCTGCGAACCATCGCAGGCAAGGAGGTAAAGGGTCCCATCAGTTTCGTCTTCACCGATCGAGAGCTCCCCGATGAGTTTGTCTACACTTTAACTGCGGCCTTGGAGCCTACACCAGGAAAAGTTGCGTTCTTCGAATCTCAGATTCGACCTCTGTTGCATGCTCGGTGCATGGAGTGTCACGATCAAGAGACGCAGGAAGGTGGGCTACGACTGGATACTCCGAATGGCTGGGAACTTGGCGGGCACACCGGTCGCGCGATCCAGCCCGGTCACCCCGAAGAGAGCTTGCTGTATCGAGCGGTGGCGTATTTGGACAAGGATCTCAAGATGCCGCCCGATGGGCAACTCTCTGAAGAGGAGATGGGTTGGATTCGCAAGTGGATTGAACAGGGGGCGATCGATCCGCGGGCGATCGATCCACGGAGTGGTGAGGCAGGTGCGAGCAAGCCGACTTCGAACACCTGGGCCGAGGCATTCCAAGAGCGACTCGATTGGTGGAGTTTGAAGCCCCTTTTGGATTCCACCCCGCCCGAGGTATCGGATGCTGCTTGGAATCGCTCGGCAGTGGATCGTTTTATTCGATCCAAGCAGGAGCAAAACGGTTTGGAGCCCTGTGCGCCGGCCCAACCGGAGGACCTGCTTAGACGAGTCTGTTTTGTATTGACAGGCCTCCCGCCAACACTCCAGCAGCGGGAATCCTTTTTGGCTGCGTGGCAACGCGATCCCGAGGCAGCTTACACTTCTCTGGTGGATCAGTTGCTCGCCTCACCGCATTTCGGAGAGGCCATGGCTAGGCGCTGGATGGATGTGGTGCGCTACACGGATACCTATGGGTACGAATGGGATAACCCAGCCAAAGGATCGCATGAATACCGGGATTACTTGATCCGAGCGTTCAACAAGGACATCGGCTTCGATACGCTGCTCGTCGAACAAATCGCCGGGGATCTGCTGAGCGATCCTAGAATCGACGATCAGATCGGAGTCGTCGAGAGCTTGATCGGACCGATGTTTTATCATATGGGTGAGCATCGTCACGGCAGCAGCCGCGATTTCAACGGCGTGCATCAAGAGATGGTCAACAACAAGATCGATGCATTCTCGAAAGCTTTTCTTGCCACGACGGTCGCCTGCTCTCGGTGTCACGATCATAAGCTCGAGGCGGTCTCGCAGAAGGACTATTATGCCTTGGGGGCGATGTTCATGACTCCGCGGTGGGCAAGTCGCCCGATCGATACTCCCGAGAAGAATCGCGAGGCGATCGCAAAGCTCAAGGAAATGCGAGCCGCGATCCGCGATGAGCTTGCAAACAGATGGCGGGCCGTCCAGATCGACCCTGTGGCATGGCGCCGAGGCTTTTCCGATTTGGCCGCGAATCAGGCCGCGAATCCGGAGCCCAAGTTCGGGGACATCGACTATCCGTTGTTCCGGCTGGCAAAAGATGCTGGCAATGAAGACGCTGGCAATAAAGACTCTGGCAGCATGGAGTCGACCTGGAAGGCCCTTGAGAGCCAATGGCAGACACACCGCAATGCTCGGCTAGAAGCAAACAAAGCCTTTGGAGTCCTGGCGGATTTTTCCGAGCCGCGATTGCCTGATGGCTGGGTCATGGAGGGAGATGGCATCGCGTCGGGCTGGGTTGAAGACGGCATGCCACTGATCGCATTGGAATCCGAGGCGGTTGTTACGCGACTCTTGCCAAGAGGTTTGCACACGCATGCGTTGTCATCGAAGCTACCTGGTGTGTTGAGGATGCCCGCAGAACACACCGTACCGGGTAGTTCGGTCAGCGTGAAGCTGGCAGGTGGCGAGTTCGCCGGAACCTTGATCCTCGATGAGAATACGATTCAAAATGAAAGCGTTGCATTCCTAAACCAGGTCCAGCCAAGCTGGCGGTCGTATGGCGATTTGCCATTAAAGAATGGGGTCACTCGGGTCGCGATCGACTTTGCTACGGCCTCCTTGAATTCAAATTTTCCGCCACGCACGGGCCTTGCGGCCGGATTACCCAATGACGATTTCGGTTTCGACAAGCGGAGTTGGCTTAGCATCACCCAGATTGTTTCGCACGATGCACCTGGGGCGCCGATGGATTTGATGGACTGGTTTTGCACGCTCTTTGAGGGACAAGCTCCAACGAGCGTCGAAGAAGCAGACGGTCGCGTTGCGCGATGGATGTCCCAAGCGCTCGAGCGCTGGTGCGATCGACAAATGCAACCAGGCGATGGCCAGATCGTCGACTGGATGCTGTCGAAGAAACTTTTGCCGAACCAGGCCACCGAGGGAACTCGATTGGCGTTTCTGCTCAGCGATTATCGGAAAATCGAACAGTCCATCGATTTTCCCCGGAGCGTCAACAGCATGGACGAGCGGGCTTCGGCAAAGTCCGGCTTGTACTTCAACGTGCGAGGAAATGTCGATGCGATGGGGGAGCTGGTGATGCCAGCTTGGCTATCGATGTTTGGCCCCAGCGAGTCGATCGAACGAAGTCCGGGGAGTGGGCGTTTCGAGTTGGCTCAGTCGCTTGTGGATCCTGGGCATCCGTTGACAACGCGCGTTTATGTCAACCGAGTTTGGCAATGGGTCTTTGGTACTGGGATTGTTGCAAGTCCCGACGATTTCGGACGGCTGGGCGATAAGCCTTCGCATCCGGAGTTGCTCGATTGGCTCTCGCGCGATTTCACTGCGAACCGATGGTCCACCAAGGCGCTCATGAGGCAATTGGTGTTGAGTCAAACCTTTCGGCAATCAGGAGCCGTGCAAGCAGCGTCGCTACAACGGGACCCCTCGAATCGCTTGCGCCACCATTACCCCACACGGCGATTGGAAGCAGAGCAGATTCGCGATTCGCTCTTGTCGGTATCAGGCAGGTTGGATCGCAAGTTGTATGGGCGTCCTATCCTGCCTCCCCGTACCGTCGAGGACGGAGCCAAGCGACTGTTTTCTGGACCGCAAGACGGAAATGGACGCAGATCGATCTATTTGATGATGTCGATCATGGACCCTCCTAAATTCCTTACCGCCTTTGATCTTCCGGACTTGAAGTTGCCCAGCGGCCGTCGGAACGTCACGAGCGTACCGAACCAAGCGTTGCTGCTACTGAACGATCCGTTGGTGGATCGGTTGTCCAAGCATTGGGCTAGCGAGTTAGTCAAGATGCCGCACCGCACGCCTCAGGAGCGAATCGAAACGATATTTCTTGTGGCCTATGGGCGACATGCCCGCGACACGGAACTCCAGCGATGGCTTGACCTGTTTGGCGAAATATCCAGTCAAGAGGATCCGATGGCCGACGAAGCAGCTTGGGCTCAACTTGCCCATACCGTCTTTAATACCAAAGAATTCCTCCATTACCGATAATTTCTTAGAGCTCACGAAGCCCCTATGCGGAGATTGCCCCGATGAAAGATTGGCGAATGAATTGCCCAGGATCGATCCGTTCGCTGGCCACACGCAGGGCGTTTCTACAGCAATCCAATGCTGGATTCGGTTTATTGGCCTTGTGCGGAATGACAGCCGGTGCAGGAACCGTCACAACGCCTTTGGTCGCCCGGGCCAAGCGCATCATTTTTTGTTTTATGGATGGAGGCCCTAGCCACGTCGATACGTTCGACTACAAACCGATGCTTAAGAAACATCAAGGGCAACCGATCGGTTCAAGGTGGGTATCGAAGAAGTCCCAGTCGGATGCCAACCGGGTATGGTTTGGGTGTCCTTGGGAATTCAAGCAGCGTGGCCAGAGCGGATTATGGGTCAGCGAGCTTTTTCCTCGGATCGCCGAGGTTGCAGATAAACTGTGCGTGGTCCGGTCCATGGTCGGAGAGTTGCCTTTGCATGGCCAATCGAACTTGCTGTTGCATACTGGCCGGAGCATCGGTACAGCACCGAGCATGGGCGCTTGGATCTCGTATGGATTGGGGACCCAGAACGCCAATCTTCCGGCTTATGTTTTGCTGAACAATGACTGGGTGCCCAACGGTGGGATGGAAAATTTCGGGAGTTCCTTTTTGCCAGCAAATCATCAAGCCACGATGTTGAGGGCCAAGGGTGTACCGGTCGACAACATAGCCCCTTTCGACGAGCCATCTGTTCAACGCAGGAAGCTTGATTTGCTCTCGGAATTGGATCTTGAGTTTGCGCAAACGACTTCTGCGCCGCAGGCGATCGAGTCGATGATCGCCAATTACGAGACCGCTTTTCGTATGCAGACCTCGGTACCCGAGTTAGCGGATATCTCCAAAGAGCCCGAGTACATCCACAAGCTTTATGGCACCGATTCGAACGACGAGCATCAGCGATACTACGCCAGCCAGGCGCTGCGAGCTAGGCGACTGGTCGAGGCCGGCGTGCGGTTCATCGAGATTACCTGTCCAAGTTTTGACGGCAACAATTCTCCATGGGATCAGCATGGGCAATTGAAGTTGCTCCATGAAAAGAATGCCAGGGTGACCGAGCAAAGTGTTGCTGCGCTGATCAAGGATCTCGATCAGCGAGGGTTGCTCGATGAGACGATCGTGTTATGGGCTGGCGAGATGGGACGAACGCCTCATACCGGTGCGATCAACGAGAACGCGGGACGCGATCACCATGTGAGTGGATTCTCGATTTTCTTAGCCGGCGGAGGCTTCAAGCCCGGGATCGCTTATGGGCAGACTGATGAGTTTGGAGCAAATGCTATTGAGAATCCGATGAGCGTGCACGATCTGCATGCAACGATTTTGCGTCAGATGGGAATTGATCATGAGGAATTGACCTTCCGCTACGGAGGTCGCGATCATCGGTTGACCGACGTCCATGGCCGCGTGGTCAACGAGCTGTTGGCTTAAAACGATTGGATCTTGCCGTTGTGAAGAGATGGAAACACAGAGGCGGTAGAGGACACAGAGAGAAAGAGAGAGGGAAAGAGAGGTTTGGCACAGCTTCGGAAGCGTAAACGTTGGTTAGGTTTAGCTTGGTAAATGAACGACGAAAAAGATGCTGGGAGGCGGGTAGATTCAAGGTGCGCCCTTGTTTCTATCCCAACGCTCTTAAGGAGATCCTGCTTATGTCTCGTTCGCCGTCCTCTAAAACCGCCTACCAGTGGAAACGCAAACTCTCCGCAGCAGGCTTGAGGCTTGAGGGAACAGCCAAACAGCCCACGCTCTAGGTGGTACGTTCCGCGGTCCATGGGTTGCCTGTTGTTTGACTTGATATCGTGGCTTGGTTGTTTGTGCAACGCTTAAATCAAGTGACAAACGGACCGCTGCACGAACCCTACGAACGACGGAACCTGTTTGTCAGGTTCTTAGGCAGCACGTAAAGCTACGAAGAGGTTGCACAAAGTGCATACGAGCTCATGGGAAGCGCAGAGGAATCGAAAAAACGGTTTGATCTCCTGATTGCGCGAGATTTTGGACATCGTCCGATCAAAGAAAAAGCCTGGTGATACGAGATCATCAGGCTCTAATGGGACCGCCCGGATTCGAACCGAGAACCAAGGGATTATGAGTCCCCTGCTCTAACCGTTGAGCTACGGTCCCGACCAAATGCCCCCATCTCGATGGTAGAACACTTGCATAAAGTTTAACCCATCGGTCCGTAGCGTGAAGGTCTATTCTACTTTTCTAGCCACGGCTAGAAATCCCCCGGCGCGGAAGTAAGGAAAGAGCCAACGGCGAGCTAAAGCACCGCTCGAAGTTCTGTTGAGCCGAATCCAACGCTCAACCAAAAATCCTGCCCCCCGCAAATCTTGCCTCAACTCCGCTTCGCTGAAAATGTGCAAGTACATACTCGGTAAACCCCGATATGCATACACCCGATCCCCATACTCCCAGCTCGGATCTCGAAGGCTCTGCCACCACTCGCTCAGACCCCTACGAATTCCACCCGGGTCCTGCCACCATGTCCCACGATTGTGGACATGCACGATGAACCTGCCCCCTGCTCCGGCCCGATCGCTCTGACGCAAACTCCTTGCAACATGGCCGAGCATCGCGCGGCGATTGGCCCGACCCTGGACCATCCCGACCGAACTGTAAAGGCAATAGGCCAAATCGATCGAGTTGTCCTGCAAGCAATTCAACTGCGCTAAATTCCCTCGGACTCGACCGACCCTCACTCGCACCTCCTGGGTCTTGCTCCCGACCTCCTGCAGCATCCCTTGGCTCAAATCCAGTCCCAAAACCCGCCATCGGCGCTGCACAAGCGGCAGCATCACCCGGCCTGTGCCACACCCGAGATCGAGCCCTACGGGCTCTGAATCAAGGGCAGCCTCAATGCGTTGCGCCTCGTGCAAGACGAGCTCACGGTCGTAATCAAGCAGCGGATGGCCAGCATGGAACGAGTCGTACTGCGTGGCGATCGATTCGTTATGGACGTAATCCCATGTGCCTCGGGAAACCCCAGGGGGTAGTTGCCATGTCGGTCGATTCAGCTCGGATTCCATTGCGATGTCCAGGAACCTAAGGCGTTAGCTCAAAGGTTGCCATCACCGGATGATGGTCGCTCAAGTCGCGTTCGGCATAGTCCTTGGTGTAACGGGTATCCCAATGATCCTCGTCGGCTCCCGTTCCGCGAATGTTCCACTGCGAAAGTACCTCGATGTCTCGAAATCGATATCCTCCCTTTCCGTCGACTAGTCCGCTCGAAGCCAGGATTCGATCAAACTGCTTGTCGAGAATCAAATGCGTCCGACGTTTGTCTGCGGGAGCTTTTTCGAGAAGATCGACCAAGTCGTCATTGGGATTGGGAGTGTCCAAGCCGAGAATCGTATGCATGCCGTCTCCACCGGCCTTGATCTGGCCGACCGACTCCTCGACATTCAAGTCCCCGAGGATGATCACATTCTCACCTCTTTCGATCGCCTTGCGCATCCACTCGTGGGCCAACTTGGTCTGCTTTTGTCGCAAGTCCGCTGCATCGGCCGTGGCCCTCAAGTGGAGATTCAAAAGCGTCAAGGGGATTACCCTGTCGGCTTGCTGCCATTCGAATCGCGTGATCAGATGCTTGGAAAGATTGTAGAACTCTTTGGATTCGAACATGCTGTTGTTTTGTTCGCGCCGCGAGAGTTCGACCAACCCAGATCGAAAAATAACCGCCACGTCTTGCTCGGTCCCTGTATCAAAACCATCGATAAACGCTACGCGGTACGAAAGGTTGAATTGCTCCTTGAGTACCTTGGTCAAGTTCTGCATTACCCCTCGGTCTTCGATTTCCTGGACGGCCAGAATCGTCGGTTCGAATTTGGCGATCGCGGCTGCAAAATTCCCGACGCGCCAGTCCCACTCGGCCCGATTCGGTGCCGACTGCTCTTTGGCCACATCGCTGCGATTGTTGCCTTGGAAATCGTCAAAGAACCACTCGAGATTCCAGGTGGCGATCTTAAGAACCTGCGGTGCGCGATCCGATGGCCATGACTTGCCCGAAGAGACGTCTTGACCAAATCCGACGTTCGGCGAGCCGATTGCCCAAGCCCATATCGCCAATGCGCTAATCGCCAGGGATCTTTTCATTCCTCTGGCCTGTAGATCGCTTGCTAAGCGGTAGAAACGAGGTCGGTTTGCAAACATGATCGAGCCTTGCTGTAGGTGTGTGTGGGCTTGAGTTCAATAGGCAGGCGCGTCGGCTTCTTTGGTCAGTCGGTCTTGCGGGCGATCACGCGGTGGAAGTGGAGTTGCACTTCTCGGTCGCACACGCGACGAACCCCTTCGACCAGACAGGCTGGCTCGTTTTGCTCTTGTCCCTGTCGGATGACATCCTCGAGTTTCGAGCCCGGGGGGACACTGAAGGTCGTTTGGTTGATGGTCTGGTTGCCAGCATCGAGTTCCGGGACGATGAAATGGCAGGTCGCCCCGAACGAGAGCATTCGGGCTGCATAAGCGTCATGGTAAGGGCGCAGGCCTCGGAAGCTCGGGAGCAATCCGTGGTGAAGGTTGATGATACGCCCTCCTGCAAACTTCCAGCAGGTGTCCGGAGGCAGGACACGCATATAGCGGGCTAGGACCACATAATCGGCTCGATAGCGATCGATCAACTCGACCATTTTTGGATCGTCGGCCGAACCGTCCTCGTTCCCGATGAACTCGAATGGGACGTTGTACTCCCGCGCAAGAACCTCGCACTTTCGACGGTTCCCGATCAGCACGACCGGATCGGCGTTCAGGGCCCGCGAGTGGATCGCGTGAAGGACGGCGCGTGGTGTATGTTCGAGCAACGTGGTGCAGATTGCTAGCCGAGGTTTTTTTGCGTTGGTTTCTGGGCTCCAAACGCGAATTTCCAACTTCTTTTCCGCAGCGATGTCGGACATTTTTTCAGAAAGACCCGCATACTCACTCGCGTCGATATCGAGCCGACACATCATCGCAAAGACGGCCGCCTCGTCGTGATCGTACATCTGGATCTCCGCGATGTTCGCACCGCGGCTGGTCACATCATGGATGATCGGATCGGCAAGCCCGACGTTGTCAGGACCGACGGCTGTTATGACTACTTCCATGGGGAATTCGGGGATTAGAGCAAGCTATCGAGGAGCAGTCGGAAGGTTCGCAGCTCTTGCCGCATGTCCAAGCCTGCCTCAGGAGCCATCTCGATGCTCAAGGCTTGGCGGTAGCCCGAGTTTTGCAACTGCGTGATAAGCTTGTTGTAGTCGATCTCTCCCTGGCCGACTCGGACTTGAATTCGGTCCTTTTTGGAGTCCCGCAAATGGACGTGATACACATACTTCAAGAGTTTGTCGTAACTCTTGTTCTTGTTGTTCGAGCAGAGGTAATGAGACGGATCGAGCGTCAGGCCGATCCCAGGTACGTAGTCGCAAAGATTGCGAACCGTATCGGGATCATCGCTGAGGCATCCGACATGGCTCTTCATCCCGATGCGGATTCCGCGTCCATAAGCGATCGCAGCGAGTTTCTGAAGATGTTCGACTTCTTGGTTAAACGGGGTCCCGTGCTCGCCGCTGGGTACTGTCAGCGTGACGACCTTCGTGGCCTTGGCCAAGTCACAAATCTTTTCGAAGCGTTCATAGTAAGTATCCCCCGTCGCGTCGATTTTGACGTTGAAACTGCAAATGTCGAACCGGTGCGTGTCGCGAACCTGTCGCAACATCTCATCGAAATCCTCGACGATGCGTTTCGGTGGGATCTGATCGGTCTTGTCGTTGAGTTCGATCTCGACGGTGGAAAACTCTAAATCCCCCAAGACTTCGATCACATCGGAAAAGGACAATTCCGGAAAACATCCGGTGGATGCGGCGACGTACACTCTGGCTATGCTCCTGCGAGATTCCTTGCTCAAGCCTGCATGCATTCCTGCAACAGACCATCGCGAACCAAAAACGCCATTATCTACGGTTCGACGCAACTGACAACCAGACCAAAAAGGCCCTAATGAGCAAGAACTGCGTTAGAATGGGGTTTTGACCAAAAAGATTTCCCATTTTATTGGGTCTCTGTTACCGAACCCAACAGACAGATACCTTGACCACAGGACTCGATTTTCACACTCCAATCCAGCTTGTTCCCGGCGTCGGTGCTCCCCGTGCAGCGATGTTCGAACGCTTGGGACTGCGCAAAGCCGTCGATTTGCTCTTTCATTTCCCCCGAAGTTACCAAGAGGTTTCCGAGTGCAAGTCGATCCTTGAGCTCCAAGAAGGGATCCTCGCGACGGTCGTCGGATTGGTCGTCGATGTCGACTCGCGATTCGGCTTCGACGGAAGATCGAGCGTCGGGGTGCTCCTGGCCGTCGAAGGTGGCGGATACGTGCGCTGCACTTGGTACAACCAGCCCTTTCGCCGCGAAGCCTATGCGTTGGGCCAACGGCTCTTGGCCCGAGGTGTCGTCAAAAGCACGGGTGTGGCCTACCAAATGCGCCATCCGGAAATCACCCCCCTAGATCCCGAGGAACCAACCCCCGCCGCCCGACCAAGACCCATCTACCCGCTTACCGAAGGACTCACCCAAAGGGTATTGTCCGCCGCCATCGAAGCGGCAATGCCCCTTGCTGCAAGCATCGAAGAAGCCCTCCCGCTGGAGGTTCGGCAAAACGCCGCCGCCTTGCTCAAAACTCAGTCCGATTCCCTTCTGCCAATCCAGGACGCTCTGCAACAAATCCACATGCCGGTCGATATGCTGCAAGCCAACGAAGCTCGCTTGCGATTCATCTTCCAGGAGTTCTTTGTCCTGCAGTTGGCTTTGGCTAAACAACGCTACGTCTACCAACAGCAACGCCCTGCTCCGAGCATTCAGGCATCGGCCTTGGTCGATGCGCGTATCGTCAAACGCTTCCCCTTTGTCTTGACCGAGGATCAGCGCAAAGTCATCGAGGAGGTTAAAGCCGATATGGCACGCACCGTCCCGATGAACCGGCTCCTGCAAGGTGATGTCGGAACTGGCAAAACCGCCGTCGCCCAATACGCGATGCTCTCTGCTGTGGCCAACGAATATCAAGCCGTATTGATGGCCCCGACCGAAATTCTCGCAAGACAACACGCTAGGAAACTCAAAGAGCAACTCGCCGGAAGCCGCGTCGAAATCGCACTTTTGGTCCACTCGATGCCGGCACCCGAGAAACGGGAACTACTTCAAAGGATCGCGATCGGTACGGTCGATATCGTCGTCGGAACCCAAGCATTATTGGGCGAACAAGTCGAGTTTTCTAAACTAGGCATTGTCGTGATCGACGAACAGCACCGATTCGGTGTCGAACAACGCGCCGCTCTGAGAACCTCTCGCACCGCTCCGCACTATTTGGTTATGACCGCAACTCCCATCCCACGGACCCTGGCCCTGACCCTCTTCGGTGATCTCGATGTTTCGACCCTCAAGCAACGTCCCCCAGGACAGTCGGCGGTCCAAACCTATGTGCTCGAGCCCAAAACCATCGATCGATGGTGGAACTTCGTACGACAACAGGTCCAGGCCGGTCGCCAAGCGTATGTCGTCGCACCCCGCGTCGAGAGCGATGAGGAAAAAGACATTCGCGGCGCGATCCAATGGTGGGAGGAGCTCAACGCAGGACCTCTGGCCGGCCTGCGAGTCGAACTTATCCACGGTCGATTGGACAGCGAACAAAAACAATCCGTACTCGAGCGATTCAACAATGGCTCGGTCGACGTTTTGGTTGCCAGCACCGTCATCGAAGTCGGAATCGATGTTCCTAACGCGTCGGTCATGACCATCGCCGATGCGGATCGTCTCGGACTGGCCCAGCTCCATCAACTGCGAGGTCGAGTCGGTCGGGGAAAACACGCAGGTTTCGTCGGGCTCATCCCTACAGCAAACTCGGGCGGTGCCGAGAATCCAACGCCCCTGACGGCAGTGGAACCCCAGGAAAAAATCCAGTGGCTCGAACAATTCGCCAAAATTCAAGACGGATTCGAACTGGCCGAAATCGATCTTCGCCGCCGTGGCCCCGGCGAAATCATCGGCACAAAGCAAACCGGCCTTCCCGAATTCCGAATCGCCGATATCTGCAAAGATGAAGCCGTTTTAGTCATCGCAAGAAATCTAGCTGGGCAACTCATCGCCTCCGATCCCGAACTAAAATCCCCCGAACACGCTCGGTTATTGCGACAAGTTGTCGCAAAGCATGGAAAACTCATGCCCATCGGTGATGTCGGATAATCGGCATAGATGACCGATTCTCCTGCTATTGCTTTGCCGAAGGCCCGAACTACAGTAGAAACTCAACATTTAAGCCGAATTTTCAAAGAGATTCACTCGGAACCTTGCCTACCTGAAGACACTCCAAGTAGACCTCGGAATCCCTTGCAACCCTAGAGCCAACCCAAGCACCACACCATGAATCTTAGAAAACTTGCAAGCCGCAAATCCGCTATCACCAATCGTCGCTTAGGGGTCGAACAACTCCAAGCTCGCGTGCTCCTGGCAGGGGATGTCACCGCGGCGGTGACGAACGGATTTTTGGTCGTCCGTGGGGACAATGCAGCCAACGAACTCACGATCGAGCGAATCAGCGGCGATCGTGTGCAGGTCACCGGCGCGACGGGTACGACCATCAACGGATTGACCCAACCTGCGGTGCTGCGGGTGCGCAAAGGCTACGACATCGCAACTGGCGGTGGAGACGATAAGCTCACGGTCATCGGACTCAATGCCTTTGGCCGATACGAGATCCGAATGGACCTAGGGGCCGGGAATGACACTTTAGTCGCAAACAATCTGCTGGCGCAACGAATCCACTCCGGGGGAGGTGATGGTAACGACTCGATCACGGTTCGAAACAGTCGCTCACGCCGAGGGTCCGGCGTCGGTGGCGGGGCGGGCGATGACACCTTGGTACTCGAGAACCTAAGATTTGGAAACGGCAGTTGCATCGACGGCGGGACCGGCAACGATATCCTTCAGGAATCGAACAATCGATACGGTGTCCGATCGACGAAACTTAATATCGATCCAACTGTCCCGACCACTCCGCCGACGGCCGTTGCCGATGCGTTCTCGGTGGCCAAGTCGGGCTCGACCACGGTGAATCTTGCCAACAACGATACGGTTGGAACCTCGCCGATCAACCGCAACTCGATCGTCATCAGCACCCAACCGACCAACGGCTCGGTGACGGTCAACACCGATGGCAATGTGACCTACCTGCATAACGGTTCGAACACCACGACCGATAGCTTTGCTTACACGATCAAAGACACCAACGGGTTGGTTTCCGGCGCAGCGACTGTGTCAGTGACGATCACCCCAGTAACCACTCCGCCGACGGCTGTTGCCGATTCGTTTTCGGTGGTCAAGTCGGGCTCGACCACGGTGAACCTTGCCAACAACGATACGGCCGGAACCTCCCCGATCAACCGCAACTCGATCGTCATCAGCACCCAACCGACCAACGGCTCGGTGACGGTCAACACCGACGGCAACGTGACGTACTTGCATAACGGGTCGAACACCACGACCGATAGCTTCGCTTATACGATCCAAGACATCAACGGGTTGGTCTCCGGCGCGGCGACTGTGTCGGTGACGATCACCCCAGTAACCACCCCGCCGACGGCCGTTGCCGACGCTTTTTCGGTGGCCAAGTCGGGCTCGACCACGGTGAATCTTACCAACAACGATACGGCCGGAACC
>Ga0208085_1000222_pt1 | contig 22483 bp, 17 predicted proteins | sample LakMenEpi21Jun10_FD_150721 | JGI IMG/M metagenome (GOLD analysis project Ga0208085, IMG submission 150721) | Freshwater microbial communities from Lake Mendota, WI - 21JUN2010 deep hole epilimnion (SPAdes) | ecosystem: Environmental > Aquatic > Freshwater > Lentic | place: Lake Mendota, Madison...
TGGAGGATAACGGACTTGAACCGATGACCTCTTGCATGCCATGCAAGCGCTCTCCCAACTGAGCTAATCCCCCGAAATTTTGGGCCTCTGGCAGATCCTTCCGGACCTTCAAGAGCAACAGTGCAGGTATTACCCGTCCCGTCGAAGCCAAAAATTATCGAATTGGCTTTGGATTGTCAAGGCAACCTCGGGGGGCCCGGGGCGTTTCGATCTTGATGCCGACGCTTCGGACTTGCTATCTACTGCGGGCAGTTCGGCTTAGGAATCGACTTAGCACCCCTCGCCGAACCACCCAATGGCAGTCGCTGAGATTGCCCGCGATTCTCCAAGAAGGGTCAAGACCTTGGTCAAGACAATGCTCAAGAAAACATTGAATTGGAACGTCCATCCGCTTGCCTGCCACGCCGTGTACTTTACGGGGCACCTCACCGCATCCAGGGCCCTGGGCTCGGGACTGGCACTTGGGCTGCTGGTTTCGACAGCGAGTATCGGTTGGTGCCAAGGGCCCGGCAGCGGGCCATCCGGGGGCATGCCGGCCTTCAACGAGCCCTCTTTTCGCGAACGGCTCTACGAGGCAGGCGGGATCGCCGACCGAGAAGTCCACAACGGCAAGTCGATTCTCGCCGTGGGGATCGAGGGCAACCAAACCGTCTCGGATAGCTTTATCCTTTCGCAGATGCAATCGCGTGAGGACCGCCCGTTCGACAAAGAAACCTTCAACCGGGACATGGGTGCTTTGTACCGGACGAATTTGTTTCGAAAAATCGACTCCTACATCGATGAGACCCCCGAGGGGATTCGACTGCGCCTGATCGTATCGGAGCGTCCGATCATCCGATCGGTGGAGTTTCTCGGCAACGAGCGTATGAACGAAGGCCCTTTGAAAAAGCATGCGATGCTGAGCAAAGGGGACGCCTTGGACCCCATCTCGGTCAATTCGGCCAAAGGTCGCTTAGTCGAGCTTTACAAGGACAAGGGGATGAACCAGGTCGACATCCAGGTAGCCAAGGGGCTCAGGACCGGGGATCGAGACGTCCATTTTCTGATCAACGAGGGGCCTGTTGAGCGGGTCAATTCCATCCAGTTTTTCGGCAACAACGAATTCAGCAGCGAGCTTCTCAAGGCCCGAATCAAAAGCCGCGATGCTCGAAGCGGGCTGACCAAATACGTCGGCAATATCTGCTCGGATCTGAAGCTTGACGAGGATCGCGATACGCTCCTGGGCTACTACCGCGCCTTGGGGTACTTCGACGCCAAAGTCGATTATCAAAAGAGCTACAACACCGAGGGGAATTTCGTCGACGTGGCGTTTGTGATTTATGAAGGCGACCGCTACGGCGTGGCCTCCGTTTCGATCGCCGGGACCGAACGCTACAACGCCGAGGAACTCCTGCCGAGCATGAAGCTCAAAGCCCAAGAGCCGTTTGTTTTGACCAAGAAACTTCAAGACGAACGGTTTCTTTTGGACGTCTATGGGGCTCAAGGCCACATCTACTGCGAGGTCGAGGGGGAGGTGGTCTATCAGCCGGACAAACGGATGGTCGACATCGTCTACAAAGTCAAGGAAGGGGATGTCTATCGCGCCAGCGACATCCGCGTGCATATCGACGGAGATTTCACCCGTCGTCATGTGGTCCTGCAGCCTTTGCGAAATCTCAGGCCCGGAGAGATCATCGACAAACGGGAGTTGGATGCCGGTCGCAGACGACTGGTGTATTCGACGATCTTCAATACCGATCCGACGCGAGGCGAAGTCCCTCGCATCGAGGTCAGCCCAGTCGAGTCCGACCGTTCTCCAACGCCGTAGATGCCCTGGACCATCCGAAGGATCCACACGAGCCAACGCATGATGCAAACGTACACAATCAAAGATCGCTCAAGACTCGCCGCGCGGATGGTCGCGGGTGTTTGCATCTGCTTGATGCAAACGGCGATGGCCATTGCCCAGTTCGGGGGATCGCCCTTGCCACCCCCTACGGGCAACCCTGGTGCTTATCCGCCGAACTATCCTCCTGCGGCTCCGCCGGGTTATCCGCCTGCGGCTCCGCCGGGTTATCCCCAGCCAGGCATGCAGGCCCCTGCCCAGTCGCCGATGATTCCCGGACCGATGAACCAACCGATGCCCCCGCTGAATCAGCCTTGGGCGATCGACCCGAGTTTGGGAGCCACCGGTGCCCCACCCTTTGGATACGATCCGACGGTCCGAAACGCTCCGATCGACGTGTACGTATCGGAAGGCCAGACAGGACGTGTGTCATTCGGTGGGTCGGTCAACAGCGACTTGGGGGTCGCCGGGCAGCTTGTGATCGAAGAGCGAAACTTCGACCTGTTTCGTCTCCCTGGCCGTCCGAGTGACATGTTCAATGGAGCTTTTCGCGGCGCTGGCCAAAACTTCAGACTCGAACTGATGCCTGGCAACCAAGTCCAGCGTTATACGATGAATTGGACCGAACCGAATCTGTTCGGATACTCCCCCTTTAGTCTCTCAGTCGGTGGGTTTTACTTCACCCGTTTCTACCGCGATTGGTCCGAGCAGCGGCTCGGGGGGCGAGTCGCCCTGGGCTATGACATCACCCCGGACTTGTCGGTATCGACCGAGTTGCGAGGGGAAGACGTCAAGATGTTCAATCCCCGTGTTCGTGGGGTCGAAGACTTGGAGCGAACGCTCGGAAGCAACGACTTGTACACGGCTCGATTTCGACTGGCGCACAACACGCGCGACAGCCCATTTTTGCCGACCGAAGGGCATTTGCTCGAGCTGATCTACGACCAAGTCTTTGGAGAGTTCGATTTCCCTCGTGGGCAAATCAACTTCAGCAAGTACTTTTTGGTTCGCGAGCGAGCCGACGGTTCGGGACGGCACACCTTCACTTCGGCGATTCGCACCGGATTCGCAGGAGCGGACCAACCTATCTTCGAGAACTTTTTTGCTGGCGGTTTTTCGACCTTGCGAGGATTCCAGTTCCGTGGGGCTGGACCTGCAGAGGACGACGTGCGGGTCGGGGGTCGGTTTCAGTTCCTCGGCACCTTTGAGTACATGTTTCCGATCACTGCCGACGACATGCTGCGGATGGTGGCCTTTGTCGACTATGGAACGATCGAAAGGGATATCAATATCGATTGGAAAAATTTCCGAGTCGCGCCTGGTCTAGGGTTTCGCATCGCTGTACCGGCCTTGGGACCGGCTCCCTTGGCGTTCGATTTCTCGGTGCCAGTCGCTTATGCCGATACCGACGAACGTCAAGTCTTCCAGTTCTCTGCCGGGATCACCCGATAAAGGGTCCTCTGCAAGGGGTCATCTGCAAAGGGTCATCTGCAAAGGGTCATCTGTTCAATGGTCGTCTTCGATGTGGACTTGCCCTGCTATTACGGACCGCTGGATTTGCTGCTGTATTTGATCCGGCGCGAGGAGCTCGACATCGAGTCGATTCCCCTTGCGAGGATCGCCAAGCAGTACTGCGAGTTCGTCGAGGTTTTGGCGGAACTGGACCTTGAGGAGGTCAGCGAGTTTATCGACGTGATGAGCCAATTGATGGAGACCAAGGCCATGCAGGTCTTGCCTCAGAGCGCCTCGGAGAGTGCCGACGAGCAACTCGCAGATCCCAACGAGTCCTCGGGCTACCTGATCGAGCGTTTGGTTCAGTACAAACGCTTCCGGGATTTGGCCAGCGTGCTCGACGAGCAGAGCCGTCAATGGCAGCTTCGTTACGGGCGGCTCCAGACGCACGAGCCGCGACGCCGGACACCGGATTCGGAGTTGTCGATCGCCCGGATCGAGGTCTGGGACTTGGTCAGCGCTTTTGGCCGGATTCTCAAGGCCAGGTACAAGTCACCCACGCAGGAGATCACCTACGACAACACACCGATCCAGGTCTACATGCAGCGGATCCACCAGCAGCTTGTAGCGGGCGAGCCTCTGGAATTGCAGGACTTTTTCGAGCCGGGTATGCATAAAAGCGCTTTGATCGCTACCTTTCTAGCCACGTTGGAGCTCACAAGGTATCATGGAGTCCAAGCCGTCCAGATGGGCACCGACGGAGCGTTGGTGCTCTGCCGGGGTGAGGAGTTTTCCGAAGCGATTTTGTTCCCGACCGATCCCGATCTTGATCGACGGCAAAGCACACCTTGAACCAATCTGACGCGAACCGTTCTCCGCAGGATTGCATCGAAAGGCCGATCGATTGGCTTGACGTCGATCCCGAGGCGTTGGCTTGGATCCAGAGAATCGAGACGGCGGATGATCCGACAGCCCAAGCACAAGGGGACCTCGAACGCGAGCTCCTAGGGACCCAGGAGGATGCAGCGGCTCTTGTGGTGCTTCGTCGCTACTACCACCGCGAGCGTCTCAGGCACACCCTGGCCAACCATCGCCAGGAGCTTCCAGGTCCGGCCTATCGGGTTTGTCTGAGCGATACGGCAAGGACGGTCTTGCGCTGTGCATGCGACCGGGTTTTTGCAGCTCCTGCAAAGCAAGACGTCTGTATCGGAGTGCTTGCTTTGCGAGAATTCGCAAGTGGGCAGATGTTCCCCGACAGCCATTGGCCGGTGTTGGCGATCTATCAGCCGACCCAGGAGGTTAATAGCTCTGAGCGTTCCGACTCGGAGCGATCCGCCACTCGTTGGATATCCCAGGGGCCCTTGGAGCAAGCCGCCGAAAGGCAGATCGATCGGCTTTGCCAATGGATCGAATCGATCACCGACGGATCCGTCGCCTTGAGTTGGCCTTGTCAGATCCCGAGCATTGAAGCTTTTTCACGGAGGGTAAGTCATTGGCGAAGTCTGCTCGATGCGTTGCCAACGAACGCGACGGCCCTGCACGCTCCGATGTTGCTCGAAGCCAAAGAGGCAGGAGGGGATCGAGGGTTGTGCGAGCGGTTTTTGCAGGAATCCAAATCGATTCTGTTTCCATCGTTTCGCACCCAGGTCGATATAGAGTATTTGGCCGGGTATTTCGGCGCGGGGCTCGCCAAGCTTCGGGGTGCCGCTGGTTCTCCATCGGACGCACTCGAAGGCTTGCACGCGATCGATTCGATCGTCCGTATAGCGATCCGCAGCGGATTGTCCCCATCGCCAGGCACAGCAAAGTCCTTTCCATTGCAGGCCGATTTTTTGTCGGCGCTCCAAGAGGCGTTTGAAAAGGCACATCGCCGGGAAGCACAAGTTTGGCTTGATCCCGATTTGGCTTCGCGGTGGTTTGAGGAAACGTTTGGCTCTAGACCGATCGAGTCTCGGCGAGCCCAGTCGATCCTCTTGCCTTGTCCTTTTCCAACGGCAGCAAACGACTTGGTGGCAGACGGGGGGACTTGGACGGAATGGACTTTGCCGCAAAGCGCCCAGCAGATGCTCGGGGAGTGTGCCCAGGAGCAGATTGCAGCCCTTTCGTCGAGGAATTGCCGATACCATTTTTCGAGGATCGTCGATTCACTGGTCGAGCGAGTTGGAAAGACTCCAAGTCCGGATCTGACGTTGCGAAACATCGTCGCTACAGGGAAGTCCCTCGGAGGCAAAGGGGTCCTTTGGGAGTTGTTCGCGAGCCATGCCTTGCTCATGGACTTGTACATCCGGCTCTGTGGTACGAGTCCTTATTTAGTGCAGATTCTCTTGAGCAATCCCGGGATGATCGATGATCTTCTCGATTCGCTCATGCTCGAGCGCATCCCGGATTACCGAGGTTTCGAATCGGCGCTTGGGGCCTTGTGCAAAGGGACCCAGCAGATCGAATCGGTGGTTCTTTCGTTTCGCAATGCGATGCATCTGGCCATCGGTGTGCGGGATATTCTCGGCCGAGAGAACATCACGGAAATCCATCGGGCTTTGGCCGATGTGCATGAGGTTTGTCTCAGGAGCTTGGTCAGCCAAGCGTATCGCACCGTCGCTGCGCACCATACTCCACCGCGAAACCAGGATGGTACGCCTGTCGAATATGCGGTCATGCTGATCGGGAAATTGGCTAGTCGAGAGCCGAACTACCATAGCGACGTGTCGATGCTGATCCTTTACGATTCATCGGCGGCAAGCCATGGCGTTTTTTTTCAGCAGGTTGCTCAGAAGTTGATTTCGATGGCCAATCGAGTCACTCGATTCGGTCGCTTGTTCGAGCTCAAGGCTTGGCAGCCGATGGGGCCACAGGGATCTCCGATGGCTTGGAATCCGGAGCTATTGATGCAAGCCATCGAGCGGTCGGATTTGCCGATCGAGCAACGGATGAATCTGTATACGGCCAGAGTGATCGGAGAATCGGCTTATGCGGAACGGACCGAATCGGCCTTCGAGCGATTCCTCCAAGGCAAGGAGTGGAGCAAGCAGCACGCTTTTGCGCTTGTCGAGTATCGCCGTGGGCTGGAGCTTTCGGCTTCGCCTGAGAATATCAAGCGAGGTTGGGGAGGAACTTTCGATGTCGAGGTGCTGGTACACGCGTTTTATGCCAAGCACCTGCATAAACCCAAATACCCGTGGCTTCGGGGGACCGTCGAACGCTTGGAGGCGCTTCGAAAAAGCGGGGTGATCTCACCCCAGGTCGCGTTGGTGCTGCGCGATGCATACCATTTCCTCAGGAGCGTCGAGAGCGGCCTGCGTTTGATGAACACGAAACTTCGCCATGATCTTCCCAAGGATCCGTTGGAGTTGTCCAAGCTGGCTTATGTTTTGCAGTTGCCAGACCGAGAGCAACTCATCGAGTCGTGCGAGCACTACCGCCGAACGGTTCAGGATATAGCCCAGCGTCATTACGCGCAGTGGCGATCGGAGATCATCGCTAGTGCGCCTCCGGACTCGTCGAAATAGGGTTTCGAGTCCGTTTCCATCATCACGTTATGGAATGTATATAGGTGATTTCGTTTAACCCGTAGCCAACGGCGAGGGAGTTAACCAAGCCCCCAGGAAGCTGCGTATGGGCTTTGATCAGACCAGGAACGCCTCTCGGCCGTAAAATGGGGCTTCGACCCGCCTCTCGGCCGCAAAATGGGGCTTCGACCCGCCTCTCGGCCGCAAAATGGGGCTTCGACCCGTTTTTAGATGAATATGATCGCAACGTCACCTACACGCACGGCCTCGGAGGGCCGTGCTACGGGGTCGAAATCAGACGCTTGTGGCCGTTGACCAATTGTGCCGAGAGGCGTCCGTTGGGATCGGATTGGCCGGAGCGTTGGTGCAATCGCATGCGGTTTTGAGCGTTCGAAGGTGTGGCCGATTCGAGGCCTGAACTCACCTTGGGAGCCGCCGGCGTTGGCACCTGCCTAGGAGCAGGATTCGAAAGGTTCTGGCCCATTTCGTAGGACTCCCCGTAGGATTCGCCATGGGATTCACCAGGGAATTCGCCTTGGGATTCACCCTCGTAGATCGTCTCACCATGGACCGATCGGCTAGAACCCCGTTGGCAGCTGGGGCAATGATTCCTGTGAGCTGGGATCTTTCTCGACGGGATCGCTTCGACAAGGCCAGAGCCTATCGATCCTCGGTGGCCTCGGAGATGATCGACCAGTGCAGAATGATGGCCATGGGATGTCGATTGGCCGCAAGATCCGTCGTTGCAACCACTTGAGCAAGTCGATTCGCTGCAACTGGCACGGTAGGGGGTTCCCCAGAGTCTGGACATCGGTACGAACCATGGACTGCAAGAGCCGCACGAGGCGGCACCGAGTCCTTGATGGTCGCATCGATCGATCACGGCCGGGTCGTCGATCGACTCGTCCCAGTAGACCTCACCGCAACCGCCTGCACACGCGACTTGATTAGCGCACGAATGGACACTGTGAGCGACGCGATGCTTGAGCGTACCATCGAAGAGAGGATCGCGAGCGATGCTCGGTCCGCAGGATTTCGAGCAAGCGCCCGATCCGCACGTCAGGTCGATCGAACAGCAACCGCCGAGCGAGAGGGACAGAATCGCAAGGATCAGCGACGGCAAAATTACGATTGCGCCGTATCGAGGCGCATGCACACAGGATTCCATCATTCCCCCCGGAAGTCTTGGATAGCTTGAACTCGGCGATCTACGATTCGATCGTCGCTGGGTTTTATCGGTACGCATAACCGCTACAATCAGTAAAACCCTACAAGTATCCCTTACCAAACCCACCGAAGCGATCGCTAGCATATGTTCAGTCAAGTCCTCTCCGAGTCCCGATTGGTGGCTATTTTGCGATTGGATTGTTTGGACCAAGCCGACCGGATCGTGGATACGTTGTTGGAAGCTGGGGTGCGCTGCATCGAGCTGACGCTGACGAACCGTAACGCTCCGGCTTGGGTGTCCCGATTGGTCGCCCAGAATTCGAGTTTTCGCACAGGCCAAGCCTATTTGGGGATCGGTTCGGTCAGGAATCTTGAGGAAGCCAAATGGGTGTTGGATGCTGGCTGTCAGTTTGTTGTCACGCCGATCATGCAGCCTGAGGTGATCCGTCGATGTGTCGAAGCGAAGGTGCCGATCGCGTGTGGGGCTTACACACCCACGGAGATCGCGATGGCTTGGGAGAGCGGGGCAGACGTGGTCAAGGTGTTTCCAGCAAGGGGGCTTGGTCCGGGCTACATCAAGGATTTGCTGGCCCCGATGCCCTATTTGAAGCTTATGCCCACTGGCGGGATCGATGCGAAAAACGCGGGGGATTACTTGCGGGCAGGTGCGACGGCCGTCGGGGTTGGTGGGAATTTATGTTCGGCTGCATTGGTCGAGCAGGGGGATTGGCAAGCGATCCGTCAGAACGCTTTGAGCACCGTGCAAGCGTGTCGGGAGTGACTCTGAAGATGGACACAGGCCAAGCGGCAAGGCTTCGTGAATTGGACCGGACCGTCGTCTGGCATGCCTTTTCGCAAATGTCCGAGTACGACGGATTGATCATCGAGGAAGCGCAAGGGAGTTGGTTGACCGACATCCACGGCAAGCGATATTTCGATGGGGCAAGTTCGCTGTGGTGCAATCTTTTTGGGCATCGAGTCCCCCAGATCGATCAGGCCTTGATCGAGCAATTGGGCAAGGTCGCTCATGTGACCAACTTGGGGATGAGCCATCCGGTGACAATCCGCTTGGCCGAGCGTCTAACGCAGGCTGTAGGACGTGGATTGGAGCATGTTTTTTTTGCTGGGGATGGGGCCAGTGCCGTCGAGGTGGCGATGAAACTAGCCTTCCAATACTGGCGTCAGAAGGATTGTCCAGAGATGCAGCGCACCAGGTTTCTTTGTCTTGGCGAGGCTTACCACGGCGACACGATTGGGACGGTGAGTGTCAGTGGTGTGTCCTTGTTCCAAGAAACTTTTGAGCCCCTGTTGTTCGACGTCCTGCGTGGGCCCTGCCCTGACAATTACCGCAGGCCCGAGGGCATGAGCGAGAAGGAAGCCTGCGAGCATTATTTACAAGCTTATGAGCGGTTGCTGAGCGAGCATGCCAACAGCCTCGCTGCGGTGCTTGCCGAGAGCTGCATCCAAGGTGCGGCGGGTTTTGTTATGCAACCGAGAGGCTTTCTCACAGGGCTTGCAGGACTCTGCAAGAAATACGGAGTTTTGCTAATCCTCGACGAGATCGCCGTGGGCATGGGGCGTACTGGGAAAATGCTAGCCCTGGAGCATGATGAGGAGGCCTCAGGAGACACGATTGAGCCAGATTTTTTGTGCTTGGGCAAAGGACTCACCGGTGGTTATCTGGCCATGAGCGCCACACTCGCTAGCAAGCGGATTTGGGAGACTTTTCTCGGGGGTTACGCCGAGAGAAAAACCTTCTACCATGGGCATACCTACGGAGGCAATCCGCTGGCCGCGGCCGCAGGGATTGCCGTGCTGGATTTGCTCGAAGGCCGCAGTGCCGAGGGAAGATACAGCCTAGAGTCAATCGCAGCAAACACCGCGTATTTTCGAGAAGTTCTCGAACCCCTCCAAGAGCATGCCAGCGTTGGCGATGTGCGCCAATTGGGAATGATGGCAGCTTTGGAGTTGGTCGCGGATAAAAAATCGAAAACTAGGTTCGATGGGAGACTTAGGACTGGGAAACAGGTCTGCGACCAAGCCACCCGGAGAGGTCTTTGGCTAAGGCCCCTCGGAGATGTCATACCGATCCTACCGTCGGTCATTGCATCCCCCCAGGAGCTCCAATGGGTTGGGCAAACGATTCATCAAGTCGTCGTCGATTCATTACAGACAACGCCGTTCCGAGAGTTTGCTTGGCCAAGATAAGCGTTGTTCCTGAACCGGCTTCGATCGAGATTTTCTGTTTTCTAGCCAATAGTGGGCCCTCGTCCGACGCCGCAAAAAAATAAATTCCCAACGAATCCAATAAAAAAACCATGCATTTGCGGGTGTTTTGTTGGATATCCTTGGGGGAATTCTACACATCCCCCTCAAATTTCCTCCGTACTCGGGTTGACACTCCAATCCACTATCCATGATTATGTAGGATGTCGTTGCGAGATCATTTTAACAACCTTGCCAGTGCAACGACCCGGGACAGACTGGCAAATGGAAATACCCAGAGGGAGTGGAAAAGATGCGAGTAATTCTTTTGTGTGTAGTTATGTTGGGAGGGCTCTCTCAGTTAGCCCCCGCAGCCTCGATTTCGGCTGTGCTGAATCTAAATTCTGGGGAAAGCAATCCAGGTAGTGCTTCTTACAGCGGAGTCGTCCAAAATTTTGGGGCGATCGTTGATGCTGGATTTGGTGCTGGCGTTCCGCCTGTCAACGGTGGGGTAGTGGGGCTTATCCCTGAAGCTTCCGTTTTACTGGATGGTACCAAGACCGCCCATGTGAAGGCAGATGCCAGACGCGCTGACCCGACTGGCACGCAGAATGTCCAGATTTATCTCACAACCTACGCCTACTTCACCGGTGTTACCACAGTTGGGGATTATAGGGTTACCAACAGCGCTCACTGGGAGTTTCAGGTGAATGGAAACTACGGTTGGAGCATTGCGGCCCAGGCCCCTCAGTTTTCTGGTGCTAGGCGAACATTCAGTTTCGAGAAGGTGGGTGGATCTGTTCTTGCCTCCGATAGCGTTGGTAGTGCCGCCATGAACCCAACGGGCTCGCTGAGTTCTGGGACTTATCGTTTGTTCTACACACACACCAACGGCGACTTCACTGGTAGTTTGGTAAATGCAGGCCAAAACCCCAACGGGTCGACCAATCTGAATATCTTTTTTACTTTCCAATCGGAAGATTCTTCCGGAGTCGTTCCAGAACCAACCTCCGTCGCCGTGTTCGGTCTCCTGGGTATCGGCGGTGCAGTCGCAAAGTGGCGTCGAAAGAAATAGTTCTAAACCATCCGGTTCCTTAGTTCGCTAACAGAAAACCCTCGCAACCGCGAGGGTTTTTTCGTGCGCCGATATTCTGCCGGATTGCGATGAAGCTAGCTAAAGGAAGATGTCGCAATGAAAGCCTAACCAAAAGGGGGGATTTTCACCCCCGAAGCCGTTTTCACTGACGATTTCTAGATGTCAAAACCGATATCACCATTGTTATCGTTACAAAACCACGGATCAGAAAATCTGAATTCGTCGTGGTGCATCGGATATACAACTCGAAGGGAATCCCGGACATGCGAATGCTTGTAGTTTGTTTTTTGACACTTTTCGGTTCCGTCCAGCTCGTCCAAGGAGCGGCGATTTCTGTCACGCTCAACGGCAATCGCGCCGGGGGCAGTCCTGGTGAAGCGTTCACCGGATACGAGCCGCCTGCTACTGGTCAATCTGGTACCGGAAGCTACGGCTCCTCCTTGGGCACCTTTGGAACCGTGACGGCAGGAAATGTACCTGTTGGGGGCTTTCAGGCAGACTTTGCGGCAGGTAATTTCAACTACGGGTTGCAAAAACGAGGGTTCGTTTCAACGGGAGTTAGGTGGACTGGATCGCAGTTCTTTACAACCACGCAAGCTTGGTACGATCAAGGATTTACCGCGACTGGTTCAACTCCATTAGCACTCAACAGTGCCTACTGGGAATTCACCGTCAACGGGATCTACGATTACCGTATCGAGGGCCAGGCAGTACAGATCGCCGATAACATCCGAACCTACCGCTTCGAAAAAGTCGGTGGTACAGTTCTGAGCCGTGATGATCTTGGAAAGAACGAAACCGTGTTTACGGGCAACATCAATTCTGGTGTTTACCGTTTGTACTACGACCATTTGAATTACACGCCAAACATCAATGGGCCTACCCTCAACCCCATCGGTGGGACAAACCTGGACATTTTCTTTACCTTCAAGTCTGAGGATAACGGAGTGGTCCCAGAACCTGGATCGCTTGCTGTTTTTGGGTTGCTCGGTTTGGGGGGAGCGTTGGCCAAGTGGCGTCGCAAATCCTAGCCATTGAGCACTAATGCCAACCATGCATAGAAAACCCTCGCATTCGCGAGGGTTTTTTCGTTGAATGCTCTGCAAAAAGGAATCGGATTTACTCTTTGTTTTCTTCTTCTTCTTCTTCTTCAGCATCGGCACCGATAGCCCATTGCGGGTAAGGCACTTGGCTACCGCGCATCGCATGCCACAAGACCCGATTGAGGCGATCCTCGGGGGCTCGATCGACCTGCTCGAAATTCATCTCCTCGGACCACTGAGCAAGTTGTTTCAGGAGCGGGTCGAGGATCGCTACCGAACCTGGGTTCATTTGATCCAAAGGTACATTCGCAGGAACACTCTGAAAGGGCCGAGGGTCGGCGGTGTTTTGAAAGCAGTCGAACATCGGCGTGGCGCTGCCGTCGAATTGATTCATCGGTGGTAACCCAAGGATCTGCTCGATCGTACGCAGGATGCTTGTGGTGTTGTACTGAGTGCTTACTTGAGCGCCTCGCTTGGCGTAGGGGCTTACGACGTAAGCCGTAGTGCGATACCCGCTGACATGATCCCAGCCGGCTTGGGGGTCATCCTCGATCGAAAAAATCGCCATCTTGCCCCAGAACTTCGATCGACTTAGGCCCTCGACGATCCGCCCCATGGCCAAGTCGCCGTCGGCCATACAAGCCGCCGGGGTTGGGCAGTTCTTGGAGGTGCCGCTGGTATGATCGTTGGGCAAACAGATGATAGTTAACTGCGGATAGGAGCCTTGATTTTCGAACTCCGCGAGTTCTTTGAGTATAAAGTCAGCGCGGAATTGGTCCGGGACCGACATGTTCCAGCCAACGTATCCTGTCGGTGAGAAATCCTTGATGCTTTCGATCCCGGGTGTGGATTCAAAGATCACCGAATCCTCGATTCCTTTCCAAGTCTTATAACAACTGAGGAAATCGACAGCCCCCCCGCGATTATTGTCTTTCCAACGGACTTTAGGCATCATGAACTCGCCGTAGTTGCGGATTCGTACCCCATGCTTGACCGCGTTGTCCCAGAGGAAACCCGAGGGGGAATAAGCCAGCGCGTCGATGTCGCTCTCTTCCATGCCGTCGGGATAGCTGCGTGGAAAACCTGCGAAGCTCTTCTCGAGGTAGTCCGTCGCGATGGCCGTAGTGCTCCATTGATGGCCATCGGCGCTGAGGATGCCACAGCAGTAGGTGTTGTCGAGCAAGACATATTCGTCGACGAGCTTATGCTGATTCGGAGTGATCTGTCTGCCGAAAATGCATAGCTCGGGGTCCGCGTTCCCACGTCCGATATCCCCGAAGACTTGGTCGAACGTCCGGTTCTCTTTGATGATGTAGACGACATGTTCGATCAGGCTCGGTTCTCCGATGCGTTCGGGGATCGCCACGGGAGGTTGTTCCGATCGTGCTGGGAGCCGGGACTGGGCTAGGGCATCGGATCGCATGTTGCGAGCCACACGCTCGGAGAGCGCTGGGAGTTCTTCTGCCTTTGGGATCGGAAAAATCGATACGCTCCCATTGTACTGATGGGAATTAAATCCTTTGGAATTGCCCTGCTTTCTTGCCTCTGTTGGCAAGCCTTTGATGTTGGCGACCAAGAGCGAGTCGCGTTTTGAATCGTAAACCAAAGCGCCGGGAAACCAGCCCACTGGGATCAATCCCTGGAGTTTGCTCTCGCCGGGGTTTTGAGGTTCGAACTCCACGACAGCGATCGCATTTTGAGTCCCATTGGCGACGTAGAGCACATCGGGCTCTTTACCGAAGACCAAGGCGTTTGGAGTCGCTCCGAAGAGCTCCGAAGCATTGGACTTCGTCCAGATCTTTTCCTGGACGCTCAAGGAGTTCAGGTCAATCACACTCAAGAAGTCGCTTGCCGCATTGGCGCATACGGCGTATTTGCCGTCGGGCGACACGGCCAAGCCCGAGGGGTGCAAGCCGACGAGAATTTCGTCGACTTTGGACGAATCCAAATCGATGATCGAAACGGAGCCTTCGTTGGCGATGAAGCGCACCGGATCGACTCGTACGACGGTCCCCTTGCCGGCCGGACCGACAAGATCGTTTTGGCCCGGGCGGCGTCCTCCCCAATTGCTGACGATCGCACGATTTCCAACGAGTTTGACATCATAGGGTGCCACACCGACATCGAAACTTCGCAAGACCATCCCTGATTCGAGTTGGATTTCCAGCAATCGGTTCGAGAGATTTCCGCAGACGAATAGTCTCTTTCCATCGTCGCTGAGTGCCAATCCGCTGGGGATCTCCTGCTTGCGCTGCGGGGCGTTGGCATTCGGGAGAGGAATGGAATACGAGGGACTGACTCGGCTGGACTCATCGACCGCAAAGACCTTGATCGAACCCTGCACATTGCTCATGTAGATCGAGCGGCCATCGGGCGAAAAGACCAGTCCTGTGAAGCTTGCGATGGCTTTGGTATCGGGTTTGAGGTTGTTGGCGGCTGCTTGGTCGGGAGGTACTTTCGATTCATCGCTCGGCAGATCGACTTGCTGGAGCACTTGGGCCGTTTGAGGATCGAGCACGACGAGCTTGCTGGTCTTGCCGCTGGTCACCGCGATTTTGCCATCGGGTGACAATGCGATCACTTGGGGACGCATCCCTGGGAGTTCCTGCCATTTTCCGATCGGGGTCAGTCTCTGGTTGACGGGAGTCTCGATCGATTCGTCGATGGAGGCTCCGACTTCCTGGGCGATCGTCTGAGGGGTTCTGAATCCAAGGCAAGCCAACGCGATGGCAACAAGGATCGATTTCGTGGAGAGCATCATGTCGATATAAGGGTTTGAAGGGATTTCAAGGTGGAGGTTTGTCTCGTCCCAAAAGCGGCAAATATCCTACCGCGCCGCGATGGTCCGTTCTTGGATTCCGCAGTTTTTTTAACCATCAGGCTATTCCAAACCTATCGACTCACCCCCGCGTGACTAAAATGAATGACGGATTTGAAGGAACCTTAACGAAAACAGCCCAACATCATGTCCCCACTAGTCATGGCCATTTTTGGCACTCTATTTGTCATCGCAGCGATCCTTGTCCTGGTCTTCCTGGCTATCGTGTCGAGGTACTTTTGGCTTTGGATCCAAGCCATCATGACCGGTGCGAATGTAGGACTCGGGGACTTGATCGGCATGATGTTCCGACGCGTCGATGCGAGAATGATTGTCCGGAGCAAGATCATGGCCGTCGCCGCCGGAATCGACGATCCGGAATTGACCACCAAAGCACTTGAGGCACATTATCTCTCCAGAGGCAATGTTCCGCAGGTGATCCGAGCCCTGATCGCTGCTCGCAAAAGTCGACAGATCAATCTGTCGTTCCAAAAGGCGGCAGCCATCGATTTGGCAGGACGCGACGTCCTCGAAGCAGTCCAGACCAGCGTGTACCCCAAGGTCATCGACTGCCCACCGCGAAACAGCGTCAACCCATTTCTCGATGCGATCGCTAAGGATGGAATCCAATTGATGGTCAAAGCCCGTGTGACCGTACGGGCCAATCTAGCCCAGCTCATCGGTGGTGCCACCGAAGACACAATCATCGCACGGGTCGGACAAGGAATCGTCTCTGCGATCGGATCGGCCGAAAGTCATAAGACCGTGCTTGAAAACCCCGACATGATTTCCAAGGCCGTGCTCGCCAGCCGGCTCGATGACCAGACCGCTTTCGAGATCGTCTCGATCGACATCGCCGATATCGATGTGGGCGAGAACATCGGAGCAAGACTTCAAGCCGACCGGGCCGAGGCCGACACCCGCGTCGCCCGTGCTCGCGCCGAAGGCCGCCGGGCCGAGGCCGTCGCGATCGAACAGGAAATGTTCGCCAAGATCGAAGAGAGTCGTGCCGCCGTCGTCGCCTCCGAGGCGAGCGTTCCGTTTGCAATCGCCGACGCCTTGAAAGACGGCAAGATGAAAGTCATGGATTACTACAAGCTCAAGAACATCACCGCGGATACCGAGATGCGCCAAAGCATCGCCGGAACCAGCACCACCGGTCCTTCGAATGCCCCTCAGACACGTCCTGCGAATTAATGCCTTTGCGACCGACGACCATCCCACTTTCATCGACTCGAAGAGATTATCATGGCTGACGAACTCGACGAATTTCTCAAGCAAGCTGCCCAGAGACGGATGCGACGGCAGCAGGAAAGTAAGCGCTCTGAGGCCTCCAATTCTCCTTCAGGTCCTATTTCCCGCTCGGCACCGGCAGGGAATCCCTCCCAGCAGCCCAAGGGGCCCAAGGGTCCTGCTCCCCGTCCAACCCAACCGAAATCGGAACTCCGGCTTGCCCCTCCCCAAGCCCAACCCTATTCCCAAACGCGCGGGAACGTTTTTGATGAGGACGCTGCCCTTGCCGAACGGCAGATCGAGTCTTCACTAGCCAACCGCCATGTTTCGACCCCCATCGACCTGGCCGACGAAGGAATCGACGGCTACGTCCGCTCGAATATGCGGGACGCATCCACACTCGGAGATATCCAAAATCGCGATCGGGAAAAAAAGAGGGTCGCCTCGACGAAAAAGAAGTCGACGAGTACTAGCACTTCTTCCGAGCAGCCAATGGTGCACTCTAGGCCCAACGACAACTTGGGCTCGTCGGACCTGATCCATCAGCTTCGCAACCCACAAACCTTGCGTATGGCGATCCTAGCCCACGAAATCCTACGCCGACCCTACCAATGATCCAAGTCGAAAGACCATCGACCCCATGACAGACGGACCTGACTTTCTCAAGGGCACCGATGGATTGCTCCCGGCGATCGCCCAAGATGCACAAACCCTCCAAGTCCTGATGATGGCTTGGATGAACCAGGAAGCTTACCTCGAAACCCTCTCGTCTGGATACGCGACCTACTACAGCCGGTCGCGAAAAAAACTCTGGCGTAAAGGCGAAGAAAGCGGCCACCGTCAACGTGTTCTCCAAGTCCGAGTCGATTGCGATGCCGATTGCATTCTGGTGATGGTCCATCAAACCGGTGCGGCTTGCCACGAAGGCTACGCCAATTGCTTCTTCAGGCAAGCGACCTCCGATGGCTTGGTCGTCGACCAAGTTCGCTTGGTCAACCCCGAAACGGTCTACAAGAAGAAACAGGATTCCCAGAGACTCGATTCTGGACTTCCCGAGTGACTCCATCCTGAGCGGCCAAGATGCCCGAGCTACCTGAAGTCGAAACCATGCGCCGGGGTTTGTTCCCGGCAATCGGTGGAACGATCCGCCGTGTCGAGTTCCCAGAGAGCCGCTATCGACCGATTGTGATGAGTCCTGCACCTAGTCTCTGGGCATCAAGCCTGTCGGGCCGATCGATCCTGGGGATCGACCGAATCGCCAAAAGGGTTTTGATCCGACTCGACGGTGACTCTCAGATTGTCTTGCAGCCCAAAATGGCAGGCTTGACCCTGATCGCCGATCCACCGACTCTCGAACACATCCGTCTGGTGATTCATCTTGAGAATGCTCAATGCGAGCGAATCCTCTATTGGGACCGCCGCGGATTGGGAACGGCCCATATCTGGTCGGCAGATCAATGCGATCGATTCCTCGGCCCCACGGTCCTCGGGACCGATGCGTTGTCGATCGACGCAAAGGAGTTCCATCAGCGGTTCGGCAAGCTCAAGCGGCCTGTGAAGCCCGCTCTGCTCGATCAGCGCCTCGTGGCAGGCGTGGGCAACCTCTATGCGTCCGAGATTCTCCATCGAGCTGCGATCGACCCTCGAACCCTGTGTCTGCGAATCAGCAAACCCAAATGGCATCGTATCCACCAGATCATGCAGCAAGTGCTCCTTGAAGCGATCGACAACGAGGGCTCAACGCTCGCCGATGGGACGTACCGAAACGCGATCAATGGCGAAGGTGGCTTTCAGCACTTTCATCTGGTCTATGCCAGGGATGGACAGATCTGCACGTCCTGCCGATCCGGAACGATTCGACGCATTGTCCAATCGCAACGCAGCACGTTTTTTTGCTCGGAGTGTCAAAAAAGAACGTGAGGGACCCTAAGGTTCGTCGCGGGGCCAATCGATGGTCTGCTCTAAAGACTTCACACGCTTGAGCCCTCGCTCCCAAAGCGGATCGATCATCGCCTCCTCGAGCCGCACGTCTGCATCGTTGCGGCTCGCTTCAGGACCCAGCAATTCGCGATTGGTCCAACGCTTGGTGTTTTTCCAAAGCTCCAGCGTGCTGCCGTTGGTTTTTGTCCACGAGCGCATCCACTCCGAATCGACCGACGCAGACGCTTCGTTTGGGAGTACCTCAGGAATCCAATCGGCCGGATTCGAACTGCCATCGTCCCTCCAGACCACGGCATGCTTGCCAGGTTGTTCGAGGAATTCGCGAAGTTGATTTTTCCAATGTTCTTGCTTCAACAATGTTTCGCTAGGAACGATCATCCATTGCGCCTCGCTCGGGCACCGATCCGTAGCCCGGGCATCGGCGTACTTGTTCAAAAGGGCAAAGGCATGGTAGTGATCTTGTCGGTCGGCCGATCCCCAGTAAATGTTGCGGTCCGCAAGGGGCTCGACGCACCATACGAGCGAACGGCCCGCTTCGGCGGCTAGCCCGCGAGCCATCCGATCGGCCGGCTCCTTTTGGGTAGGCTCCTTTTGGGTACCTGCAGCCCATCGAGCGCATTGGAGCCATAGGCGTCGGTTGTCCGCGTAGTTGAGGAACAGTCCACCGATCGCGTTTTGGTCACCCAGGACCACGATCCGCCCTGCCCCGAACTCCTTGGCCGCAAGGACCGGAAGAGGTCCATTGGGCTCGTCGGGTTGCTGGTGAAAATCGCCTGTAAAACCCATGTCCCTACCCTCGCCGTACATCGGGACACGCCCCCGATCGGCCCAACTCGTAGGGCTTGTCCATGCCACGGCAAATCGCGCGTCGACCGTCCCACCGGTCTGAATGCCTACATGCTTGATCCCCGAGACGATCGGATGATCGCCGAAGGATTCGATCAGGATCCAGCCGCCCCCTTGCCCCAGAGTATAGGGGGCACGTTCGCAAGCCGTCGCGTTGGAGAGATTCAAATCGAGTTGATCAAAGAGCGGTTCGAGCGCATGGTTGTGGAAGTAGCAGTTGGTGTGGTCGGTGATGATGATCAGGCCAGCGCCCTGTTGGACAAATTCGCGAAGCGCAGCGATCTCCGAAACTCGGAATGCTGGACGATCGGCCGACACGAGGTTAAGCACGACAAGATCGAGCGAAGCGAGAGACTCAGCGTCCCAGGCCTCGAGTTGGACATCGACCTGCCAGCCCATGGCCGCAAGAGCCTGTGCGGCGCGCGAAGGACCTGCAAGCAGGTGGTATTGGTTGAGTCCAGGTTGTGGGAGAGTTTCGATCCATGTGTGCGAGTGCATCGCATCGAAACGGACTCGGACCGGAGGATCCGGATCTTGGGCGCGGGTCGGAAAGCCGCACATCAACCCCGAAAACGCCAAGCAACAGGCATATTCCACGATCGGACGTCGAGGTCTCATCGTGAGGGTTTACTCAATGGGTTTTGGATGTACTGCGTATAGCAGCGCTTGCAGAGAAGGTACTGACGGCGTTGGTACCAATCATCCCCAAAATCGGACGAACTGATCTCGTCGGCCGATTCGATCATCGCTTCGATATCGCTCAGTTGGTCCTCATGGGACGCGTAGTCCTGATCGTCGACGTAGCCCTCGGCCTCGATTTCGATGGTGATCGTGTAATGGAGATTTTCGAGGGTCTCCAAAGCCTCTTGGCAGCGGTCGCAACGAGAGTTTTGCACGTCGGGCCTCAGGCGATACGGATAGCGAAAGAAGGGTCAAACGAACTGGCAAGTGCGATTAAGGTTGGTTTCGGTTTCGAGCTTCGGATTGCAGGTCTGCGATCTCTTGGGCCAGTGGCCCAAGATCTTGGATCGGCTCGACCTCGGGATCCTTGGGGCCAACCTGGCGCTGGTTGCATCGAAAGAATTCAGACAAGTAGTGTTGAGGCGCATTGTGCTCGGGGACCTTGAACCGATCTCCCTTCTGCAGAATCGGTCGGTAGTCGTGCATTTGGCCAAACTGCCGGTCCCCAGCAACTTGGCAGGGAATCCAGTGGCCTTGGCCCTCCTGGTCCTCAAGGTAAAACTCTGGATAGCAGTGGTTTGGAATCCATACGCAACGTGCTGGGATGTTGCTTGCTCGGCACAGGGCGATGAAGATTCCTGTCATCTCCTCGCAGTCCCCGCGCTTGTCCTTCATCGCCTCGCGCGTGTTGCGGATCGGGCCATTGGTGTACTCGATGTTCTCTCGCACCCAGTCGTAGATTTTCTCGACATGCTCCCAAGCGGTTGCGGGTTTGGAATCCTTGATCGACTTGGCGATCCGTTTGATGTCCGATGCCCCAGCATCGATCATAGGGCTATTGCCCATGAACCAGTTGAGTTCTTTGGGCGTCTTTTTCGGAATCACAAAGATCGATGGGTCCGCCGGAGCGGAGATAAACGACTTCTCGATCTGGACTTCGAAAATCAGCTCCATTTGGCCGTTGGGTTGCATCGCAGGAATGCTCATGACCAACTGCCGTGCCGTCACCGGCGCGTTCGGGGGCAAGTCGCGATACTGCCACTGAGCGTTAGGTGGAATATTCGATTGCTTGATCTGCACCGTTTGCTCAGGCCAATCGGTCGGAAACGCCAAGGTTGCAAACAGGTTCGTGCAGAAGTTGTCGTTGGAATTGAACTTCATTCCAAACTTCATGTCGAGCTTGCGAGGAGCAAAGTAACCGACCCCTTTGCTATTTCTCTCGCTCTGGCTGGCGTTCTTGCTAGCGACCGGGGCCTCTTGGTCCTGGGCAAAGGCCCATGCGGATTGGCAGCTAACGACGCTGCTGTTGATGATGCTCGGGAATAGGACAAGTCCTGTGAGGCCACGGCAAAGCAAATCCCTGCGAGACAATGCGTCTGTCCACGGTTCTTTCATGATCGCCTCTGCTGATGGTTGCGCTCGGTAACTTAGCACGGGTTGCAGTCGTGACTCCTAGTGTAATTGGATTTTTTTCGGCTCTTGGACAACCCAGGCTTGCCCGAAAAAGCGTTGGCCCTTGTCGAATTCCCCGGCTTTGGTCCCACCCCCCTGCACACTACGCTAGAATCGCTAGCATTAAGGCTTTGATTCATCGATACTTAGGAGTTCCCCATGATTTGGACCGGCAGGACCCGCGGGCACGATCGGCGCTCGGCTCGAGCGGTTTCGTCATTTTTATGGTTGTTTTTGGCGTTTCTTGCTGGTTGGCTCGGAGAAATGCCGTTGGCGATGGGCCAGTTGGAAAAAAACCAGGAGCCAAACCTTACTGCGTTGCCTGTGGGTGCCGAGCAGATCACGGCCGGAAGAGTGACCGCGACGATCTCGTTTTTGGCCAGCGATGAGCTTGCAGGCCGCGAGACCAACAGCAAAGAATTTGAAATCGCGGCGGCTTATGTGGCCGCCCGATTCCGAGGTGCCGGGCTTGAGGGGGCAGGGCCCGACGGGAGTTTCTACCACGAGACAAAAGTCCGCCAGTCGCGCGTACCGTCCGATACGGTTTTGCTCCAAGAAGACGGAGTGCCGGTGGCTCACTACGGACTGCTGAGCACTGGCGAGCAAGCCTGTGCGCTTCGGGGACCAGTGATGGACGTGTCGCTCGAGTCGCTTCAGTCCCCGGATGCCGACCTGAAGGGCCTCAAGGGGATCGTTCGAGGGAAATTCGAAACGCAGGCCAAAGGTTCTCGGGCCCTAACGCAACTCCATCGGCTTGCACAAAGGCTCCAAGCCGCTGGTGTCGAAGCCTTGCTGTTGGATTGCGATCCGCAAGCCCAGTGGATCGAGCAAGCCGAGATGGCCCGTTCGACGCCCAAGCTTGAGCGCAGCGACCGGGCGGGGATCCCCATCTTGCTGATCCCGTCGGCGGTAGTTTTTCCTGGCCCGATCCAGCTAAACACCTCGGCGATGGTCCAAGACGACAAAACGATGCGCAATGTGATCGGAGTGCTTCGCGGTTCCGATGAGACGTTGCAAAAGCAGGCGGTTCTTTTCAGCGCGCACTTGGACCACTTGGGGGCCAATCCCGCGCTTCGCGACGATTCGATCTACAACGGAGCCGACGATGATGCATCCGGAGTCACGGCCGTCGTAACGCTTGCCGACGCGATTGGTGGCATGAAGGAACGTCCGAAACGATCGGTGCTGTTTATGACTTTTTGGGGAGAGGAATCCGGG
>Ga0208085_1000223_pt1 | contig 22405 bp, 20 predicted proteins | sample LakMenEpi21Jun10_FD_150721 | JGI IMG/M metagenome (GOLD analysis project Ga0208085, IMG submission 150721) | Freshwater microbial communities from Lake Mendota, WI - 21JUN2010 deep hole epilimnion (SPAdes) | ecosystem: Environmental > Aquatic > Freshwater > Lentic | place: Lake Mendota, Madison...
TTACCATCGCCTTCATAGGTTGCTTTTACACCATTTGGCATCCAAACAAATCGTTTTTTATGGGCATAATCAGTAAAAAGCTGACTAGCAGGCTCATAGGGTAATACTCCCAAAGAAGGAATTTGATTTTTCATTTCTCCGGCAAAAAACTTATAATCAGAAAGTTTTTGATATGGAACTTGTGTTAAGTCAACATCCGCAGTTTGTACTGCTATGATGGTAATAGTAGCCTGGTTTGAAACATTTTCTTCTAAATCTTCAACAGTATATTTTATGGGTGCAGGATTATTTTGAAAGGAAGAATTCGGTGTAAAAGTAACAACTCCTGTCAACGCATGAACAGTCCAAACTCCTTCTCCCGGAATTGTCAATTCATCTAAAGTTGTATTGGAATCCGTGTCAATTCCACCAATTAAACTAACCGTAGTTGGAATAACATCATCACCAGTTGTATCATTTAACAAAACCGAAATTTCTACTGTTTCCGCTAAGGCATAAGTTGCATTATCATCAGTAGCAACAGGTAAAACATCTTCAACAGGTACATAATCATCATCATTTGAACAAGAAATTGCCATAAAAAAACAAGTAACAGCAATAAATAATGATAAAAGGTAAGCGTAATTTTTTTTCATTTTTTGTTTTGGAATTTGCATCAAAAATAACAAAAAAACAATACGATTCACATTTTTTATGAATTAGTTTTGACTTTTTGATACCAAAAAAGAGAATTAATAACGTAAAAATGAAACAGCATAAATTTATTTTCTTATTTTTAAAAAAAAACTTACTTTAAATTGATTTTCAAAATTATACAATTTTCACTCCTCCTCCATTTCTTCTCCGGCTCTTTTGAGAATATTTTCTGGAAGTACTTTTTTAGCTTTGGCTCCCATTTTTCGCAACCGCTCGACACTTCCCACCAAATTTCCTTTTCCTTCCACTAATTTACCCATGGCACTACCATATTCCGCTTTTGCTTCGTCCATTTTTTTGCCAATTTTAACCAAATCAGTAACAAATCCTTCAAATTTATCATACAATGCTCCCGCTTGACGAGCAATCTCCAAGGCATTTTCTTGTTGTTTTTGATTGGTCCACATACTGTCTATTGTTCGCAATGTAGCTAGTAATGTTGTAGGGGTAACAATAATAATATTAAGCTCAAAAGCTTTGTTGTACAACGAATTATCTTCATTTAAAGCTATTGCAAAAGCGGATTCGATTGGAATGAACAGCAACACAAAATCAGGACTTTCCATTTGATACAAATCGTGGTAATTTTTATCACTCAATTGTTCCACATGGCGTTTGATGGAATTAATGTGTTCTTTTAAAAATACTGCTCTTTGCACATCATCTTCCTCATTGGCATAACGTTCATAGGCCGTAAGTGAAACTTTCGAATCGACAATCATTTTCTTTCCGTCAGGCAAGTTAATCACCACATCTGGAAACACACGATTGCCTTCTTCAGTAGTAAAACTTTGTTGTACTTCATATTCTCTGCCTTTTTCTAATCCGGATTTTTCCAAAACGCGTTCTAAAATCAATTCACCCCAATTTCCTTGCATTTTGCTGTCACCTTTCAAGGCTTTAGTCAAATTGAGTGTTTCTTTGCTCATTTGTTCATTCATTTCTTTTAACCCAACAATCTGTTGACGCAAAGCCGCGTGATAATCAATACTTTCCTTGTGGGTATCTTCGACTTTCTTTTCAAAATGCTGAATTTTTTCCTGTAAAGGCGATAAAATATTTTTAAGATTTTCTTTGTTTTGCTCCGTAAACTTTACTGTTTTTTCTTCGAGAATTTTATTAGCTAAGTTTTCAAATTCTTTGGTGAATTTTTCCTGCAACTCTTCTACTTCTTGCTTTTGTTCTTTGTTGCGTTGCCAAAGATTTTCAAAATCAGCTTCTTTTTTGGTGAGTTGTAATGAGAAAGAATCCTTCTCACGACGGATTTCTTCCTTCTCTTTCTTTTCACTTTCTATTTGTTTTACAAATTGATTTTGCTCTTCCTGAAAACGATTTTTTGATTGATCTAATTGAATTAAAAGTCCATTTATTCGTTCATCCAAAGCTGATTTTTCAGATTTCGATTGTGCTGTAGAAAGCATTTTACCAATAAATATTCCTATAGATAAAGCAATCACAAAGGTTAGTAGAAGAAGAAAAGAAGTTGTCATATTTTCTATTTTTGAAGAAAGTAAAAATAGAAAATAGAAATGGATTTTTAAACTTAAAAGATAAGTTTATCGAATAATAAATTTTCCTTTTTCTGAGTCAAAAAGAATATTTTCACTAGAAAATAAATTGGAAAATGTACCGTCTAAAATTAAATTGCAAGGCTGATTTTGTAACACTTTTTCTTTAGTCATTACAATCATTTCATCACTTAATTGTATGGCTAAATCAATGTCATGCGTAGAAAACAGAATACATTTTTGCGTTTCTACCGTTAGTTTTTTCAATAATTTAAAAAGTGAAACTTTATGCAACAAATCCAAATGGGTAGCAGGTTCATCTAAAACGATCAACGGTGTGTCCTGAGCAAGAGCTCTAGCAACTAAAACTTTTTGCAATTGTCCATCGCTGATCTCGTTATATTTTTGATGAATTAAAAGACCGATTTCGGTCAGACTAATTGCATTTTCAATTTGAATTTTATCTTCTTCTGTTAATTTTCCAAGCCAATTCGTATAGGGTTGTCTTCCCAAAGCAATCAATTCATAAACCGTTAAATTACTCGGTGGCAATTTTTCGGTCAAAACCACACTAATTTGTTGAGCTAAAGCCAAAGATTCAAACGATTCAATTGGTTTTTCGTTCAATAAAACTGTGCCAGAAAGTGATTTTTGAATACCGGTTAATGTTCGCAATAACGTTGATTTTCCAATACCGTTTGCTCCAACTAATCCAATTAATTTTCCTTGTTCCAATTGAATAGAAACATCCGAGGCAATCACTTTTTTTTGAGCCTTTGAAGAGTAGCCGATGCTTAGGTTTTGGGTTTGAAGGATGTTCATTTTTTAAAGGTACTAAGGTGCTAAGGTACTGAGGTACTGAGGTTTTTAAAACATTATTTTACGTTTACGAACTAATAACCAAACCACTACCGGAGCTCCAACCATCGATGTGATAGCGTTGATGGGTAGCGTATAATCACTTCCGGGAAGTTGAGCAATACTGTCACAAACCAACATTAAAATAGCTCCTAATAAAAGAGTACTCCAAAACAATATAAAATGATTACTGGTTTGAAATAACAACTTTGCCAAATGAGGAACTGCCAAACCTACAAATGCAATAGGTCCTGCAAATGCAGTGATGCTTCCTGCCAAAATACTGGTAGCAAAAATGATGATGAATCGCGTTCGTTTAAAATTCAACCCTAAACTTTTAGCGTAGTTTTCGCCTAACAATAATGCATTCAAGGGTTTGATGCTCAAAATACTCAACAATAATCCGAAACTACAACAAATGACTAAAATCAATACGGAGTTCCACGATAAATTAGCTAAACTTCCCATCGACCAAAAAGTGAATTTTTGCAATTCCTGTGCGGTGCTGAAATAACTCAACACACTTACAATGGCACTAGTGAAACTGCCAAACATTAGTCCAACAATCAAAATAGCCATCGTATTCCTTAATTTTTGTGATACCACCAAAACAGCCATTAAAACTAAAAAACTTCCCAAGGAAGATGCTATAACAATTCCATAATTTGAAACTAAAAAAGTGGGTAAAAAACCGGCTCCCATGATTACAAAAGCGACTCCTAAACTGGAGCCCGAACTTAATCCCAATACATACGGACCCGCTAAAGGATTTCTGAACAATGTTTGCATCAACAAACCGGAAATAGATAATCCCATTCCAACGAAAATAGCTGTTATGGCTTTCGGCAAACGGAAATTCCAAAGAATAATTTCCCATGACCTTTTAATCTCATTACCAATAACCGAATTAAAAATGGCATCGGTTGGAATGGAAACCGAACCCAAACTTAGGTTCAAGAGAAACATTCCGAATAAAGCGAAACTTAAAAACAAGAAAAGTATTTTATTTTTTTGAGAAAACACTGATTTAAACCATTAAATAATTAAGGGACAATAAGCGAGGCGTAAATATAGTAAGACTATAATTAAAAATGTGATAAATATACTATTTCAACTTTTCAAAAAAGTACAATTCATACTCCGGTGCTAATTCCGGATGGAGAATTTTAATTAAATCTTTCAAAACTAAATCCGGTCGACTGGAAGCTAATTCATAATAAATTACACCGCCTGTTTTTCCTTTTCTGGAACTGAAAGTATAAACATTTTTATTTTGAACCGCTCTGAAATGTTTGTAGTTTGGATTGGCTTTTTCAATTTGTTCAAATGAAGTAAACTGTCCGGGACCAATCCAAAAATCAGCTTTTTCAGCTTTTTCTAAAACCGTTTCAAAGGATAATGATAAACTTCCGGTTCCTTCGGAAGCGGCCCAAAGATAATTTCCATAAGCATTTTCTAAAAATTGAGCCGCCCAACTTTTACCTTGAGGCAAATACCATTGGTCCTGATAAATCGCACCACTGAAAATAGTTGGTTTAGAATAGGCATTTTGAGCTAATTTAACGGCTTCCAAATAATCTTTTTCAATGATTTTGAAAACTAAATCTGCTTGTTCTTCCTTACCGAATAAAACACCGAAAAGTTGAATCCATTCGGCTCGACCCAGCGGATGTTGTTCGGTCCAATCCCCATTGTATAAAATTTTTAACCCGTTTTGTTGTAATTGATCATACGTTTTCTTTTCACCATCAACGCCAAAACCAATGATAACATCGGGTTGCATGTCCAATAAAACTTCGGTATTTAGACTTTGATTCGTTCCGATTTCACGTACTTTTTTTGCATCAATTAAAGCTCTGGTTTTTTGGGAAGAAATATAATCGGTATTTGGGAAACCAATCAACGATTTTTCAACACCTAACAATTCCAAAGCCGGAATATGAGTGGTGGAGGTTACTACAATTGAATGAATAGGAACTTGTATTTTCGTAAATTTCTGTAAACTATCAGGAAGCACTACTCCTTTTCTATGTAAAATATAGGTGTAATTTTTCTCCGCTGTTGGCCACGGATTAGAAACGGTAATAACAGAATACTGATTAAATTTTTGAATAGAAAGTCCGGTAGCATAACGAATACTGTTTTCAGAAGAAATAAAAACCGTTTCTTTTTCTTTAGTGTTTTGACAGGCAAATAAACAGAACGTAAAAAAAAATGCAAGCAAACGAATTTTCATCAGATAATTTTTTTACAAATGTAGTTGTTTATAACAAATGTTATAGTGAATACTAAAATTGCATTCTAAATTTGGCGAAAAATAAACCATGAGAGATTCTAATACATTTTCATCGTTGGCGGAATCATTCTACTTCACTTTATAGTAGGATTCGTTTGGCTGGTTATAAAAATGTCAAATAATAAAGCGAAATAAGTCTTTTTTAAATTTCGAAACCAAAAATCCACTACTTTTGCACTCGTATATAGGTTGCACTGTTGATTTTTTCAGCAGGACATTAAAAGGGAATCAGGTAAAGATTGTTGATTTGTGATTAACGATTTGTGATTGAAGAAGTATTCTGAAATCAAAAATCAAAAATCAAAAATCGTTGATTATAATCCTGAGCTGTACCCGCAACTGTGAGCTAACAAGCTTGTTGTTACACTTTTTATACCACTGGAAATTTGTTTCCGGGAAGGTTCAACAACAAGACGCAAGCCAGGAGACCTGCCAATTACATAACAACTATCAAACCTTCGGGAAGAAAGGTTTTGAAAATTATGACTTGCAAAAATCTACATTACTGGCTGTTTTTTTTGCTGTACTCATTTAGTTGGGGGCAGAATGATTCTATTATTCGATTAAACGAAGTAATTGTCTCTGATTCTCAATTAAAAAACTTTTCGAAATCCCAAGCTGTAAATACTTTAAACGACAGTATTTTAAACAAAAATCAAGGTTCGCTAACTTCACTTTTATCAACAAACTCAACTATTTATTTCAAAGAAAATGGAGCCGGAATGGTTTCTTCTGCCTCATTTAGAGGAACCACAGCTCAGCAAACAGCTGTGATTTGGAATGGCATCAATATCAATTCGCAATTAAATGGTCAAACTGATTTTAACATAATTAATCCAACCGATTTTACAAACATTAGCATCAGACTGGGCGGCGGAAGTGTGATTTACGGCAGTGGAGCCATTGGCGGGAGCATTCATTTGAATTCCGAATTAAAGTTTAATACGGCAACCTCTAACCTTTTCCGACTGAATTATGGAAGTTTTGAAACGTATGGTGGTAATTATCAATTAGAAATTGGAAAAGAAAAATGGGCCGTACAAGCCAGTATTTCAGCAAATAGTTCCGATAACGAATATGAATACATTGGTTATGATAAAAAGAATGAAAATGGAGAATTTGCCAATCAAAGCTATAATTTTAGTATTGGGCACAAAATAAACGTTACAAATTTTATTAAATTTTACAGTTATTTATTCAATGGAGAACGGCATTTTTCAGGTACGATAACGGTAAAATCAGATGACAAATATTTAGATTTCAACACCCGAAATATGTTAGAGTGGATACTTTTCAAGAATAAGTATACCTCAAAAATAAAAGCAGCGTTCCTAACTGAAAAATACAACTATTATGAAAACATAAATTCAGACATCTATACTTTTGGACAAGTAAACAGTCTCTTTTTTAGGCATGATTTTATTTATTCAATATCGAAATCCATTACAGTCAATACACTTTTAGATTTTACAGAAAGTGATGCAAAAGGAAGTGATTTACTTACCAAAACTCGAATAATTGGAACCGGAAGTATCCACTGGAAACACAAACTTTCGAATAAGTTAGATTATGAATTGGGCATTCGACAAGAAGTGACCGACACTTATGAGAGTCCGCTTTTATTCTCAGCAGGAACTTCTTTTTCACTAACCGATTTTTATACAATCAAAGCCAATCTTTCCAAAAACTTCCGAATTCCAGCATTCAATGATTTGTACTGGCTAGGCAGTGGAAACCCCGACCTAAATCCTGAACATTCACTTCAAGGTGAAATTGGCACTGAATTGAATTATAAAAATTCAAAGTTTGTGCTGACCGGTTTTCTTATCCAATTAAAAGACATGATTCGATGGACACCCAATTCAAATGGACTATGGCAACCTGAAAACACGCAAAGTGTTACGAATTATGGACTAGAAGCACAGTTTGAAACCAAAAAATCAATTGATATGCATTTGTTTTCATTCTCAACTAGCTATGGATACACGGTTTCTGAAAACAATAAAACCGATAAACAACTCACCTACGTTCCCAATCACAAAGCAAATGCTAATCTGGCCTACAATTATAAAAGTTTTACATCCTATTACCAATGGGTATATACCGGCGAAGTATTTACATCATCTGATAACTTTTACAAACTTGACGATTATGCACTTTCAAACCTTGGAATCGATTACAATTTTGGCAAAAAAAAGACCTATTTACTAGGGTTTCAAGTATTGAATGTTACAAATGAAAAGTATCAAAATGTAATTTCCCGACCAATGCCCGGAAGAAATTTTAAACTGTATCTATCCTTAAATTTATAATCATGAACTTAAAAAAAATTGGAATTCTATTAACTCTCAGTGGATTATTCTTAACGGCATGTACAAATGATTATGATATTTCTACTCCATTAGGTGCTTACGATAACGGCGTACTTATATTAAATCAAGGGAATTTTGGAGGAGGAAACAGTTCCATTTCCTTTTGGTCGAATGATTTTTCAAGTTTTGAATTCAATGCTTTTAGTTCAGTAAATCCATCTGTTACTTTGGGTGATACCGCACAAGATTTGGGTTTTTATGGCGATAAGGCCTATGTAGTAGTAAACCTTTCAAATACCATTCAAGTAGTAAATCGATATACTTTAGAACATTTGACCACAATTTCTAACGGATTATCCAATCCTAGATATATTGCCTTTGCAAATGGAAATGCTTATGTAACGAACTGGGGAGATGCAAGTAACGCAGAAGACGATTATGTAGCTGTAATTAACTTAACATCAAACAGCGTAACATCATCTATTCCGGTGGCTGAAGGTCCGGAAAGAATTTTAGAACATTATGACAAATTATATATAGCACACATTGGTGGTTATGGCTTTGGAAATTCCATTTCGGTTATTGAAGCGAATAATAATACCGTATCATCTATAGTAGTTGGGGATGTACCAAACTCAATGGCACTTGTAAACAATGACTTATATGTGCTTTGTGGTGGAAAACCTTCTTGGGCTGAACCTGAAACCTCCGGTTCGCTTGTTAAAATAAATATTTCCACAAATACTGTTACTTCTACTATACCTTATTTACTTAGAGATCATCCTTCAAATTTAATTTTTCATAATAATAAATTTTATTATACAGTAGATTCAAATGTGTTTTCAAAAACAATTGAAGCAAATACAATTCCTTCCACTCCAATTTTTAGCACAACTCAACAAGGCGTTTATGGGGTTTACAGTTTTGCAATTGCCAATAATAAAATATATGTAGGTGATGCTGCCGATTATAACTCAAATGGGAAAGTCTATATTTATTCTTTAACAGGTACGTTGGAAAACCAAGAAAAAGTGGGTGTCATTCCGGGAGGTTTTTACTTTAATTAATACCTACAAAAAGAGGATGTTCAAATGAACATTCTCTTTTTTATTTGAGTAAAAAGGAATTAAATCCTTCTGGTAATTCTTCTAGATACATACCATTGCCAATTTCTCTAATCGATTTGCTATCCTTAAAATACACTTGTTTGTCTTCAGTAAATGGTTGCCCCATACGTCCGTTATCTAAAATGTAATTAATGGCTGTATTGAAAAGTGGCTCATTTTGATCTCCTATTATCCCTAAATTAGCTAAATTCTCTGCTTGTTCAATGGTAGGATCTAAACCATTGACATAATCACCAAAACCGTTTTTATCGGTTATTCTCAACACTATGGGTTGCATAGCATATTTATGATTGGGATTTTTATCTTCTTTTCCAAAGGTTGGCGAGTCATACAATGTAACAGAACCAACGTTTTTTCCAACTGTTGATGTTCCGATTTGTACTACATTGATATAAGGCTTTAAACCATTAATAACTAATTCACTGGCTGAAGCGGTACTCCCTGAACTGATAATGTAAACTTTGGTTAAATTTAAACTATTGATTAAATTACCATTATTAATAACATCTGTAAAACGATTCAATAATGCACTGGGATTGGTGTCGTTATAATAGGCTTCCACTTTGGCATTCCATTGTTGCTTGGCAAAAATTTGTGAGTAAAACTGACCTGTTATCATGCTAGCTAATCTCGTGGCGGTATCTACCGAGCCTCCGGAATTGTATCGCAAATCCAAAACTAAATGCGTAATACCTTGAGATTTTAGCTGACCAAAAGCCTGATTCAATTGATTTTCAAAACCGGAATAAAAACCGTTATACATTAAATAGCCAATTTTTTTATCCTCTATTTCCACCACATTGATTTGAAAAACAGGATTCTCTGTATAAGCAACTTTTGATAATTCAACGGATTCTCCATTAGGCGTGATATTTCCGGCATTATAATCGGCTAAATTAAGAGTATAAGCCTCTAAATTCAGTAAATCACGATAATTATTACTCGTTAATGGTGTTCCGTTAACAGCATAAAAAATAGTACCGCGTTGTATATTTTTAGAAGAAGCATCAGAATTGGGTAAAATATACCTCACCCATCCGTAAATTTCTGTCGTACTCCCTGTTTTATATCGCAAACCATAATCAACCCCATTACTTTTTGCCGTTCCCTGCAAAAGTCCTTCTAAAACTGTATAATCATTAAAAATAACACTAAACCGATCGGTCGTTCTGGCTACTAATAAATCTTCAAACAGCAATTCAGGTGTTTCATATCCTTCCAAAAAAACATTCAAATCCCGTTGGGTTTCAAAACGATTATCGGCTAAATTTAGCTCATCGGCTTGCCAAAAATAATATAAATTGAGTCCTTTCCATATAAAATCTTTTACTTCTAAAGAAGTTGGAACCGGATTGTCATCATAGTCTTCACAAGATTGGAAAACCAAAAAGGCTAAAATAATACCTAATGAAAATTTTAAAGCTGATCGCATAGCATTTTTAATTTTTTAAAATGTAAATTTAATAACTTTAGTTTAATAAATGTTTTCTTTGTAACAAATAAGTGGGTTAATCGTCTTGCTTATATAATCAACTATTAAAACCTGATAAATGAATCAAAATGAGTTTATACACTTCATTGAACCATTCAAAGACAAACTCTTTCGGTTAGCTAAGCGTTTGCTGGTAAGTAGTGAGGAAGCTCAGGATGCCACTCAGGATATTTTGGTAAAGTTATGGGATAAGAAAAATGGATTAGAGCAATATAACAATCTAGAAGCATTGGCAATGACCATGACGAAAAATTATTGTTTAGACCAATTGAAGTCGAAAAGAGCTTCAAACCTGAAAATTGTACACACCAATTTTACAGACAGAGAAGCAGGCTTAGACCAAAAAATGGAAGACCAAGACAGTTGGAGTTGGGTTGAAAAAATAATTAATGATCTTCCGGAACAACAAAAGTTAATCATACAAATGCGGGATATCGAACAATATGATTTCGAGGAAATGGCAAAAATGCTGGACATGAATGAAACAGCTATTCGAGTTGCTTTATCAAGAGCCCGAAAAACAATTAGAGAAAAAATGACTAAAACCCATCAATATGGAATTAGCTAGAATAGAAGAATTAATAGAAAAATACTTTCAAGGAGAAACAACACTTGTAGAAGAAAAACAGTTGAAACAGTACTTTTCAACTGAAACAGTAGCCGCTCATTTAGAGCATTACAAACCGTTGTTTAATTATCTTACCGTCAATGATAAGGAACTATTCAACAAAGAACTTTCGTTACCTTCAAAAAAACGGTTTTCGGCAGCTTGGATAGCGATTGCGGCAAGTTTAGTTTTCTTTGGCGTGCTTTTTGCTTATCTGAATTACAAACCCTCTCCCGCACCTGCTCAGGTAGTTTCCGATTTAGGAAGTTTTGACAGTCCGGAAGAAGCCTTCCAAGAGACACAAAAGGCTTTGGCTTTGCTTTCAGAAAATGTGAATGAGGGCGTTAAAAGTATTGCCTATTTAAATGAGTATGAAAAATCAAAACAACTAATATTTAAAAAATAAAAAAATGATAAAATTTGTAACAACCTTAGTCGTATTTTTAGTTTCAACCATCATGTTTGGTCAATCTGTTTTTGACAAATTTGACGGTCAGGAAGAAGTTAACACCATCATCGTAAACAAAAAAATGTTTGAAATGATGGGTAAAGTAAAGATGGATCCTGCTGATAAAGAAGCTCAACAATATTTGAACCTAATAAAAAAATTAGATAATTTAAAAGTGTTTGTCACATCCAATCCAATAATCACTGCTGAAATGCGTTCAACAGCTGATAAATATTTAAAAACTGCCGGATTAGAGGAATTAATGCGTGTTTCTGATGGTGGCAAAAACGTTAGAATCTACATGAAAGCCGGTGCGAACGACAATGAAGTACGCGAGTTATTTATGTTTATGGAAGGTGGCCCGAAAGATAAAGAAACCGTTTTATTATCGTTAACCGGAAATTTTGATTTAAATGAAATATCGGCTTTAACCGAAAAAATGAATCTACCCGGTGGTGATGATTTGAAAAAAGTTTCAACTAAAGGAAAAAAATAATTAATTCAAGACTTTGTCAAAAATTGATTTGACAAAGCCTTTTTTTTATATAATTCTGGATTGTCTCAACAATGTTGTTCACACCTTATCTATCATTAAAATGAGAAAAATATTTTTGACCCTTTTTAACTTGACCCTTTTTACAGTTAATGCACAATCAACTGTTTTTGAAGGTAAAATAATGGATAAAACAACCAAAGAATCCATTCCATTTGCAAATGTTATTGCCTTACAAACTGCTCAAGGAGTCATTTCAAATGAAGATGGTGTTTTTAAATTTTACATTCCAAAAAATGTGACGACGATTGAAATTAGTTCGTTAGGTTATCAATCTGAAAAATTTGAAGTATCAAAAATTGATTCCACTTTTACAACCGTATTTTTAGAAATAGATGAAATTGCTTTGGAAGAAGTAATTGTGACCAACAAACCGATTGCAACAATTTTATCAGGCATCATCAGTCATTCCAAAACACTGTTAGACAAAAGTGTAAAACTTGAAACCTATTATCGTGAATTTGTAAAAATCAACAATAAGTATTCAAAATTTGCCGACGGATTAATTGATTTTTATTTACAACCTAAAAAGAAAGATAAACTGGAAGCAAAACTTATTGTGAATCAAAGTAGGGCTTATCAACTAATTGGTGCTGATGAAATCGATAAAAAAGGAAAAGCAGATTTGGCAGAAATGGATTCCTTTTTTGATATTCAAAAAGCAGCAAATGGATTTTTTAGTTATGATTATATTGAAAAAAATATCTTAAGTAAAAAAAATGAACCAAATTATGACTTTGAACTCCGTTCAAAAAAAGACCAATACGGAAATGCTATTGAAGTAATTTATATAATTCCTAAACCTAACGTAGAAGAAGTTTTATTAGAAGGCAAAATCACGTACGACCCTGTTAACCGTATTGTACTGGATATAGATATAAAAATGTCGGAAAAACACAAAAAAAATGTTGAAATAACCAATATGTTGTTGTTTAAATATGCTTTTTATGACATCCAGATTAAACAATCCTATAAATATATAAACGGAAAATATATTCCAAGTTATAAAAAAACACTTTTGGATGTTTACATCAAATTTGGTGGCCAAATGAATGACCGAATGATGTCTATCAGTGATTTAATGGTGACTAATTTTGATGATACCATTACCATTATTCCGGACAAAAACGCTGCTTTTAAAGAGCGAAATTTATATCCGAATGGGATGAATTACAAGGAAAATTTTTGGGAAACAAACAATGCTATGCCTCTTTCTGAAAATGAAGAACGAATTTTAAAAACATTAAAAAATAATTAAATGAAAAAAATAATAGCTTCTCTTATGCTAGTCATTTTGATAGCTTGTGATCAAAATCCATCTTTACAAAAGTATTTCGTAGAGAACACCGAATCCAGTGATTTTATTTCCGTGGATGTTTCTCCTAGTATTTTAAATATAAAACCGGATGCATTGACTGCTGAACAACAAGAAGCCTTAAAAACGTTCAAAAAAATGAATGTTTTAGCATTTAAAGCAAATAAACAAAACAAAGCAAAATTTGATACGGAACGAACTAAAGTAACCGAAATTTTAAAAGATGAAAAGTACCAAAAATTAATGAAATTTGGCTCCGGAAAAGAAGGTGCTGCCGTTTATTTTGTTGGAAATGATGATGCCATCGAAGAATTTGTTTTATACGGTAATAAAAAAGAAATCGGATTTGCCGTTGTTAGGATTTTAGGAGATAAAATGAATCCGGAAGATTTTATGACCTTGTTTTCTGCTCTTCTAAAATCAGATATTGACATGGAGCAATTAAAACCATTAGAAGATTTATTCAAGAACAATTAAAATTTAAACTTTTAGAAAACAAAAAATCCCGATTGCTCGGGATTTTTTTTATAAAATTTAAGGCAAAAATTATTTTGCTCTTGAAGCATATTTAGTTTTGAATTTATCAATACGACCTGCTGTATCAATAAGTTTAGATTTACCGGTATAAAATGGGTGAGATGTTCTAGAAATCTCCATTTTAAACACAGGATATTCAACTCCTTCGTGTGTAATTGTTTCTTTCGTTTCAACAGTTGACTTAGTAATAAATACATCTTCATTCGACATGTCTTTGAAGGCAACTAATCTGTAATTTTCTGGGTGAATTCCTTTTTTCATTTTTTGTAAATCTTTTTCTATTAATGGTTGTATGCCGTTCCGAAGCTTTTCTTCAACGAAAAGGTGTAAATAACACACAACTTTTTGTTTATAATCTTTTACTTTTTTTAAGTGTGCAAATTTACAACTATTTTTTAATAATCAAATGTTTAATTACTTTTTTTTGAAGTCTTTTAAATCTTGATTTTCTGAACCATAATTGGAATATTGTTATATTTGTACATTAAAACAAATAATATGGAAAATAGTATCAAAAAGAACGGTTTTACTTTAGGCATTATAATGGGTGTAATTTTAGTATTAATTACCACAACCATGTATGTTGTCGATTTATCCTTATTTACCAATTGGTGGGTTGGAATAGTGAATTTCATAATTATAATCGGTATTGCAATTTATTGTTCTATATCAAACAAAAAAGCATTAAAAGGACAAATGAGTTATAAAGAAGCTTTTCTAAGTTTCATTTTACCAATCATTGTTGGAATTGCCATTTATATTTTATACAACATCATTCTGTTTAATGTAATAGATCCTGATGCTAAAAATGTACTGACCGAAAATGTCATTACTATGACAAAAGAAATGATGGGAAAATTTAATGTACCTACTGCTGAAATTAATAAGGCAATTGCCGATATTGAAAGTAAAGATAATTTTGGTCCTTTATCACAATTCCAATCATACTTTTTCCAAATTGCTTTTTATGCCGTTTTAGGATTGCTCGTAGCTCTGATTTTTAAAACGCCAACTTCTGCTAAAGAATAATGAATTTATCCATAGTTATTCCTCTCTTAAACGAAGAAGATTCACTTCGTGAGCTTCATGATTGGGTTGTTTCCGTAATGAATAAAAGTAGTTTTACTTATGAAATTATTTTTATTGATGACGGAAGTACGGATAATTCATGGAAAGTTATAGAATCATTATCCAACGAAAACTCAAATGTAAAAGCGATTCGGTTTCTCAAAAATTTTGGAAAATCACAAGCTCTTCATGCAGGATTTAACAAAGCCCAAGGGGATGTAGTGATAACGATGGATGCTGACTTGCAAGATAATCCGGAAGAAATTCCCGAATTATATGAACTCATTACTTCCCAAAATTTTGATTTAGTTTCCGGCTGGAAAAAAAAGCGATATGATTCAGTCATGTCTAAAAATTTACCTTCTAAACTTTTTAATTGGGCCGCCCGAAGAACTTCAGGCGTTCAATTAAATGATTTTAATTGCGGATTAAAAGCTTACAAAAATAAGGTCATCAAAAACATAGAAGTCTCCGGTGAAATGCACCGCTATATTCCCGTTTTAGCAAAAAATGCCGGTTTTTCAAAAATTGGTGAAAAAGTAGTAAAACACCAAGCTCGAAAATATGGTGAAACCAAATTTGGTATGGAACGTTTTATCAATGGATTTTTAGACTTGATTACCATTTGGTTTTTATCAAGATTTGGTAAACGACCTATGCATCTTTTTGGAGCTTGGGGTGTTTTGATGTTTTTGATAGGTTTCACTGCAACAGGATATATTGGAATTTCAAAACTATATAGGCTTTATAATGATTTACCATACGATTTAGTCACCAATAGCCCCTACTTTTACATTGCCTTAACGACAATGATTATTGGTTCTCAATTATTTTTAGCCGGGTTTTTAGGAGAAATAATCCTAAGAAATAAAGAATCAAATGAAAATTATAAAATTTCAAACGAATTAAATATGAATTAAAAAACTAAAAGCCATTTAAAATTTATATACGCCAAAATCATGAATTTAGAAATTATTGAAAATAGAATTATTGAGTTAAGAGGTCAAAAAGTGATGCTCGATTTTCACTTAGCCGACTTATACGAAATTGAAACAAAAGTTTTAAAACAAGCAGTCAGGCGAAACCTACATCGGTTTCCATCTGATTTTATGTTTGAACTGAGTCAAGTTGAGTTTGACAGTTTGAGGTCACAATTTGTGACCTCAAAAAGAGGTGGATTACGTTACATGCCATTCGCTTTTACTGAACAAGGAGTGGCAATGCTTTCAAGCGTTTTAAATTCCGAAAAAGCCATTGCTATTAATATTGCAGTTATGCGAACTTTTGTTTCACTAAGACAATTTGCATTGAATTACAAAGATTTAAATAATAAAATCACAGAAATTGAAAAACAATTTCCGGATATTTATAAAATTTTAAACTTCTTGATGGATAAAGATAAAACGCTTTCATCAACGAAAGAACGTACAAAAATAGGATTCAAAAAATAACAATTATGCATATTCCAGCGACTATACTAGAAAAAGTAAATGAATGGTTAACGCCAACTTTTGATGAAGCTACCCATGCATCCATTATCGAAATGATGACTTCGTCTCCCAAAGAATTGGAAGAGAGTTTTTATAAAAATCTCGAATTTGGCACAGGTGGCATGCGAGGCATTATGGGTGTTGGTACCAACCGCATCAACAAATATACGTTAGGAAAAAATACACAAGGACTTTCAGATTACATTCTAAAGTCATTTCCAAACGAACAAACAAAGATAGTGATTGCTTATGACTGCCGTCACAACAGTGACACGTTGGCTAAAGTAGTAGCTGATGTTTTTTCCGCAAATGGAATTAAAGTGTACCTGTTTTCAGCTTTACGACCTACTCCGATTCTTTCATTTGCATTGAAATATTTAAACTGTCATGCAGGAATAGTATTGACTGCTTCTCACAACCCACCGGAATACAATGGTTATAAAGTGTATTGGCAAGATGGTGGTCAAATTGTGCCACCACAAGACGAAGAAATCATCAAAGTCATTGAAGATTTAAATTACAGTGAAATAAAATTCACTCCAAACGAAAGTTTGATTGAATATATTGACACCGATGTAGATCAAGCATTTATTAATTCTTCCATTGAAAATGCCAGTTTCAATACTCCAAAAGCGGCAAAAGAAGATTTAAAAATTGTATTTACTTCCTTACACGGAACATCGATTACTTTAGTGCCCGAAATGTTAGCAAAGGCGGGCTATACGAATGTGAATATTGTACCGGAACAAGAAGTTCCGGATGGAAATTTTCCAACCGTAAAATCTCCAAATCCCGAAGAACCCGAGGCGTTGACAATGGCTTTGGCTTTGGCTGAAAAAGTAAATGCTGATATTGTTATTGGAACCGACCCGGATGCCGACCGACTAGGAGTTGCTGTTCGTAACTCGGAAGGAAAGCTGACTTTATTAAATGGTAACCAAACAATGGTTATCATGACGGCCTTTTTATTGGAACAATGGAAAAGAGCCAATAAATTTAAAGGAAATGAATTCATTGGTACAACCATTGTTTCTACTCCAATGATGCTTGAATTAGCCGCTGCTTATGGCGTGGAATGCAAAGTAGGATTAACTGGTTTCAAATGGATTGCCAAAATGATAAAAGATTTCCCAAACCAGAAATTTGTGGGAGGAGGCGAAGAAAGCTTCGGATTCATGGTAGGCGATGCCGTTCGAGATAAAGATGCCATTGCCGCTACCCTACTCGTTTGTGAAATTGCTGCTCAAGCAAAAGCAGCGGAAAGCACCTTGTATCAAGAACTTCTGAATTTATATGTTGATCACGGCTATTTCAAAGAACATTTAATTTCTATCACCAAAAAAGGAATAGAAGGTGCCAATGAAATCAAACAAATGATGATTGATTTACGCAACAATCCATTAAAAGAAATCAACGGTCAACTTGTAATTTGTGTGGAAGATTATCAAAATTCTACTGTTTTAAATCTACTATCCAATGAAAAAGAACCTTTAGATATTCCAAAATCAGATGTATTGATTTATTACACCGAAGACGGTACAAAAATCTGTGCCCGACCCAGTGGTACCGAACCAAAAATTAAATTTTATTTCAGTGTGAACACTACTTTGGATGCTATTGAAAACGTCACTACTGTAGAAGCTGAATTAGATGCAAAAATAAAAGCTGTAATTGCTGATATGAAACTGAACTAATGGATCAAAACTTAAAAAAGATAATTCCGTTTGCTAAAAAATTTAAAGGACATATTTTTTGGAATGTGACCTTTAATGTTTTGTACGCCTTGTTTAGCACGCTTTCATTTGTTGCCTTATTTCCTTTAATGGAAGTATTGTTTAAAATGAATGAACGTGTAATTACTTTACCAAAGTACAATGGTATTATGGAATTGGGCTCCTACGGAAAACAATATCTCCAATACTATGTAACTAAATTATCGGAAGAAGAAGGGCCACAATATTCCTTATTACTAACGGTTGCCTTAGTCATTTCTACTTTTTTATTTAAAAATCTTTTTAATTATTTGGCGTCTCAGCATTTAACAAAAGTAAAAAATGGGGTGCTTCGTGATCTAAGAGAACAAATGTTTAGTAAAATCATAGCTCTGCCCATTTCATATTATTCAGAGAAAAGAAAAGGTGATATCATGGCCAGAATGTTAGGTGATGTAAACGAAGTTCAAAACTCCTTTTTTATGATTTTGGAACTAATTGTAAAAGAACCACTTACTATTTTGTTTGCCATCATAGCGATGATGAATATCAGTTTAAAATTGACGCTTTTTGTTTTTATTTTTATTCCAATTTCAGGATTTATCATTTCTAAAATTGGTAAAAGTTTAAAATCTAAGTCTCAAAATGCACAAAAAGAAAATGGTTTTCTAATCTCAATTGTTGAAGAAAGTTTAGGCGGGCTAAAAGTTGTAAAAAGCTATAACGCTGAAAGTTATTTTAAAAATATCTTTAACAACTCGATTGACAAATTACTCCGATTAAATAACAGCATCGGTAAGAAAAATAATTTGGCTTCTCCGATGAGCGAATTTATGGGAATTGTTGTGATTGCTATCTTACTTTGGTATGGTGGTAATTTAGTTTTAGTAGAACAATCCTTAAATGGTGCGTTGTTTATCGTTTATTTAGGATTAGCCTATAACATATTAACACCTGCAAAAGCAATTTCAAAAGCATCTTATGCTGTAAAAAACGGATTGGCAGCTGCTGAACGTGTTTTTGAAGTTTTGGAAGTAGAAAATACAATCACCGACAATCCTGATGCTATTCAAAAAAATTCATTCGATCAAAATATTACGATTGAAAACATTAACTTTAAATATGAAGATGAAATTATTCTGAAAAATTTCTCTTTAAAAATTCCAAAAGGAAAAACGGTTGCTTTGGTTGGACAATCCGGTAGTGGAAAAAGTACGATTGCCAATTTGCTCACCCGTTTTTATGATGTGAATGACGGAAGTGTAAAAATTGACGGAATAAACATTAAAGAAATGTCGTTAGAATCGTTGCGAAATTTAATGGGATTAGTTACACAAGATTCTATTTTATTTAACGATACAATCAAAAACAATATTCTTTTAGGAAAGCAAGATGCTACAGATGATGAAATCATCGAAGCCTTAAAAATTGCCAACGCCTATGAATTTGTGAAAGATTTACCGAACGGAATCAACACAAATATTGGTGATGCAGGCGGAAAATTATCCGGTGGTCAAAAGCAACGTCTTTCTATTGCACGAGCAGTTTTGAAAAATCCACCGATTATGATTTTGGATGAAGGAACCTCTGCTTTGGATACCGAAAGTGAAAAAATTGTTCAGATAGAATTAGAAAAGTTAATGCAAAATAGAACTTCAGTAGTCATTGCTCACCGTCTTTCTACCATTCAAAATGCAGATTTAATTGTGGTGATGCAAAAAGGTGAAATTGTTGAACAAGGAACACATGATGAATTGTTATCTCAAAATGGAATGTATTCCAAATTAGTAATGATGCAAAGTTTCGAATAAAAATTAAAAATAATAGCTTATATCCTTTAACTTTTTAACTTATTAGGAATAAAATGTATATTCATAATTCCGACATAAAACTTCCCGAAGATCCGGACACTATTGTGTGGAAATACTTGGATTTGTCTAAATTTTTGGATTTGTTACTTTCAAAAAAGCTCTTTATGTCTAGGTCGGATAAATTTGAAGACCAATACGAAGGAACGTTTAGCGAGCCAACCTTCGAAGAAATTCGAAAAATTGCCGAAAATAATCCTGAGTTTTTAGATTATTATAAATCCCATCGCGAAAAAATTGTGATTAGTAGTTGGCACATCAATGAATATGAATCGTTTGCTATGTGGCAAATTTTCACCAAAAACAACGAAGGATTAGCTATACAATCTACCGTTAAAAGATTACAGGAAGCAATGAAACCGGAAACTAAAACAACTCAATATATTGGGGAAGTAAATTATATCGATTATAAAAAAGAATACATTCCTTTTGATGACACTTTTTTTCCCTTTTTATTTAAACGAAAAAGTTTTCAATACGAACGAGAGGTGCGCATTATTTCTGATGTGACTCAAAATAATATTTTGATAAATGAAGGATTAAAAATTGATGTCGATATTCACCAACTCATTGAAAAGATTTATATTCATCCGAAATCAGAAAACTGGTATAAAAATTTAGTGATTCAGTTAATGGAACAACTGGGTTTTAATTTTTCAATCGAAAAATCTGATTTAGAAAGTGATATTCTGATTTAATGAAACGGTTTATATTCGTTTAACTTCCATTCTTTATCCATTAAATCAACAAAATAATAAAATACAGTATCATCTTTATCAAAATCGCCGTTTTTGTTGGTATCTTCAGTTGTTCTAAAATAAAGTCTGTTTTTTGTTTCAATTAAATTCCAATCAATTAATTCTTGAAAATCAGGTGATAATTTAATAAAATGATTTCCTGAAATTTCACTGATGTAAAGCGATTTGATATCATTAGCATCTAGCTTTCCATCTTTGTTAGTATCCATATCAGAAATAGAATAAACTAAAATCTGTTTTTTTGTTTTTTCCGCAATTGTATTTAAAAAAGTAGCGGTTTGTATAATAACAATTTTATCGGTTAATGGTCTTGTTGCTGTTGAATCTAGATGTTGAAAACGGATATTATTCAAGTATCCTGTTATTTCGAATCGATTATAATTTGAAATAGAATAACTCACCCGACTTGTACTTGATGAACCATAACTGGATTTTGAACTGCCATCATACACTCTAACATCTCCAATTGGATGCAGCAAAAAACTGGTTCCTTCCATGTGAATGGGTAAATCAGCAATTTTGATTTGAGTGGTATCTTTTTTCACTTCCACTTGTGCAGGCGATTCTTTATAGGTTACTTTTGGCTTCTCCTTTTCACCTTCTTTACAACCAAAAGTTACTACTAAAATCAATAATAAAACAGCTTTAATAAAAGTCTTCATACGATTATGAGTTATTATCCAAAGATATAAAATTTAATCTTTAGTTAGAGTCGTGCAGTCAATTTCACATTAAAAACTCTGGTCGTCATATAATTTGGTATACCATATTGAGTTTTGGTATACACATCGCGTACCCATGTATTTGTTATGGCATTTTGATTATTAAACAAATTAAATATTTCCAATCCAACAGACAGGTCTTTAAAATGTTTTAACCAATGTCCTTCAGGCCTTAAATCATTTTTTTCTGTCAGTACATAGGAAAAACCAACATCCGCTCTACGATAATCTTTCAAACGCAATTGGTAATCATATGGATCAGCATAAGATGGAGAACCACCAGGAAGACCTGTATTATAAACCAAATTTAAGTACATTTTTAAACTTGGAATAGACGGAACATAATCCTGAAAAAGTACGCCAAATTTCAACCGTTGATCCGATGGTCTAGCAATATATCCTTTATCCTGAATGTTTTCCTCAGTTTTTAAATAACCTAAACTAAACCAAGATTCTGTTCCGGGAACAAATTCACCGTTAATTCTAAAATCTGCACCATAAACATAGGCTTCCGTTTCATTATCAGCTCGGTAACGAATTCGAACATTATCAACGGTATAAGCATTTACATCAGCGAGCGTTTTATAATATAATTCGCTGACCAATTTAAATGGTCTGTTCCACATTTTGAAACTGTAGTCATTACCCATAATAAAATGAATGGATTGTTGAGCTTTAACATCCGGTTGGATCACCCCGTCATAATCCCGCAGTTCACGATAAAATGGAGGTTGGTAATAAAATCCTCCGGAAACTCTAAAAACCATATCACTATTCCAATCGGGTTTAATAGCAAATTGTGCTCTCGGACTAAATACTGTTTGTGCTTGAGATTGAACGCCGTCACCAGAAACTTGCCAATGTTGCATCCGTACACCGGCATTATACCAAACTTCACTGGTACCTAAAGTAGCTTTTTTACTCCATTGCCCATATCCTGAAAAGCGATCGATAGTTACAAAATTAGTTGCCCTAACATCTTGATAGGGAACTAAGGGGCCTATATAAGGGTTGTAAGGCTGATCATTTACCGGAAAA
>Ga0208085_1000224_pt1 | contig 22395 bp, 21 predicted proteins | sample LakMenEpi21Jun10_FD_150721 | JGI IMG/M metagenome (GOLD analysis project Ga0208085, IMG submission 150721) | Freshwater microbial communities from Lake Mendota, WI - 21JUN2010 deep hole epilimnion (SPAdes) | ecosystem: Environmental > Aquatic > Freshwater > Lentic | place: Lake Mendota, Madison...
TATCTACAGCCTTTCCTGTGGCCACAGTGACAAGAAACTGCAACTCAAAAGGTTTAATTTTTCCCTCAATAGCAGTCTTACCACTTAATAGCAACTGATAAGCCCCTGGTTTGGGAAAAGTTACTTCTGCTCCTGGTATATCTTGATAGCGTTCAGCCTGAATAGATTTTAATCGAGGTTCAATTAATGCCAGTTCTCCTGTTACATGAGGTTCAGAATAAATAGCCAATTGACAATTACAATTTTTTAAAGGAATTACCTTACCACCTTTTCGAGTCAGAGCAAACCAAATTTGAGTAACTTCCCCAGCGCGGGGATTATCATTAGGTTCTAAATGGATAGTAGCACCCACATTTTCAGATATTTGTACTGTATGGGCTAAAGTTTGAGTATTTGCAGTGACTATTAAACTAGATAAAACTAATAATAATAGATACTTTACTTTGCTTTTGCGTAGAGAAGAAATGGTCAATTTATCGTTATTTATTGGGAGGAACATAAAACTTTTCTAGACCTAAATATAACCAAAAATGCCGCGAACGTACTAAGAATACACCAAAGATAATTATCCCTAGCAAAATGACTGCTAATTGGTTTGTCCAACTTAATCTTAAAGTACCCAGGTAATGAGAACCAATCAAAACCGTATGAATAGCGCTCAATAACAAAGCTGGTACACTTAAAAGATGAATTTGTCGCCAATGCTTACCTAATGACTTTTGCAGAAAATCAAAACTTGTACAAGCTGCCGGAGTCATTAATACCAGTGCTACAACCCCTGCACTCATTCCCCATTGAAATTCTAGGGGTAAAAACCAAACAGCGGTGAAATTCCAGTTTAGAGAGTGTTCAAAATGATGAATGGTGTGTACCCCAGATAACACAAAAGCCCCAACTCCCAAAGCTCGACGGTAACGCAGAGGTGCAGACCAAAAACTATTCACAGGCCGGGCAATTAATGAGAGAATTAAACAAATTAGAGCAGCGTGGCCGCTATAGTCTGTCATGGTGTCCCCTGTTCGTAACAAAGTAATAGCGCCAATAATCAAAGTTACCCAACCACCCAAGCGTAATAATTGACTGCGACGATCTTTACTAATTAACGCCGTAGAAACACCTACACCCAGCATAATTGGTAGTGTACCGACTCCAAAAGCTAACATTGTCGCTACACCTTGCCACAAATTCCCCGTAGCTGCAGCCTTAATTTGAGCAGCGTATAAAAAACCACAGGGCATTAATCCCCAAGTCATGCCTAATAGTGCCGGTGTCCACCATTGAGTTTGTGCGGATAATTTCATCATTACCGCACTGAGACGGTTGTGTAAGTTACCTTTGAGTATGGGGTGTAACAGGGGAATATGCGGTAAAAAATCTGGTTTAATTTGTCCTAAACCAAACCAAATCAGCATTATACCCGTAATTATTGCTATCCAATGTCGTAAATTGCTACCAATTCCCGCTAGTTGTCCACCCTGTACTAATACTGAACCTAGTGAGCCAATGCCAGCACCAACTAAAGCATAACTCAATATTCGCCCTAAGTTAAGTAAAGTATGAAATTTTAATTGCTGTGGCCAAGTTGGGTTTTTTTGCTGCTTAGAAAGAGAAAAAGCTACTGTTAAGGGTCCACACATTCCAAAGCAATGTCCAAAACTACCCAAAAACCCTAAAAGTGTGATCAGTGATAAATCTAGCATATTAACCATGGAAACTGAATGGGAATTGGGAATCGGCCATTAGGAAAGTATACCTTTTTCATCTCTTACTATGATGTCTATGTCAAAAGACAAGCTGTCAAACTTGGTGTAGTATAGAGCTAATCTTGCCAGATTTTGATACTGGCTTTGTCTCCAAAAAAGATTATTTTTCCTCAGCAAAGTAAAATCTCTTAATCTGCGTTATATTTAATTATCACAAACTTATTTATTAACAATTAATATCAGAGTATTACTTATAGAAGATGATCAACGCATTGCCAAACCCTTAGCAGAAGATCTAAAACATCAACGTTATGTTGTAGATATTGCTAAAGATGGAATTGAAGGTTGGGAGTATAGTCAATCAACACAATATGACATAATTTTATTAGATTTAATGCTTCCAAAGTTAGATGGAATTAGTTTATGTAAACGCCTAAGATCCATTAAATATAATGCTCTGATTTTAATTCTTACAGCCAGAGATACTACAGCAGATAAGGTAATTGGATTAGATGCAGGTGCTGATGATTATCTGATTAAACCATTTGATTTAGAAGAATTAACAGCCCGTGTCCGAGCTTTATCTCGCAGAAATTCAGAAGTTCGTCCACCCATATTAATTTATGGTAAATTACAACTAGATCCTGGTAGTTGTCATATTAGCTATGAAAATCAAACTCTATTATTAACACCGAAAGAATATATGATTTTAGAGTATTTTATGAAAAATCCTCATCAAGTCTTAAATCGGACATCTCTTTTAGATAAATTATGGGAATTTGATAAAATTTCTGGTGAAGATACTGTCAAAACTCACATCAATAATTTACGCAAAAAGTTAAAAGCTGTTGGTGCATCTGCAAAAATCATCGAAACTGTTTATGCAATAGGATATCGGTTAGGAAATAGCTAATGTTGTGGATAATTAAATATCGCTTATTATTTTCTTATTTGTTAGTATTTGGCTCAGTATTGGGAGTATTTACATTAGCAGTTAGGGTTTTTGTAACTCAAAGTCTTGAACAAGAAATTACTGAAAAATTAATTGATTTAGCGGAAGGTGCTGCTGCTAATTCAGAATATTCTCATGGTAAAATCAAATTAGATAATGATTTTCCTATTCAAGATATTATCAATCGTCATCAAGGTTTACAATGGTTTAACCAAAAAGGAAATTTTCTGCAACAACAAGGTGAAAATTTACCAAGTTTACCTCTTTATCCTCATGTGAAAAAACAAATTCAATTAGGTAAAAATTCAATTGTAGCGATTACATTACCAATAATTGGTGATAAAGATGGTAAACTAATTGGATATGTGAGAGCTAGTGAATCATTAGAAAATCTCAACAAAACTTTAAATAAACTCGACTGGAGTTTAGGAGGAGGAATTTGTTTTGCTCTACTTATTAGCGGTATTGGTGGAGTATGGTTAATTCGACAGTCCATGAGACCAATTGAAGAAAGTCTACAAAGACTGCAACAATTTACTGCTGATGCTTCTCACGAACTCAGGGGTCCATTAATGGCAATTAAAAGTAATGCTTCTGTAGCAATTAAATATCCAGAAGCAATTCGAGAAACAGATTTAGAAAAATTTCAAGCTATTCTTAGTGCGACAACACAAATGTCTAGTTTAACTGAAGATTTATTACTTTTAGCACGTACTGATATTATCCCCAATCAAGATATAACTTTTGTTAATTTAGAAGAAATTTTAGATAACTTATATAAACTCTATAAACCCCAAGCTGAGGCTAAACAAATTAAGATAAAATTACAATTAGATCAAGATTTATATGTACTTGGTGATTGTGAACAATTAAAACGATTATTTACTAATTTATTGGAAAATGCAATTAACTATACTTCCTTCCCAGGGACAATTGAAATTACAAATCGTAGGCTAGGTTCTCATATCTACGTCAGTATAAAAGATACGGGTGTAGGAATTGCTCCAGATAATTTGGAAAAAGTTTTTGATAGATTTTGGCGAGCTGATGAATCTCGCAGTTATAATTGTGGTGGCTCAGGTTTGGGTTTAGCTATTGCTCAAGCTATTGCTAAAAAATATGGTGGATTAATTACTGTGAAAAGTGAATTGGGCGTTGGTACTTGTTTTACAATACGCTTATTATCAAATTCACAATTTCCAAAATAAAGTATTTTTAAATCCATTTTTAATTGATAGAATATTGCATCACCTGATAAGTTTATCCTATTTTACAGGATGATGCAAATAGTAATTAAAGTGGTAAGATACAGGGGAAAATTATTTTTTAACTGCGTGAGTTTTAACTGTGTGAGTTTTAATTGTGGGCTTTTTAACTGCGTGAGTTTTAATTGCGGGCTTTTTAACTGTATGAGTTTTAATTGCGGGTTTAGAAGTTGTAGTTGCAGACTGACCAACAGCTTTAGTTTCAACTGCAAAAGCATTCTGGGACATTCCACCCAAAGTTAAGAAACTGATTAAACCAAGACTGAAAATTGCTTTAGTTGTGCTTTTCATTGTTCTATGCTTTCCTGACGTTGATTTGGTACAAGATTGTTTTCTTGCTTGTTTCTAAACTATAGGAAGTAAAAGTAAAGAAGTTGGAAAGATTTTTAAATATTTTAAAAAATTTAGAAAGATAGTTATACACCAGTATTTAGTCGTTAGCTAATCACTACCCCATTACATAGCTTTTCCCTCCTGAAATACAAAATTAACCCTCCTCTTGGTCAGGGGAGTGTGCAGGGAGGGTATATTTTTTGAGATTGGAAATTGCTATATCTTGTTTGTATGGTAACGACTCTTTTAAAAAATATATCACCCTATAACTTAAATCTTTTCAACTTCTTGACAATCATGATTTAGAATCAAGTTTAATACTTGTTTTCAATCTATGGCTATGAAAAAGTTAATAAAAATAATTATTTTTGTGCCTTTATTAGTCATATTAGGATTTTATGGACTAGTAAAAGTTATATTTAATAATGAAGTACAAGCACCAATTGCAATTATGTTTCAAAATGACAATAATATAGAAACTAATGATATTTCTAATAATTGGCAATTAATTAAAAAGAATTATCTATATAGCAACTTACCGCAACAGCAAGAACTAAAGATAAACCGTCTCCTTTTAGAAAAATTACCAAATATTGATAATTATGAAAATAACAATCACTTTTCAGATGATTTAACTAAGATATCTCACTCCAGTCAGCAGATTTATAAATTAGCAAAAGCTCACCATTGGAGAAAAGCACAAGCTGAAAACAAAAAATTGCAAAATTTGACTAAGGACTTAACCACAAAATTTAAACCGAAAACAATCCAATTACAAAAACTAACTGATAAAAGTAATTTACTAGATACCGCTATTGCCAATAAAGACTCGGAAATAATAATGCGTAGTTCTAATCAAATTACCTTTGTAGTAACTGAAATGAATAAAAATTTCCCCAAAAAAATCCCAATAGAAGTTACTTTATTGAACTATTATGAACGAGAATTAGAAATCTGGATTCCCAGCGGTAATAAACCCTGGTTAACTAAAACAGCGAAAAATATAAATCGTACTTGGTTATCTATTCGTCCTTTAGTTTTATCTCATGGTAACAAAATAGAAGTACATAAATTTGATATATTAATGGTTACTCTTAATCAAGCTTCATTGTTTAATGATTATATAGAAATAACTACTTTATTGCAAAGAGAACAAGATAATCTAGAAAGAGTATTTCAATAATCAGATAGAGATTTATTTTTCAAACCTTTACAAAAAAACATTGATAAAAAATCACCCCCAGTTTAAAAATAACTGGAGGCTATGATTAAAGACATTGGAATGTGGACTAGTTGAAATTCAAAGTTAACCTTATTTTTATATAATTATCTCTATCTGTAGGAAAGTTCAAATTTAATTAATTTCCGTCTAATTGAATAGAGATAATAAATACATAGGACGAATATTTGATTATAGCTACACTACTTAAAATTTTGCCAATATCATCTACCAATAACCGCTATAAAAAAAAGACCCCCGGAAGTAGACCGAGGGATTCTGCAAGTCGGAATTATCGCACAAAGACATTCGCACACCTAAAATAGCAATAGAACAAGCCAAAAAAATGCCAAAATGCCAAAAAGCTAAAACTCCCCCTAGAACAGCATTTGACCCCTGATTTTTGACTCCTGTTATGTTTTAGACCTGCAAATTCCAAATTTCTATATTCAGCAACCCCTAATTACGAATATTTACCTCCTGTAAATAATCTTCTGGTTGAATAGATACTTTATACTCAGTAGATTTTTTTGTTGCAGAAAACAGTTCCCGCTTCTGGATAGCTAATTCTTGTTGTTGATTACGTAAATGTAGTTTTTGAGAATATTCTTGTATTTTCGTTCTTGCTTGGTCATAAACATCAACATTTTTAGGAATCTTTTCTAGGAGTTTAATTGCTCCAAAAAAATTACCTACAGACGCTTGATTGTGAGCTTGATATAAATAGTATCCTGATCTAATTTGACGTTTTTGATTGTATTCAGACAACTTCCTTTTAACTATAGCACCAACAGAGTTTTCTTCAGGTATTTGCTGTAAATAATATAAAGCTGTTGAAAAATCTTTTTCTTCAGCTTTTGCATAAGCTTTAGCTAATAAAACTTGTGTTTGTGCTTCAATATTTATCTTTGCTTGTTCAACTAAAGGCTGAATTTTTGATTCCCAATAGGAACTAACTGGAACTTTACAAGCATAAGCTAATACATCTGTCCACCGACTTTCTTGGAAAGCTTTGTTCGCTGAAACATAATATTCTGCATCTTTTTGCCATTGACTTTGCCATTTTTCAATTGCAGCTTGTGCTTCTGGATAAACATTACTATTAAGGGGGATTGACTGAGCTAAATTAATGGCTTTTTGTAAATCTCCAGATTGATATTTTGCTATAGCTTTATATAAAGTTTCCGTAGCTGAATAAGCTTGATAATTATTAAATAAAGAATATATTCCCAATCCAAGCATAACAGAATTAATCAATAAACCTAATCGCAATCCAGCTAATAGTGTTTGTGATTTTTGATCTGTTTTTTCAATAGTTCGATAAGATAATTGAGACTTTGTTATTGATATTTTTCCTGGTTTTTTGTCCCATTCTATATGCTTGAGTACCCATAGTGCTTCATTGGCAGATTGAAATCGTTCTTGATGTTGATAACAGATCATTTGGTTAATAAAAGCCACTAAATAATCATTAATGGAGGTACAATCATTACACCAAATTATTTCATTAGTTTCTGCATTAATTTTTAATTGTCGAGGTGAAAATCCCGTTATAGCTTGAATGGCAATTATGCCCAAGGAATAAATATCACTACTGGGTTGAGCTTGACCAATAAATTGTTCTGGAGGAATATAACCTAAAGACGTGACAGGAATTTGATCTATAAATAATGCCGTTTCAATACTAAAGTCTATTGGTTGAATTGAACCAAAATCAATTAATACTAATTTGCCATCTATAGCCCTTCTAATTAAGGTTTCTGGAGTGATATCACAATGAATAAACCCTTGAGAGTGAACAAATTCAAGAATAGATAAGGCATCTTCTAAAAACTTAATAATATCAATTTGACTCCATTTATCTCGACTTTTAGGGTTTTGAGGTAATTCAATTGCTAAAGACTCTCCAGGAATAAATTGTTGTACTAAATAAAAATGTTCATCTTCTTCAAAACAGGTAATTAGTTCAGGAATTTGGGGATGAAGACCTAAATCTTTTAGGGTTTCAGTTTCCGCTAAAAACCGCAATTTCAGGTAATCAAAATAGGAGGTAGATTGGTAGTTATTGACCTTTAGTTGTTTCACAACATACCTGGTTTTATCTGGGTGGTACATATCCACTGCGATAAATGTTTGTCTAAATACTCCTGTACTAAGTAGTTGAACAATTTGGTAACGCTCTTGTAATAATTTGCCGATCATTTGCTTACTCATGATCTAGTTACTCAGATATATATCTTTTCTGACAATGACTGCTATTTTCCGGAAGTCTGGAGAATAATTCAGTAGATGAAATATTCAATAATATTTCCAGTATTACTACTGATGATCTTCCCTATCCCCAAAGGTATCGGTTAATGGTTTGACGACTTTAGCGATCGCTTCCTGCACAAAAATTTTCATAAACTCATCTCGACGATTAATTTGAAATTGTTGTTGTACAACTTCTGTCATTCCCCCGTCACCCCAATCTTGATCATGACGAAAATATTCAATAAAACTTTTCCCCGCAATCCGAGTTAAATATGCGGCTGTTACTCCTTGAATTGCCCTCCCGACAATAAAAGTAGCAACATTGAGTTGCAAAGCCGTTGATAATAATTCAATCGCACCTTTAACAATACCTAAACCAGCAATAGTTTTTCCTAAAGATAGCGCCAACTCTTTACCCCGTTCCATATTTAAATCACAACCGTAAAGTCTACCAATTTCTACTACCATTTGGGCATTAACAGCAGCAGTTGCCAGTAAGTCTACCATCGGTAATGGAGTGACAGAAACTACACCTGCCCCAATCCATTGATAACGTTCTACAATTTTATCAGCTTGACGACGACGCTGAGAATCTATGAGTTTGCGAGCTTCTTCTCCCAAACGCAAAGATTGTAGGAGAATGTTGTCTGCTACAAGATCTTCACCCTCAGCCCGTAAAATGGCAGCCATACGCCGTAATAAGGGGATAATCTCTGATTCTGGTTGGAAGGTTTCCCCCGTTTCTAATTGGGCTATTTGCGGATTAGCAGCGATCGCTACTACATCATTAGTAGCAATAAATCCCCGTACCCGTTCCCGCAATCTGGCCAAAATCACCTCTGTATCATTTTCTGTGTATAAATCCGTTTTATTTAATACTAAAAGCGATCGCTTGCCAATTTCTGCTAACCCCCGTAGTGGTTCATATTCAGAACGTCGTAAATCATTATCTACCACAAATAACAACAAATCCGCCTCCGTGGCCAAAGCCCTAGCCAGTTGTTCCCGTTCTGTACCCGCTACCCCCGGTTCTAAAATCCCCGGAGTATCAGTAATTAATATCTTCCGCTCTAAACCTTTTAAACGTAAACAATAGGTTTCTCCTACCTGGGTTGTCCCCATGGGCGCGTTGACTTCACCGACTATCCGCCCCATAATTGCATTAACTAAAGAAGTTTTACCTGCACTACCTGTACCAAAGACAACAACTTGAATTTCACCTCTAGCTAAATTCGCCTCAATTTCCTGAGTGCGACTTAGCAAAGCTTGACGTGTAACTTCATCTTGAATTTGGGACACTTGTTGACGCACCGCCTCCAAAGTAGAAGAAGCTGCATCAGATTTAGCTGCGGGAATTTGCGATAAAGTCACCCTTGGACGTTGACGACGGGATTTTTCCTCTCCCTTCCGCAATACCAATACATAATAAATAAACGCAGCAATCAAACCACCAATTAGCAAAATCAGCAGTAATAATAATAAGTTACCCAACAACGGCGAATAAGACAACTGCCAATACAACCGGGAAAGAGAATCAATTAGCCATAGAGTTAACGCCAAAATGACGATTAGACCAACAATTAACGTGACTATGCGAGACAAAGGCATGAATAATAAATTTAGTACCTATATAGTATTTTTAGCTCTTGAATACATAATATGCAAAATCTGAACAAAAAAATCTCATAAAGCTTACTGTGTATCAGAAATAAACCTGATATTTAAATATTATGGACAAAAATTCCTTCAACCCTCATTTCTCTGTGTTCTTTATTCCGTAATTCCTGCGTAAGTCCTATTTCTGTTCTATGTTCCCTTAATTACTGTTTATTAAATTCCCCATTTATTCTTCCCTTGAATTAACATATGTTGTAATAGTAGGAGACATTAAAAGACAGGGAGAAAATTAATGGGACTATTTGATCAAATTCTTGGCGCGGTTGGTAATTCCAATCAACCAGCCGGCTTGGATAACTTGCTAAATATTGCCACCACTGTTCAACAATTAGGTAGTGGCCTTGGTGTGGACTCTTCCACCATGCAATCAATTTTATCAGTAGTTGGTAAACAAATACAATCATCTTTACAAGCAAAAGAAGCTACCGAAGGAAGCGAAGCAGTACAAGACCTAATCAATCAATTTGCTGGAACTTCAGCCAATTCCCAAGCCGTAGATAATTTATTTTCTGCTGATATCCAAGCAAAAGTAGCGGAGAATGTCGCCCAAGCTGCTAATGTGGATGCCAGTACCGTTCAACAATTATTACCAACTTTAATACCTGTAGTCCTGAGTTTCTTACAATCCAGTGGTAATCCATTACTCAGTAAAGTTTTAGATGCTAATGTTAATATCGATACGGAGCTTTCTGGCGTGATTAACTTAGCTACTCGGTTTTTAGGAATTTAATCCTAGCTAGAATTTTTGTAGCCCAAAATCCACCGTTAGCAAATTAAAATGAGGCTGCATAGAATCAGATTTCCAGAATAATTGAGCCCGGATCACCGCAGCCCAGAAAAATTCATGAATTTCATGATTCTGTACAGTCTCACATATAATTGATATCACAAATGAAGACAGCCGAGGATAAAACAATAGTCCGCGAATACTTTAACTCCACGGGCTTTGAGAGGTGGCGACGCATCTATGGTGATGCTGAAGTCAACAAAGTCCAGCTAGATATTCGCACTGGACATCAGCAAACTGTAGATCATGTCATTGGCTGGTTAGAAGCTGACAACAATTTACCATCATTATCAATTTGTGATGCTGGCTGTGGTGTGGGTAGTCTGAGTATTCCCCTGGCTACGGCTGGCGCTAAGGTCTATGCCAGTGATATTGCGGCTAAAATGGTATCAGAAGCCCAGGACAGGGCTGTAATGGCTTTGTCAAATACCGCAAACCCCTCTTTCGCAGTACAGGATTTAGAATCTTTAGGTGGTAATTATCACACAGTTATCTGTTTAGATGTTCTCATTCATTACCCTCAAAAAAAAGCAGATGAAATGATTTCTCACCTGTGTTCTTTGGCACAATCCAGAATTATTCTCAGTTTTGCACCTAAAACCTTTTTTCTGACAATTCTCAAAAAAATCGGTACTTTCTTTCCAGGTCCGAGTAAAACCACTCGCGCTTACTTACATTCTGAAGCCGATATCATCAAAATTCTCCAAAAAAACGGCTTTTCTATAGAAAGAACAGCGATGACACGGACAAACTTCTACTTTTCCAGGTTACTAGAAGCAACTCGTACATCTGTTTAATTAGCATAGTATAATTAATACTTCATATTCCCGATTTTTTAGAGGAGTCGGGAATTGAGAAACTATTCAGGTTTTGTATGTTGTAACGACAATTTTTAACGCCAATCTACTTAATTTGCTATTATTGAAAGGAAATTTCTCCAAATCAATTATTAATAAAACAAGTAAGTATGTTACAATGGCTCGAATATATAGAATGGAATATTACACGAAAATATGTCATAACTGGTGTTTAGGCAGCATTTTTCTAAGTTCTGTAGAGAAGTTGAGTAAATGGAGAAGAAAATGACGAGTAAAGAAGATTTTCTCTATCCCCGTGGTCGCTACTATGGTCATGTAAAACCAGAAAACTTGTTATTTAATGCGAATTTACAGGAATTTGCCCAAAAGGTTAGCTATATCTGCAACCTCGAAACAGGTGGAAAAATCCCACCTGGTGAGGCCTACAAAGAAATTAAGTCACTCTGGAATCAGTTAAAACACTCAAAAAAAGAACTGAAAATCGGTGAACAACCTTTTCTAAGTAACGGTTCTGAAGAAGGCTAATTAATATTAGGCGAAAATTAGCCATTAATTATATTATTCAGCCCTCTTGCCTGTTTTTTCGTCATTTTCCCAACCCTAGACCCGGATTTGGTAGTGATATTGGCTAGTATAGGCTTGTTCTGAATGAGTAGAGCTATCACTGATCAATGCCTAGATATTCACAGCTTGCCATTTGGCTTGAGGATTATTTTTTGATAATAATCCTCGAGTTGCTGTGTAGCAGATGTCCACCCCCATTTCTCCGCTTCTGCACGGGCATTTTTACGGATAATATTTATTTCCTGTTTTTCTTTTAACAGACCCATAGTAGCATGAATAGCCTCTTGAATATCAGCGTGGGGATCAAAAAGATATCCATTTACACCGTCTGTGACGATATCAGGTATACCTCCAGAACGGGCTGCTACGACTGGACAACCGGAGGCCATGGCTTCTAGCAGGACTAATCCTAATGTTTCTGTGCGGGAAGGAAAAATAAAAGCATCAGCGCTGGCAAAGGCAGAACCTAATTCTTTACCCATGAGATAGCCGACAAAATAAGTATTTGTGCCGATAAAGTGTTTTTCTAAAGCTTGGCGGTGGGGTCCATCTCCCACTAGTGCTAATCTGGCCTCAGGAATGGCTTCTAAAATCGGTTTAATGCGTTCGATTTCCTTTTCCGCAGAAAGACGACCAACATACAATAATAATGGGCTTTCTGGATGATTTTGGGAGAGATGCGATCGCATTTTGTCACTGGCTAAATCAGGATGAAATAATTCTGTATCTACCCCCCGTTGCCACAAATCCACTCTTTCAATTCCATGTGCTGAAAGTTCCTTGACCATGGCCGTAGAGGTACACAAATTTAACTCCGCCTGATTATGACCAGCTTTCAGTAACTCCCATAGTAGTCCTTCTAACATTCCCAACCCGTAATGTTGCAGATATTGAGGCAAATGGGTATGATAAGAAGCCACCAAGGGAATTTTCAGAACTTTACTATAAAAAATCCCTGATAGTCCTAAAACAGCGGGATTAACAACATGAATAATATCTGGTTTAAATTCTTCTAAAGCGTGACCAATAGCAGGGCGAGGCAGTGCCATTTTTAACTCTGGATAGAGAGGTAAGGGAAAGCCACTAACTCCATAAACTTTTGCACCTTTATGTTCGGTGATTCCACCGTCTGGGGCAAATACTAAAACTTGATTTCCATGACGTTGTAAATGGTCAACAGTATGACGCAGACGTGTCACAATGCCATCAACTTTAGGCAAAAAGGTTTCTGTAAATAGGGCAATTCGCATAAAAGAGGAGTTCAGAAGTTACAGAAGTTTAGAATAGGAGTAGAAGAGCAGGAGAGAAGGATAGTAGAGAGAAATCTTTTTGCTTCTTCCTTCTTCCTTCTTTCTCCTAAACTTCTGATAGCGTTTACGTAGTGTGCCGAAGGCATAGCGTGGCGTTAGCCATGCTCCTATTTTCTATGCCAAGACACTTTGGGAAGAATTTGTTTGTGATCAACTCGGTTTTGATACTTGACAGCAAAGTTTAAAAGCGAATCAAGTAAAGAATCTGAAAGCAGGTGAGGCTGTAAACCCAAATCCAAGAGTTTAGTATTTTTCGCATTGAAATAGTGTTCTTCCTTTTCCACTCTAGGATTATCTATGTGGTTAATATCCACATTTAAGCCCATAGCGTTACCGGCTTTTTTCACCATCATTGCCAAGTCACCAACACTAAATAGTTCGGTAAATTGGTTAAAAACACGGAATTCTCCTGGTTCGGCAGGATTAGCGATCGCTAATTCAATACATCGTACTGTATCCCGAATATCCAAAAAGCCGCGAGTTTGTCCACCTTTACCGTAGACGGTGAGGGGATGTCCTACAGTAGCTTGAATACAGAAGCGGTTCAGTGCTGTACCAAATACACCATCATAATCCAAGCGGTTAATTAACAGTTCGTCCATTCCCGTTTCATCGGTTAAGACACCGTAAACTATCCCTTGATTTAAGTCTGTAGCCCTTAACCCCCAAATCCGACAAGCAAAATGGATATTATGGCTATCATGGACTTTGCTCAAGTGATACATTGAACCAGGCTGCTTAGGATAGGGCAAAGTATCCTTGCGACCGTTGTGTTCAATCGTGATGTATCCTTCTTCAATGTCAATGTTAGGAGTACCATACTCACCCATTGTACCCAATTTCACCAAATGGCAATCCGGGAAATCTTCCCGCATGATGTACAGCAAATTCAACGTACCCACTACATTATTGACCTGGGTAAGAACAGCGTGTTCACGGTCAATCATGGAAAATGGCGCTGAACGCTGTTCACCAAAATGCACGATGGCAGTAGGTTGAAATTGGTGTAAGGCCTTGTGCAGAAATTCGTAATTGGTAATATCGCCGATAAACAGATCAATAGACTTATTAGTCAAATCTTGCCATCGCTGGAGACGCTGCTGAATTGGCGCGATTGGGGTTAGGGTTTCTACACCCAGTTCATTATCCCAGTGTCGTCGCACCAAACTATCTAAAATTCCAACTTCATAACCTCGATTAGAAAGGTAAAGCGCAGTTGCCCAACCACAATACCCATCACCACCAATAACCAGGACTTTCATCTTTACCAGTTTTTACTCGCTGATAGCTAAATCTATCAGGTTTGTGTACCATCTTCACCAATAAATTCTGATTATTCAGCAGGTATTGAGAGTTAACAATACCCTAATACACAGCAATTAGCTATCAATCTTTATTTACAGAAATATCCGGTAAGTGTAAAGCTCAGTTACTTCGATACTGAGATACAAGCGACACTAGTAGTTTGAATTACCTTCAATATTTTATATCGTTTCCCAGTTTAATGAAATATACACCAATTTATTCTCTGTTCACGAACGTTACCAGCCATTCCATTATGCTCTAATTTTATACAGTCCTAAGCCTCCAAGATGAACTTCTCAATTTTGCGGTTCAGACGATGTCTAAATATCTCATTACCCATAACATCAAACTCGAAATTATTGATTATTTTACTATAATTGATAATCAACCTACAGAGAAATTAGCTAAATCCTACTTTTATTCTCCAACCCACCTCCACCATGAACCAGCCCATATTTCACCTCGCTTTCCCTGTCTCTAATATCCCCGACACCAAAGCCTATTATATTGACGGTTTAGGCTGCATACCCGGACGTGAAACCCCCCACGCTTTAATTCTCAACCTCTATGGACATCAATTAGTAGCCCACGTTACCCAGGATATTTTAACACCTCAAAAGGCAATTTATCCCCGACATTTTGGACTAATTTTTTCTCAAGAAACAGATTGGCAACAATTACTAATAAGGGCAAAAAATAAAGATCTAAAATTTCGAGAAGAACCCAAAAACCGCTTGACTAATTCTCCTCTAGAACACCATACTTTTTTCCTCGAAGACCCTTTCTATAACTTAATTGAATTTAAATATTATCCCTACCCAGAGGCGATTTTTGGCAGTGCTGAATATGACAAAATCGGAGATAGAGATTAAGTGACAGTTTAATACAGCAGTTCCCAGTGTTATGAAGTACAAATATTAATAATAAAACTCTTTTAGTGCGGGACTTTTGCCCGCTGATCATGTATTTCGGTCAAGGGGAATATGCTGTATTATAAAAGAAATTCATAATTTCACAGGTTCTCTTAACGCATCTGCTACTATTGTTAAAGTTCTAGTATCTGTTAACATTAAAGGATGTAATATCACTGGTATAGTTACTTCTTTTCCTATACCAAGTCGTGAACTTGTGGCTGGTAAAATCATCAAATCATAAGGTGTCCAAATAGATGTAAAATTCAATTGCTTTAACATCTTAAAATCAGCATTTAAATCATTGATAAAATCACTATTAGGACGCATTTGCACAGCACCAGCTAACCAAGTACCATAAGCAATAATAGTTCCTTTATGGGGTGAAGAAATAGTAATAAATCGCTGGACTTTATTTATTCCCCCCAACCGCTGAATATAATAACGGCTGACAATTCCTCCCATACTAAAACCCACTATATCCACTGGTCGCGCTACTTCAAAGGTATCATTTACATAATTAGCTACCTGCTGGGCTAATTTCTCCAAAACCTCAGAACCATTATTAGGGATTAAATCCACCGTATACACGGATAAACCTTGTTGTCGCAGATAAAACGCCATTTTATTGAAAACCGCCCCAGTATCGTTAATACCATGCACTAATAAAACGGGATTTTGTTTTGTTACCATGATCTTAATTAGTTAATATTGTCAGTGATTTAACTCAATATTGTAGTCAAAAATATACAATATGTGACAGTTTTCAGACTGAATCTAAATTATTAAGATTTATTAAATAAGTTTTCACAATTTTATTGTTATCATAAAATTTAATCATTAATTAATTTGCGTTATTTACCGAATATGATTGTCGGCAGAAAAATATCAAAATACTTACCAGTATTGTCGAATTTTAATTAGCAAACAAGTCTATAGTAGGTAACGCAATCAAATGTATATTACACCGTGATTATAGTACAGCATTTACCGATGTTATGAGGTACATATCTAGCGGGCAAGATGCCCGCACCACAAGAGTTTCATGATTCAACTTTGTACATCATAAGAGCAGAAACCGCTGTAAATTCAGTCACGTTCTAAACTATTCAAATCAGGAGCATTTTTTATGGACTTTATCAAAAATCTAATTGCGGGTATTGTGCGTTTTATTACCGGATTGTTTAGTAAAAACAACAATAACTACTACTTGGAACTCAAAGAAGAAGATAATGTTACTTCAGCACCAGCACCCACAACATCACAAACTGTACCAAAAACTGCACCGGAAACTTTACCAGTAGCTTCACCAGTAGCAGCAAAAGTTACTAAGACTGAAGCCGTAAAAATAGCAGTACCAACTGAAACCAATTTTGCAACCAAGTATTTGATTCCTACTAATACTCCTCGTCGTCGTCCTGGGGCAAATATGAATGTATTTTTAGATATGGCAAATCAAGCTAAAACCCCCGGATAAATTTAATTGGGATTATCTGCTTGAGGTGTTTCCAAAGCAGCATTTTTAGTTAAGATAATCCCACTATATAAATGAAAAGCCGCATCCCAATAACTTTTTTCTTTGCGAAAGATATTAATATAAGACGGAATTTGATTTAGGGTTTCTGTTTGGTCAATAACAGTTTGTGCAAAGGGTTTAAAATCTGACCATACCTTAACTTCAGGTAATTTTTTATCAATCCAACTCATCAAATTATTCCAATTAATTCTAATTGTATTGTGGTTAGCTTGAGGACTATTTTCTAAACCTTGTTGAAATTCATAAGTTTGATCATAAATTCTCAAAATAATTCCCCCTTTTGATAAATGTAAATCACAAAATTGAGCATAATCTTGAGTTTTGGTTTTCCGTTCTAATTTACCCCTAACATCAATATCTACAACTTCTTCAAAAATTGGTAAAAGTCCCAAAACTCTAGTATTAATTTCTGATAAATCAAGGGTCATAGCACTAGTTTGATTCTCTTCATTTTGATAAGTTACTTTGATTTGGGACTTATCTATTGATAAATATTTAACTTGAAATACCTGAATTTCTTGAATTTGCAGAATTTTGATCCAGAAACATGGAATACCCACCTGTTGTAATTGTGTTCCATAAAATGCTAATTCTCCCACTTTACCAATGCGGTAAACTCGCCAATTTTGACTTGGTAGTGTCACCCTCGCTGTATAAGCGTCTACTTGCATAATTTGGGCAAAATTTCTGGCTGCAATGGCTTTTAACTCATTATCAATGGGTTCTAAAATTAACATTCCCAGTTCATTGTTATCAGGTGTGGCTGTTGCTTTAGCTAGAGCTTTTTGTTTTAGTTCTTGTTTAACTTCTTCTAATCTTTGTAAACCTTTACGAGCTTGGGAAATAATTTTATTATGAGTTGCTAATTGCAATAATTGAAGATATATCTTTTCAGATTCTTCTAGTTGATTAGAAACTTCTTTTAACTTGCCATAATACAGTTGTAACCAATGATTTTCCGGCGATTCTATCAGTAGTGGTCGAAGTAATTTAGCTGCTGTTCGATAATCTTTTTGTTCAAAAGCTGCAATAACTTGATCTAGCATATAATTAATAGTTGATTTTAGATAAAATACAATTAAAAAAATCTCTGGTTAAATATGTTTTGCTAGTATAGCAATTCCCAAGCTTGAGAAACACACTCTACCCGCGCTATTAAGCACCCTCCCCAAGAGCTAGGGGAGGATTGATTTTGTATTTCACCAGAAAGGGAAAGGCTATAGTTCACTATACTAGATTTTGGCTACTAGCCCGGAACTTAACTTCCATCTGGGTAATCAATAACAATATCTATTACCACTATCGGGACTAGGATTTTCCTTAGCGGTTCGCATCGCGCCTAATATGGTAGAAATAAAAACACAACGCTTTGCTTTACCACCAGATTTACTAGACAGGGTGATTCGGCCCAATGGAGGTTTTACAGTTCCCAGATGATCAAATGGGACTCGTCTCACACCATTAGATAAGTTGTCTTCGTCTAATTTTGATTCTTCATCTAACTTTACACTAGTATGTAAATCATTCCATTGAGCATTAGATGGATTAATTGTAGCCGGATGAACTGCCCATTGGACAATATTATTTTGTTCCCGGAAACTAGCGTGGTAAGTCAATTTTTCCTTTTTGGCTTGACTTTGGGCTTCACGCATAGCTCGGTAAACTTGATTTTGAGCAACATTTAAATGGCGAGATTTCATCAAAGTTGCTCCAGTTGGTACTGCTATTGCTGATATTATACCGATAATTAATAGTGACGTAATCATTTCTATCAGCGTAAAACCACTCTCGCTTTGATTATTCCGTAAATAATTCATCGCTTATCATTTGCAAGCACAACAAACACAAATATTCTTCCATATAGGATGATTTTTGATATGCGGTTTTTTACGGATTTTTGATTTTTTATATATACAACAGTTATTAATCTTAAAGCCCTTGTGGTGCGGGCATTTTACCCGCTAATACGGTACTTCTGTTCAGCTATATCCTGTATCATTAAATTATTAATTTATTCATTAGTAGGAATAGTCCGACACCTTTCATCTTTTGCTATTCGTATCCCCCCAATTAAGGTTTGAATAATCACACATCGGTCTACACTACTAGCTGTATTATCTGTTGTTGATACAGGTGCAGCAACCATGATGGCTAAAGGTGTATCACTGACAGCACCACCACTGTTATTTGCTAATACGCCTTGACTGTCAAAAGTAATTGTCCCTTCTCCTGGGGTGGTTTGAACTATCTGCCTATCAGTAGTTGTTGTATTATACTCTGTCAGAGGGTTAAGATTAGTGTATAAAAAAACTTCTCTAGATCTTAGCGTCATGGTATCACCTAAAGCTATCCAAACCGAATCAGCAGGTGGATTAGTAATAGGTGTGGTAGTAGGAATACCCGGATAAATTATGTATTCAGGAATATTATTGTTAACTCGAAAACTGATACTATAAGTACCTTTTGTGCTTTTAGCTTGTAACCGTGTTTCTTGGATAACAGATGCAACTGCACCATTGGCTTGATTTAAGCGTTGTCTGTTGATAAATGCTGACCAACCAGGAGCAGCGATTACTGATAGAATACCAATCATGAATAACACTACAATCATTTCTGCCATTGTAAAACCAGCATTCTGATCACCATATTCCTGACGCTGATGCTGTAATGAATTGACAATTAAACTTTTAATTCTATAATTATTGGCCATGATTTAATCCTATAATTGAGAGATTCTATTTATTGAGCATACGAAGAACCACGGGCTTGAATAATAGCACTAACCGTGGGAAAATAGGTTTGCTGGCTCTTATCTTTGTAATCTATATTACTAGTTTGGATGCGAGCTAAAGCATTACCCCGGATAAAAATCTGTGCTGTAGAAATTACTTGTCCTTGATTTGTAGGATCTGCATAATTACTTACACAGGCATAAAAACTAGTCATTGTCGTACTTGATATTGGTGTTATAGTCACACCTTGTTGATTATCATCTTGAGCGCATGATGGTGTTATATTTGGAACATTTGTTTGATCTCTGGGGGTTTGATCAATAAAGTCAACTAGCACCTGGGGATCATTCGTAAATGAACCAGAACGTTGCCACTGATTCATATCTAGGTCAAATGGCTTGAACCCAGGACTCGGACAGTTATCAGCATCAACAAATTTAATGCTTGTATTATAAGAAGGATTACAAGTTACACCACTAGTATCACTTGGGCTGCGGACACCATCCTTAATTTGCCATCTAGCAATTCGAGCCGTATTAGACCAAATTGTACTAGGACTATTAATCAAATAGTAAGCAACCAAGGAATAAACAGAAGCATCATCATTTGGCCCTGTCGTAGGAATAACATTTGATACTACTTCCTGCTTCCAGAAAACTAGTATAGGTACTCCACCTGCGACAGTAGGTAAAGAATCCTTAATCCCACTATTTGCGGCTATGGTGTTGTAATTATTAGTAACACCTTGGAAATCATAGATATAAACAGCTTGTTGTAAATCACGAGTAATGAAATCTATTGCTGTTTGTAATTCTTGCTCAGAAGTTGTTTTAGCTTGCTCCTTTTCATCTGTATTCATGATACTAATCATCAATCCAAATAACGGTGTCAAGACTAAAAATGCCATTACCAAACCTATTAACAATTCTACGAGGGTAAAACCATGATCTCGGTTTTTCCTAGTAGAAAATTTCATCCATCCTTGAAGTAAAAAATTAGTTGTTTTTAGCATATTCTAGTTCAAAATGATAGTAAATTTGATCATCCCAGTTTAATTAAAATAGTTAATTTAGGCGTTTCTTCTGCTCATGTCAGGTTTTTCCAGAGCATAAATCCTAAAAAATTAACTGCCATAAAACTTAACTTTGCCAATTTTTAACTACAAGGTATAGTTGCAGAACCAGCTCTAAACCCCAAGCGGTTACATAAGGCAGTAAAACTTGTGTTATTATTAGCTATATCCGCAATTATTTCTACCAGTGGAGCTTGTTTATTTCCTGAACCGACCACTGCTTGTGTATTCTTGGTGGTATTTGTATTGGCTAAAACAGGTTTCATAAAATCAATATCTCTTCGATACACTCTCACCGCTAAACGATAACCATCTTTAGGATCAGAACCGTTTATGCTCGTTCGACTAGCTTGAATGAAAAACAACCTATTTTCACAATTATTTTCAGGTGGCTGAATAGTTCCATCACTTTGAACACAATATAGACCTGCTTCTGATGTAGGAGCGGCCATGCTCGCACTACTGATCAAATACCCATCAGTGCTATTTGTAATGTTTCTAGATGAAAGTGCATTTTGATTAATGTTAATATTTACTGTAGTTATATCTTCTGCTTTTATCCTTCCAGACCTGACCCCATCAATAAATGACCTTGCAATTTGAGCACTTAATTCTACTCTGCGAGACTGAACACGGGTTGATGCAGATAGGATCAAAACTGGTGATATAGCTAACATTAAGCTCGAAACTACGACCATGGCAATTAAAGATTCCATAATCGTAAAACCAGCATCTTTATTAATATTATGTTTCTGTGGAAGTTGCATCATTGTTAATCACCAAATCCTTGTTTATAGATTGCAATTTTTTTAAGTTAGTAAGAATTATGACTGTGGAGACATTATAAAAAACGTCTCTACTATTCCGATTAAGATTGACACATACTCGGACGTTGATTTTTGTCAATTATGTATGAGGTGTTAGTATTGTCCTTAGCACACAACAAATTCTGTATCCAAGGATCATCTCTATCTACCTCCCGGAAGTATTCATTAGGTGGATCACTTGTATCTGCGATTAATTTTTGCGCTAACAAGTCTGGTGACTGTCTAAGTATCCCGACATCATAACTCCAGTTTCTGATTGGAGGAGTTGAATTTGGAGGACAAGATGTATCATAAATGCTTTTTTTCTGTTGCATGAAAATACCACTGATCTTTGCTGTTTTCCCGTTCCAGTCCTCTGGAAAACGGACATAATCCTCCAAACCACACTTCTCCGTATTACCTGAGACAAGAATGGCATTGTAAGTAGTATCTGCGGCTGGAGAAGGAGGAAGCGACCCATAATTATTAGATAGTAAGGTTATACTATCTGATATCACAGCCGCAGAGCGCCATTTATCACCAATAGGACATGAATCAACACCATTAATCTTCAATTTTGGATCATTAGGACGACAAGCAAAATTAGGATTGCGATCGCTCCTTGTATAAAAATTACCCCATGTACTATTTAGTGGAGTGTTAAATTCCTCTTGGGTATGGAGATTAAAGTCACCTTTAATGTATAAAGGTAAATTGGTGGCGACAATCAAACCTTTTTCCGCATCTCGATAATTTAATTCCCGCGAGATATCTGACCCATTTCTTAGGATAATGGCAGTCTTGTTTTTACCTACTAACGCATCATCGCGGGTAGCGTAAATAATACCACTATTGGGAATTAAGTATTCTTGTGATGGTGTTGCGCTACCAATCGTTTTTCCTTTTAATAGACCTAAGTTTAATACAGTGGAAGAAAATGCCAGAGGTTCGTTATCTTTTGCTTCAAAATCTTTTGCTTCAAAAATTGCCCCATGAGGAATCACAGTATCGGTAAATGAGATACTTTCATCTAAAATTTGCAGAGCGCAAATAGCCGCATCAATGGTAGATTGCTGTGAAAGAGTCCGGTTTGTTGCGGCTAAAGCTCCAGCTAAAAGTCCATCGTCTATGGAGCGCCCATTGTTTTTTAG
>Ga0208085_1000227_pt1 | contig 22333 bp, 20 predicted proteins | sample LakMenEpi21Jun10_FD_150721 | JGI IMG/M metagenome (GOLD analysis project Ga0208085, IMG submission 150721) | Freshwater microbial communities from Lake Mendota, WI - 21JUN2010 deep hole epilimnion (SPAdes) | ecosystem: Environmental > Aquatic > Freshwater > Lentic | place: Lake Mendota, Madison...
TATCCGCTAATATTTTTCCTTTTCCATCCATTTCAATGTTTGCCTGAGCAATCATTTTACCTTCTTCTTCTTCCGCACTTAAATAAACAGGTTCAGAAATCAAATCTACCACCCCATTCGTAACTTTACGATAAGGCGTTTCAATGAATCCCATACCATTTACTTTAGCATAAACACCTAGGGAAGAAATCAAACCAATGTTTGGTCCCTCAGGCGTTTCAATTGGGCAAAGACGACCATAGTGTGTATAGTGAACGTCACGTACCTCAAATCCGGCTCTTTCTCTCGAAAGTCCACCAGGTCCAAGGGCAGATAGTCTTCTTTTGTGTGTAATCTCACCTAATGGATTTGTTTGATCCATGAATTGAGAAAGTTGGTTTGTTCCAAAGAAAGAATTAATAACCGAAGACAATGTTTTCGCATTAATCAAATCAATTGGTGTAAACACCTCATTATCTCTTACATTCATTCTTTCGCGGATTGTTCTGGCCATACGAGCCAAACCAACACCAAATTGTGCAGAAAGTTGTTCTCCAACTGTTCTAACACGACGGTTTGATAAGTGATCAATATCATCAATCTCAGCTTTTGAGTTGATTAATTCAATCAAATATTTCACAATAGTGATAATATCCTCTTTGGTCAACACTTGTTTTTCCATTGGGATATCCAAACCTAATTTTTTGTTCATTCTGTAACGACCTACTTCACCTAAGTTGTAACGTTGGTCAGAGAAAAACAATTTATCAATAATACCACGAGCAGTATCTTCATCAGGCGGTTCTGCATTACGCAATTGACGATAGATGTGTTCTACGGCTTCTTTTTCAGAGTTAGTTGGGTCTTTTTGTAACGTATTATGAATGATTGTATAATCTGCTTGATTATTATCTTCTTTATGTAATAAAATAGATTTCACATTAGAATCGATAATTTCTTCTACATTGTCTTTATCAATTATAGTATCACGATCTAATATGATTTCGTTTCTTTCGATAGAAACTACTTCACCGGTATCTTCATCAACGAAATCTTCATGCCAAGTGTTTAAAACACGAGCTGCTAATTTACGTCCGATGTATTTTTTAAGTCCTGTTTTAGATACTTTAATTTCTTCCGCTAGGTCGAATATTTCAAGAATATCTTTATCTCTTTCAAAACCGATGGCTCTGAATAAAGTAGTTACAGGTAATTTTTTCTTTCTATCGATATACGCATACATCACATTATTGATATCGGTAGCAAATTCTATCCATGAACCTTTGAAAGGAATTACACGAGCAGAATATAATTTGGTTCCATTAGCATGGAAGGATTGTCCAAAGAAAACACCGGGTGAACGGTGTAACTGAGACACAACTACTCTTTCAGCACCATTGATTACAAAAGTACCGCTAGGGGTCATATAAGGAATAGTACCTAAATAGACATCTTGTACTATTGTTTCAAAATCTTCGTGTTCAGGATCTGTACAATAAAGTTTTAGTCTTGCTTTTAATGGCACACTATAGGTTAAACCTCTTTCAATACATTCTGAAATAGAATAACGAGGAGGATCGACAAAATAGTCTAAAAATTCAAGTACAAAATTGTTTCTTGTATCGGTGATTGGAAAATTTTCCATGAAGGTGTTGTATAGACCTTCGTTGCCTCTTTCGTCAGATTTAGTTTCCAATTGGAAGAAATCCTTAAAAGATTTTACCTGAATATCCAGAAAATCGGGATATTGTGGTATATTTTTAGTTGAGGCAAAATTCAATCTTTCAGTCTGATTAGTTATCATCTATGGACAAAATTTTGATTAAAAAAAGTAATTATTTTTGTGTAAAACACTGTTTAACTAATACTTTCTTTTTGCAATCAATACATCTTTAAAAATTTTTCAGATTGCTCTGTCTTAATTTTCTTTCTTCGTAGTGATCAAAAATAATAGGGTATTTTAAACTAATTGATAATAAAATAATGAATAATTTTATTATACGAAAAATGGTTTAGGTCGTTGGAGGTTATTCCATGACCTAAACCTAGTTCTTAAACCTAAGTTAGCTTATTTAAGCTCTACTACAGCTCCAGCTTCTTCTAAAGATTTTTTAAGACCTTCAGCCTCATCTTTAGTCACACCTTCTTTAACATTAGAAGGAGCAGCATCTACTAAATCTTTTGCTTCTTTAAGACCTAAACCGGTTAATTCTTTAACCGCTTTAACTACAGCCAATTTAGATGCACCAGCTTCTTTCAATACTACAGTGAATTCTGTTTGCTCTTCTACTACAGCAGCGTCTCCGCCACCAACAGCTGGTCCGGCAACCACAGCAGCTGCTGCAGGCTCGATACCATATTCATCTTTTAAAATTGTTGCTAATTCATTAACTTCTTTAACGGTTAAGTTAACCAATTGTTCTGCGAATTGTTTCAAATCTGCCATTTTTTCTATCGATTTAAATAGTTTGTAAAATATAATTTATTAAGTGCGTTCTCGCGGGTTTCTTATCTTTCGGATAAGGTTTTAACAATTCCTGCAATTTTTCCACCACCTGATTTAAGAGCGGATATAACATTTTTAGCAGGAGATTGTAGAAGTCCGATGATTTCTCCGACAACTTCTTCTTTTGATTTAAGAGATACTAAGGCGTCTAATTGGTTGTCACCAATAAAGATAGCCTGATGAATGTAAGCTCCTTTTAAAAGAGGTCTATCCGATTTTTTACGGAATTCTTTAATGATTTTTGCGGGAGCGTTTCCGTTCTCCGCAATCATTATTGAAGTATTTCCTTTTAATACTGAAGGTAAATCTCCATAATCGTTAGCAGAAGCTTCCATCGCTTTTTCCAACAAAGTGTTTTTCACAACATTTAATTGGATACCGGCTTTGAAACAGGCTCTTCTAAGATTTGAAGTTGTTTCAGCATTAAGATTTGAAATATCTGCAATGTAGACAACATTACTATCAGCCAACTGTGCAGTTAAATCTTCAATAACTCTTGATTTTTCTTCTCTAGTCATACTATTATTATTTAACTACCAATTAAACTGCTTTAGGATCTAAAGCAATAGCTGGGCTCATTGTACTAGACAAGTGAATAGACTTGATATAAGTACCTTTGGCTGCTGTTGGTTTCATTTTGATTAATGTTTGAATAATTTCGTGAGCATTATCTACAATCATGTCTGCATTGAAAGAAATTCTTCCAATTCCGGCATGAACAATACCCGTTTTATCAACTTTAAAGTCGATTTTACCGGCTTTCACTTCTTGAACTGCTTTTGCAACATCCATCGTAACCGTACCTGTTTTAGGATTAGGCATCAAACCTCTAGGTCCTAAAATACGACCTAATGGACCTAATTTACCCATTACAGCAGGCATCGTGATAATTACATCAACATCTGTCCAACCGTCTTTAATTTTTTGTAGATAATCATCTAAACCTACGTAATCTGCACCAGCAGCTTTAGCTTCCGCTTCTTTATCTGGAGTAACTAATGCTAAAACTCTAACATCTTTACCAGTTCCATGAGGCAATGCTACCACACCTCTTACCATTTGATTTGCTTTTCGAGGATCAACTCCTAAACGAACTGCAATGTCTACAGACTCATCAAATTTTGCAGAAGCAACATCTTTTAATAATGCAGAAGCATCTTTTAAAGAATATAATTTGCTTTTTTCAATTTTTGATGCAGCCTCTTTTTGCTTTTTTGTCAATTTTGCCATGTCTTTCTTTTAATTAAAAAGGAGCAACTCCTGAAACTGTTATACCCATAGAACGTGCTGTTCCAGCTATCATACTCATAGCAGCCTCGATAGTAAATGCATTTAAATCTACCATTTTGTCTTCAGCGATTGTTCTAATTTGATCCCAAGTAACGCTAGCTACTTTTTTACGATTTGGTTGACCTGAACCTGACTTTAGCTTTGTTGCATCCATTAACTGAATAGCAGCAGGTGGAGTTTTTACAACAAAATCAAATGATTTGTCTTTGTATACAGTAATCTGTACTGGTAAAACTTTACCGGGTTTATCTTGAGTTCTCGCATTGAATTGCTTACAGAATTCCATGATATTAACTCCAGCAGCTCCCAAAGCAGGTCCAACCGGTGGCGAAGGATTCGCGGCACCTCCCTTAACTTGTAGTTTAACTACTTTACTAATTTCTTTAGCCATTGTTTAAAAAAAAATTTAGCACATCCCAATTGGAAGCAAGATGCGGTTTATAATAATGTAACAAATTATACTTTTTCAACTTGCATAAACCCTAGTTCTAAAGGTGTTTTTCTTCCGAAAATTTTCACCATCACTTCAAGTTTACGCTTATCTTCATTAATTTTCTCAACAGTTCCATTGAAACCGTTGAAAGGTCCATCAATAACTTTTATGGTTTCACCAATGTTGAACGGAATATTTTGAGAATCGATATTAATTGCCAACTCATCTACTTTGCCTAACATTCTGTTTACTTCGGATAAACGTAAAGGAACAGGATCTCCGCCTTTTACTTCTCCTAAGAAACCAATAACACCTGTAATAGATTTAATGATATGTGGTATTTCTCCGGTCAAATTTGCTTCAATCATGACATAACCCGGAAAATAAACTTTATCCTTTGCTATTTTTTTACCATCGCGTACTTGCACTACTTTTTCAGTTGGCACCAATACCTGGGAAATAAAATCGCTTAAATGAAGTCGATTAATTTCGTTATCGATATAAGTTTTAACCTTATTTTCTTGGCCACTTACAGCTCTAACGACATACCATTTTTTTAAACTACTATCAGCCATAACAGAAATTATCCTTTTATCAAATTAAAAAATCCTGATATTGCTTTTCTAAAAACTTCGTCAACACCCCAAGTAGCTAGAGAAAATACAATAGTAAAAATAGCCACTATGATTGTTAGACGTTGTACTTCGGACCAAGGCAACCAAGTTACATTAGACTTCAATTCTTCGAAAGCATCTGTTATGTAATTAACAACTTTTGTCATTCTTATTTGTTTTTGCACGGGTGGAGAGATTCGAACTCCCATCAACGGTTTTGGAGACCGCTATTCTACCCTTGAACTACACCCGTTTGTTAAAAGCCAGTAATATTCATAAGAATAGTAACTGGCTTTATATATTTATTGAATTAATCAAGAATCTCAGTAACCTGACCAGCACCTACTGTTCTACCACCTTCACGGATAGCGAAACGTAAACCTACGTTCAAAGCAATTGCACTTAATAATGTTACTTCAATAGTTAAGTTATCACCTGGCATTACCATTTCAACTCCTGCTGGTAAAGAAATAGTACCAGTTACGTCAGTTGTTCTAACATAGAACTGTGGACGATAGTTGTTATGAAATGGTGTGTGACGACCACCTTCTTCTTTTTTCAAGATGTAAACCTCTGCTTTAAATTTAGCATGTGGTTTAACAGAACCTGGTTTACAAATAACCATTCCTCTTTTGATATCTTCTTTAGCAACACCTCTTAACAAGATACCTGCATTATCTCCAGCCTCACCTCTATCAAGGATTTGACGGAACATTTCGATACCAGTAACTGTAGAAGTTAATTTCTCAGCACCCATTCCAATGATTTCAACTGGATCTCCAGTATTACAAATTCCAGTTTCGATACGACCTGTAGCTACAGTTCCACGACCAGTAATTGTAAATACATCTTCAACAGGCATTAAGAAAGGTTTTGCAATATCTCTTTCCGGCTCTTGAATCCAACTATCAACAGCTTCCATCAATTCAATAATTTTTGGAGTCCAAACTGGGTCATTATTTAATCCACCCAAAGCTGAACCTTGTATAACAGGACTATTATCTCCATCATAATCATAGAATGATAATAAATCTCTGATTTCCATTTCAACTAATTCTAATAATTCCGCATCATCAACCATATCCACTTTATTCATGAACACAACGATTCTTGGAATACCTACTTGACGTCCTAAAAGGATGTGCTCACGTGTTTGTGGCATAGGACCATCTGTAGCAGCAACTACTAAGATAGCACCGTCCATTTGGGCAGCACCTGTAACCATGTTTTTTACGTAATCCGCGTGACCTGGACAGTCAACGTGTGCGTAATGACGATTAGCAGTTTCATACTCAACGTGAGATGTATTGATAGTAATACCTCTTTCTTTTTCTTCAGGAGCATTATCAATTTGATCAAATGATTTTGCCTGACAGTAACCTGCATCAGATAATACTTTAGTAATAGCTGCAGTTAATGTAGTTTTTCCATGATCCACATGCCCAATAGTTCCAATATTAAGGTGTGGCTTGTTACGATTAAAATTTTCTTTTGCCATTTTAATTAATTTAAATCTTAGTTATATAATAGTGTTAAATCTTACAATTTAGAGCCAATGACGGGAATTGAACCCGTGACCTCTTCCTTACCAAGGAAGCACTCTACCCCTGAGCTACACCGGCGGTTTCCTTGGCTATTAACCATTTTTGACAATCAAATTTTTGAAAAATCCTTTAGCATATATTGATATACATTCGCTCGAAAGCAAGCTTTTCAGGATTATCTCATTCTTCGATGATCCGTAAGAGGTGAACCCTTACTTAATCTTTTGAAACGCATTCACTCGAAAGCAAGCTTTCAGTGAATGCTTATTCAAAAGATTGGTGGGGAGAGCAGGATTCGAACCTGCGAAGGTTTCCCAACGGATTTACAGTCCGTCCTCGTTGGCCGCTTGAGTATCTCCCCTGACCTAATAACATCAAAAAAAACAATGAACTTAACTATTTCAGAATCTTATTCTTACGAAATAATTTAATTGTTTATTCCTTATTGAGCCGATAGAGGGACTCGAACCCACGACCTGCTGATTACAAATCAGCTGCTCTAGCCAGCTGAGCTACATCGGCAGTACTCAATAAAAAAAGTCCGCTATTTCTAACGGACTGCAAATGTATAGATTTTATTTGTCAATCAAAAACATTTTTTAAAAAAATATTTTTAGATGTGTGTTCTAATTTTTTCTTTTCTTTTTAGCAACAATCTTTCTAAAGCTTCGCTAGAAGAATCAACTGCTTCTTCAAAAGTTTTACATTGTTTTTTAACTATTAAATCATCTCCCGGTACATGAACTTTAATCTCCACTATTTTATTTTCCTTTTCACTAGTTGCTTCAACTTTCAGAAAAACGTCTACCACAACAACTTTGTCGTAATATTTTTCCAATTTATCCATGCGCTCTGTCACAAAATCTACTAGCTTTCTGTCAACATTAAAGTTAACTGCGTTAACATTTACCTTCATAATCAAATTTTTAAAGTTTAACAATAAGAATTACTTCTGATTTCTGGGATGTGCTTCTGAATATACTTTCTTAAGTTCAGACAAACTGCTGTGTGTATATACTTGTGTTGAAGCCAAACTAGAATGTCCTAACAATTCTTTCACTGAATTTAAATCGGCTCCGTTATTCAAAAGATGCGTAGCAAACGTGTGACGCAAAATGTGAGGGCTTTTCTTTACCTTCTCGGAGATAGTACTAAAGTACGTATTTATTAATCGATATACAAGAGAGTCATTTAATTTAACACCTTTTTGTGTCATAAACAATTGCTCAGTTTTTTTAATATCTTGAATAGCATTGCGTTGTATAATATACATTTTTATCTGACTAATTATGATGGGTAATAAAGGCAAAATTCGTTCTTTATTCCTTTTTCCAATGACCTTCAGTGTATTACTTTTAAGATCAATCGAACTCAGTTTTAAATTAATTAATTCTGCTCTTCTGATACCCGTTGTATAGAACATATCTATAATGAGTTTATCTCGAATCCCTTCAAAACCATCCGGATAAATAATTTGATTCAACACTAAGTCTACTTCTTTTTCAGAAAAAGGAATCTGGATTTTCTTGGGTGTTTTAAGAGCTTTATGCTTCAACAAAGGACTTTGCTCAATTTGTTTTATTCTTAATAAGAATTTGTAATAACTTTTTAAAGAAGAAATTTTACGGTTTACTGATGATGCAGAAATATTACTATCTACTAATGATACAATCCAACTTCGAATTTGAGGATAACCAACTATATCAATTGAATCTTGTTCAAAATGAATTTTATTAAAAGAATCAAACTCTTCTATATCTTTTACATAAGCTTTAACGGTATGCAAGGAATAGTTTTTTTGCATTTGTAAATAATCCTTAAAAGCTTGTTGATTTGATTGCATAAAAAAAACCGTTAGCCTCAAAGTTACAAAACTTCTCAAACTAACAGTTTAATTTTATAAAAAAAGCAATTACATTTCTACACTATCTCGCAATGTTTGAATGTACTGAGCTTTTTGAACTTGTGCTCTTTTAACAACAGATGGTTTAATGAAAGCTTGACGTGCACGCAACTGACGAACAGTTCCAGTTTTGTCAAATTTTCTTTTGTAGCGTTTTAACGCTCTGTCGATATTTTCTCCGTCTTTAATGGGTATAATTAACATAATCTAGACACCTCCTCTCATTTAGTGGCGCAAAAGTAATAATAATTTTTAAAGAACAAAGTAAAAAGAGGAAAGAATAAAGACATTAACAATAAAGAGCCAAAAAACATCTTGCTTCTTGGCTCTATTTTCTATTCTCTATTTTCTCAATTCTATTTCACCGCCGGCTGATAGTTCTGCTTATCAATAATCAATTTAGACAAAATCTCTCTAAGAATTTCTGAAGTTCCACCGCCTATTGGTCCCAATCTACTATCGCGTAACAAACGTGCCAAAGGATATTCTTCCATATAGCCGTAACCTCCAAGCATTTGCAAACAACTATAAATGGCTTCATCCGCTACTTTGGTTGATTTTAGTTTCGCCATAGTGGCTTCTTTTACCACATATTCTCCTTTGTCTAATCTGGCTACTGCGGCATAATTAAATATCTTACAATGCTCTACTTCGGTAGCATGATCAACCATGGTATGTCGTAATGCTTGAAACTTGTTGATGGTGGTACCAAAAGCTTCACGTTGCGACATATAATCGATTGTATAATCGATGGCATATTCGGCTCTTGCATGTGCATTAATTGCCATGATTAATCGTTCTAAAGCAAAATGTTGCATGATGTAAGGAAATCCTTTATCAGCTTCACCCATAAGGTTTTCTTCTGGAATTTCAACATTATCAAAGGCAATCTCAGCAGTATCGGAAGCTCTCCATCCTAATTTGTCTAACTTAGTTGCAGAAACACCTTTTAGATTAGTATCCATTAAAAAAATACTAATTCCTTTATTTCCTAGTTCGGGACTTGTTTTTGCGGCTACAATGTAGTAATCGGCATAAACACCATTGGTTATGAATGTTTTTGAGCCATTAATACTGTATTTATTCCCATTTTTAATAGCCGTAGTTTTCATACCGGCCACATCACTTCCTCCAAAGGGTTCGGAAATGCACAATGCTCCAATTTTTTTTCCAGCAATACTTGGTGCTAAATAGTCTCGTTTGATTCGCTCATCGCCTTCGGCATTGAGATGCGTCATGGCTAAATAGGCATGCGCCCACATGGCTGCAGCAAAACCTGAGGATTTTATTTTTTGCAATTCTTCCAAAAAGATAACTGTGTAAAACAAATCCAGATCCATTCCGCCATAAGCTTCGGGATACGCTATCCCAAAAAAACCCATTTCACCAAACTTCTCCCAAATAAAACGTTCTATAGTTCCCGTTTTTTCCCATTTTTCAATGTGAGGCACAACTTCTTTGTGTAAAAAATCGCGTAATGTTACCCTAAATAATTGATGCTCTTCGGTAAAATAAATAGAATTCATAGATAAATAAAAGATGGTTTTTTACTGTATTTTTTTAGAATTCCAAATATAAGGCAATTATTTTGATTTTTTCATTAGGCATTCCCTTAATTTTTGTTAAATCCTCAATAGAATGAATGCCATTATTCATGCTTCTGTAAGTAACAATTTCTTTAGCTATGGTATAGTTAAAATAGGGAAACTTCGCTAATTCTTTTACAGACAAATTATTAATATCAATTTTATTTACTGTTGGAATTGTCGTAACCTGAAAATATTTATTCAAATTTTCAATTACTTCCGGACTTAATCCCCAAATAGATTCCATTTGTTCCATTGTTACAAAACCACCCAGAACATCTTTTTGTTTTAAAATTCTTTCAGACAATGCAGGTCCGATTCCGTAAATCTTGATCAAATCATCTTGTGTTGCCTCATTGATATCTTTTCGAATAATACTTTTTTTATTCTCATACGTATTTTTAGCGAAAGATGAAAATGCTTTTTTAGGTTGATTTACCCAATCAGGAAATTTAAAATAAGGCGAAATCGCTAGTAGCAAACTATCCGAAACACCTGTAACTTGTTGAAATTCTAGAGCCGAATTAACATATTTGTTTTGCTTTCTAAATTCAAATAGTTTATTTATTTCTGTTAAAGACATCCCTAACTGATACCCTTTATAGTCAGTAATAAAATTTGGATTAAAAGGATATATCTTTCCTTCAGAAGAAGATTGACTTATCTTTAAACTATCTATAACCGATTGCATGGCTAACCAACTTTTATTGGAATTTGATGGGCTTGTTGATTTGCTTGAAGACCAATAAAAATAACTCAATTGAATAATAACGATAAGAAGTAATAAAGAAAGCACACCTCTTCGTTGTTCATTTGTAAACTGGAAGTAGGATTTAATCTTCATGAAAAAATGTTTAAAAATTATTCGAATTTTTTAATCTCTCCGGATTTAAGCTTTCTAAAATATTCTTTCAAATCAGCTTTTACCTCACTGGAGAGAAAATATAACCCCAGAATATTTGGAAAAGCCATCCCTAAAATCATCATGTCAGAAAAATCAATTACAGCACCTAAACTGGCGGAAGAACCAACAACAACAAATACTAAAAACAAAACTTTATAGACATTCTCCATTTTTTTAGTATTTCCGAAAAGATAAGTCCAAGATTTCATTCCATAATAAGACCAAGAAATCATAGTAGAGAAGGCAAATAATATAATAGCTACGAGCAATACATATTTAAACCAAGGTAACACACTGCTAAAAGCTGCGGAAGTTAAAGCAGAACCGGTTAATCCTTGTGTATCTTGAGCATATCCTGAAAATATTAGTACCAAAGCGGTCATTGTACAAACTACAATAGTATCCACAAATGGTTCCAATAAAGAAACGATTCCTTCACTCACCGGCTCATCTGTTTTTACCGCGGAATGTGCAATTGCGGCGGAACCAACACCTGCTTCATTTGAAAAAGCAGCTCGTTGAAAACCGACGACTAAAACACCTATTACACCTCCCGATATTCCATCAGCTGTAAATGCTCCGTAATAAATTTCGGAAAAAGCATCTCCGATATGAGCAAAATTAACAAATATAATTATTAAAGAGGTAATCACATATAATCCCACCATGAACGGTACAATTTTATCTGTTACACTGGCAATTTTCTTAATTCCCCCAATAATTACAATTCCTACAAAAAAAGCAACAACTAAACCATACCAAAAACCATTTCCTACAAAAACCGGAAACACATTAGCTAATTGGGCAAAAGATTGGTTGGCTTGAAACATATTTCCCCCTCCAAAAGAGCCTCCGATTGCAAGTACAGCAAATACAACCGCTAATACTTTGCCTAAACCGGCATATCCTTTTCTGCTTAAACCTTCAGAAAGATAGTACATGGGTCCGCCAGAAACTTCACCTAAATCATTTAATCTTCTATATTTTACACCTAATGTACACTCGACAAACTTAGACGACATGCCTAAAAATCCGGCAAGAATCATCCAAAAAGTAGCTCCGGCTCCTCCAATGGAAATGGCTACTGCCACACCCGCAATATTTCCTAAACCAACTGTTCCTGAAAGAGCAGTTACTAATGCTTGAAAGTGGGAAACTTCTCCTGCATCTCCTGGTTTATCATAATCTCCACGAATTAACTGATAAGCGTGCTTAATTCCTTTTAAATTGATAAAGCCCATGTAAATGGTAAAAAAAGTAGCTCCAACAACAAGCCAAAGTACAACCAAGGGCATATCAAATCCGAAGGAAGCAAAAGGTTTATAGAAAAAAACACTTGCCATAGCATCTACAGCCGGTTTTATCACATCATTTATTTTTTCATCTAATCCTTTTTCCTGACTAAAAGTTAAAATAGGTAGTAAAAGAGCAAAAAGCGAGAATAACTTCTTCATAAAATTAATTTAAGTTTAATTTAGTTCAGCAAGATGCAAAAAAAATTGCTTTAAAAAAAAAGTATAAGGAATTTTTTAAAAAAACTCGATTACAAATCAAACACAGAACTTCGTTTGGTGTAGATCATATCCTTTAAACGAAGCCAAAAAGCAATCGTTAAATAGACGCCAAACCAAAGTCCGACCGTAACAAAAGAAATGTAAATAAAAAACAGACGAACGTTTGAAGCTCTCATGCCTAAACGATCGGCTAACCTAGAAGAAACATGAAAACCATGTTTTTCAAAAAAATGACGAATAGAAACAATCCATCTCATTAATTAGCAGTTTCATTCAAACGCATATAGGGTGTTGTTTCTTCTTCAACATTTGTGACAAAATAAGGAGAATCTCCCCACCAAAAAAAAGTTCGATATCTTTCCTCGTATTTCAACTTAACATACTTTCCTTGAAGATCTTCTAATTGCTGAATCACTACTTTTTCTTTGTTAGCCACTGAAAAACTAAAAATCTGTGCTCCTGAAATTCCCTGACTTATTTCCCCTTCCCAAGTTTTAAAAACAACTCCTTTTTTACTGAATTTTATAAGTTCACCAGAACGAACTCCTTCACTATAAGGCACATACATTATAAATAAAAAGTACCCAACAAAAGAAAGCAAAAACAGAAATAAAAATCGATAAAAATATTTTTTAACCTTTTGTGAAAAAGAAAGTTTAGTAGTGTTATTTGTTTCCATTTTTAATAGTTTTTTAATGACGTAAAGTTAATTAACTTTTGTCCAATTTCACAATTTAAACATTTATTATAATTACAATATTCCTTCTTCAATTGTAATAGTGCCTGAGATTGAAAACTATTTCCTGAATTTATTCCTGCCTTTTTAAACTTATCAATGATTGAATTTTTTTCTGAAGCTATTTCTGAAACTAAACTAATTAATTCTTCAATATTTGTATTTCCATTTTTCATTGCATAACAAAACTTAATCGGAACAATACAATTCAAAATAATTAAATCAATGAAATTTTTGGATAAACTTTTATTTTTAGGAGGACTTTCTCTATCAAATATATAATGATTTTTCCAGTAGTAGGAAGTGTTGACATTAAAAAGTGAGTACAATTCTTTAACCGAATTTGCAAGAAGGCATTTTTGAAACAGTTGTTTGTTTAAATGTATTAATTGAGCTAATTGAGCCAATCGAATAGTTGGAAAATTATCAGGCCGATGTTTAAAAAACTGAATGGGTTCCGGTATTTTTTGTTCTAAACTATATTTGTGTGCCAAATAATTCCATTGCTTTTTTAAATCATTGAAATACACATCTTCTTTATTATCTTCTAAAAGACCGAGTCTTCCAAAAAAAAGAGCTTCTAAATTTTTGATATCATGACTTTCTTTTCTTATCATTGAAAATTGAATCGATTTCATCAAGTTTAGAAAAGAAATTCCGTTAGTATTCAATCCAAAACTTTTGGCCAGAAGACAATAAAAAACAGCTTCCCAATCGTTTGTGGATTCTAAAAGCAAATGATTTATTTCCAACGATTTATTTTGTAAACGTTCAATAAATAAAAGTTCCTGCCAATTATTCATAGTAAAGTCATCAATGGTTTTAATTTCATTTTCACAATTAATCCATGACTTTGGAGTAGTTAACTTATGATAATTAGCTACAATTTCAGGAGAAACATATTTTTTTAGTTCTACTACAGGGATTGCCGTATTGTTTTTTCTGAAAACATCGGTATCATGTTCCCATACCACGTGTAATACCACATTGTCATAATTTAAATCGGTTTCATGATGATGCACATACCAATCTGAGGATTTTAGATGAATCTCAACATTTCCAGCCCATTTTTGATTATCAATTATAAGTTGAGCATTAAAAAAATCAGGACCTGCTTTTTGAAGGTATTGGCCCGTATTTACTATTGATATTTGCTTACCATCAACAGAATAAAGATTTGTAAAGTTGAATTTTTTGTATTGCCATACAAAATGCAGAAAGTCTTCTTTCATGGCGATTAATGATTTTAGTTTTGTGGCGATTAAATGAAATACTAAGATATAAAAAAATTCCTTACCAAAAAAATTGATAAGGAATTATAAAAAATTGAATACCTTTTTAGTTTATTGAACTAATAATATCGTGTTTAGTAATGATATGGTACTTTCCGTTTTCTAAAGCTACCAAAACAGCCTGATTATCTTTATTAATTAGTTTTGTAACTTCATCCAAGGGGGTATTTTCCTGAACAATTGGGTAGGGTTTCCCCATAATTTCACGGATAGGTTTATCACCAATATTTTTATCAGCAAAATAACTTCTGAATAAATCGGTTTCGTCTAACGAGCCCACAAAACCGATCGAATCAATTACCGGAATTTGAGAAATATTATATTTTTTTAATCGTTCAATGGCGTGTGAAACTAATTCCTCAGTCCGAACAATTATCAGAGGCTTGTCTATATGCGATTTAATTAAATCAGAAGCTTTAGTCATTTCTTCATCTAAAAATCCACGTTCACGCATCCAATCATCATTGAACATTTTACCAACATAACGACTTCCCGAGTCATGGAATAAAACGACCACTACGTCTTCCGGCTTAAAGTGTTCTTTCAACTGTAGCAATCCTTTGATTGCAGCACCGGCTGAATTGCCTACAAAAATTCCTTCTTCAAGTGCTAATCGTCTAGTATAAACAGCGGCATCTTTATCGGTAACTTTAGTAAAACCATCAATTAAAGAAAAATCAACATTTTTAGGAAGAATATCTTCTCCAATTCCTTCGGTAATGTATGAATAAATTTCATTTTCATCGAAGATTCCAGTTTCGTGGTACTTTTTAAATACTGAACCATAGGTATCAATTCCCCAAACTTTAATATTCGGATTTCTTTCTTTCAAATATTTCGAAACACCTGAAATTGTTCCGCCTGTTCCCACTCCTACTACAAAATGAGTTATTTTACCATCTGTTTGCTCCCAAATTTCAGGAGCTGTTTGCTCGTAATGAGCAATCGCATTGGATGGATTATCATATTGATTAACGTACCAAGAATTTGGAATTTCCGTACCTAACCGTTTAGAAACAGAATAATATGACCTTGGATCATCAGGTTCAACATCCGTTGGACATACAATTACTTTAGCTCCAACTGCTCTTAAAATATCCATTTTTTCTTTGGATTGTTTATCGGTAATCACACAAATTAATTTGTATCCTTTAACAATCGCACCTAATGCTAAACCCATTCCTGTATTACCGGATGTTCCTTCAATGATAGTACCACCCGGTTTCAAACGACCATCAGCCTCAGCATCTTGAATCATCTTAACGGCCATTCTGTCTTTGACTGAATTACCAGGATTAAAAGTTTCCACTTTGGCCAATACCAAACAATCCAGTTCTTTGGTGATTTTATTAATTCTAACTAACGGAGTATTTCCGATTGTTCCTAAGATATTTTCTGCGAATTTCATGCTATTTATATTTCGATTGTAAAGGTATTGATAAAATAAGATACTGCAAGTTTTGTTGGTAATTTCAAAAAAAGTTGAGTTTTAATTATAAGAAAAAGTTCCATACTAATCCGAAACGAATCATAAAATCTCTATAAGGATAATTTGGAGCTGAATAATAATCAAAACCTGTCCAAGCAGAGTTGAAATGTTCTGCTTTTATGTAAATATGAGTCTGACTGATTTTAGCGTTTATGAAAAAATCAAACATTGGAAAGTTACCTATTTCTCGGGTAGATTGACTATAGAAACTACTAATAACCGGATTATAATCATTGGCATAATAATTTGTAAAATAATTAAACGTCACACCGGTTTGAAGAAACAAGGCCTTTTTAAAAAAATAATCCGTAAAATACAGTGTATTACGCGTAGTAAATTGGGGAACATTCAAAACGTTATCACTTTGATCTACTTGTTGAAATAAGAGGGTATTGTCAAGGGCAAGTTTCCACCATTTAAATTCTTTGCTAACGTTTAAACTCAAATAATTAATTGTGCTTGAATATTGTTTAGGTGTGACTAATAATTGTTCGCCAGTAGCATCATCATTACTAGAGTATAAAAAATCATTCAAAGTTAAAAGTTGCAAGGAAGCAGAAACCCATTGGGTTGTAGCTTTTGCTGTAAGTGAATTAATTTTTTCATTATTAAAATTATTATACCAATTGTAATCAATATAACTACTTTGAAATAACGTATAACTATGATCCGGAATACGGTTTAAATTTTGATATTGAACACTTAAATTATTTTTTGAATCAAAAGCATAACTCAAATTCAAATCTAAATCGGATAAATTTTGTTCAGTAATTGATTTAGAATAGGTAAATTTTCCATTCCAATTATTTTTGCGATAAGAATATTGTCCTCCAAAAGTCTGAATAATATCATTTATGTTATTCGGAATGGTTTGATTTTCAGTAATTATCACTCTGTCATAATAGTAATTGTATCTAAAATCTTCAATGAAAAATTTAAATTCACCTAATAACGTGTTCCCATAAACAGCACCTATACTATTAAACATTCTATTATAGCGTGTTTGATCTTTAATATTATTCAAAACATACGAATCCCCAAAACGGTAAATTATTTTATCACCTGTTGGTGTCGTAATAGTAGTGGCAACAGTTGTCTGATTATATTCTAACTTCTTGTGTTCATAGTTAAATTGATGATCAATGAATAAGTTATTAGTAGCCTCGTTACCGTTAATTCTAAATCGATGATCTATAAAATAGCGATTACCAATCATAAATGTATTTGCATCTGTTAAATATACTTGCAAACGAGCTCTGTTTTTAAATTCCGGGTCATCGTTTTCAAAATCACTCAGATTATAAATTCCACCATTTTCACCATTCAGAAAATCTTGTGATGTGAAATGGGCATTTAAAGCATAACGTTTGTTTTTTGTGGCATAACTTGTTGTAAATCGAAAATTACCGGTACTGGATAATTGATTAATGTATTTACCCAAAGAGCGAAGACCTTTGTAGGCTATAGAAAAATTTAATTGCTCTGACGTATTTAAAGTAATAAAAGCATCTAGATTTTGACCCTGTTCCATAACTGTTTTAAAATATAATTCGGTCAAAGGAGTAGCCACATTATAATACTGAATATCTTTAGCTTGTAAGTAGTTAAAATGTTTCCCGGAGAATCCAACTTCCGGATAAGATTGAAACTTATTAAGACCAAAATCTAATGTGTTATAAGTTTGTCCTTCATTTGCAAAAGGCTGTAATCCAAAAATATCTTTTCTTAAATAATTAAAACGATATTCTTTTTGTATGGATAAGGTAGTATCTAAAACAATTGTATCTCTTTCAATGGTAATAATTTTATATTGATCAATTCTAGCCTTTGGAGCTTTTTTATTTGAAGTAGATGATGAGGATGATCGACTTGAACTTATTGTATCATTAGCAATTGCATTGCTTTTTTGCTGATTGTAATTTTTTATTTCTTTAGAATCTATTTTAGATTTATCGCTTTTTACCTGGGCAGAAGCTGAAATTATAATCAAAAAAAATAGTGTTGCAAAAATAAACTTCATTTAAAAATAGTTTCAATTTTTTATAAAAAAGGTTTTGGCAAAGGTAAACGAAATAGAATAAAAAAAACACCCCTTTTCAGAGGTGTTTAACATTTGAATAGTATTAAACCTATTGCTTTATAATTTTTGAATTAAATTTTTTATTCCCTTGAGTAACTTGCAACAAGTAAACACCTGTTGGATATGATGAAACATCAATGGAATGATTTAAATTACCAAAAGTAGAATCTAATGTTGAGCTATTTATTTTACGTCCTTGAATATCAAAAACTTCAAAAGTTGTCAAATCATTTGATTCAGAAACAAAAGAAACAGTTACATTACTTCTTGAAGGATTTGGCCAAACCGATAAATCTTTAAATTCAACTTCAGGCGTACTTAGCGTTGAAGGTATTTGTTTACAAATCTTTAAACTCCATGAATTTAATGAACCTCCATCACCGTTCCAAGGATCACTTATTTCTAAAGTCCAAATTCCATTAGGATTTTCACCATTAAAGCTAGACATTAATTCTACCGGTTTCACTCTTCCTGAAATTCCGGGAGGTGTTGTACTGCAGGTGATTGGAGAGCCGTTATCATCAAAAATTGCATTGATATTATCTTCTGAACTGCAATTTTCTTGAATTATATTAACTAAAGTACCTGAAGGACTTACTAATGCTATTGACATATCCTGTATCCAAGTATGAGTAATATTTAAAGTTAAGTCTAAGTCGTAAATATTTGTGATTGTAGGATCATTAAAATTAATTGTAGATGTAACAAAAGTATTTGGAACACTTGCTATAGAAACAACTGTATTATTAACTGGTGTTGTACAAGATAAATTAACTGTTGAAAAGAATATAGGATTTGTAAATGTTCCTTGACCACATCTGTTTATTGCTTTAACTCTCCAATAATATTGGGTATCTACCAATAAATTAGAAGCAATATGGTTGTTTGACGTAACATTAGCCGTTTCAACTATATTTGAAAAAGAACTACTTGTTGCAATTTCAACTTGGTAAGATTCTGAATTTTCATCAGCACTCCAAGATAAATTAGCATAAACAGGTTGTTCAATCGCTAAATTAACTGGTAATTGATTTGTGATTGGATTAAAACTTGCACTGTAAACTCTTAAATCAACATACACTTTTTCTTCTTCTATTCCGTTATTACCATTAACTTCAAATGTATACAAACCAGGAGTTACATTACTTAAGTTAGATAGTGTTAAATTAAAATTACCAGATGCACTCAAAGGATTTGAAGAAAAAGTAGCAATTACACCAGCAGGTAAATTAGTTGCTGAAAAAGTTGTTGGAATAGTACTGTTTGTTATATATTGAAAAGGGAAAACTGCATTTTGAGTTGTACAAACAGTTTGCAAAGGAGCAGAAGTTCTAAATGTGAATTTAGAATCAACACCAGTTACAACTAAAGCAAAATTTTGTGGTTCAGCTAATGTACCTTTGTGAGTAATAGTGATCGTATAATCTCCGGAAGCATTATTTACTTGAATCTTTTCAAACGGATCAACAATATTATCTCCTGTTGTCGCAGCTAAGAATGGCTGGGCTGCACTCAATTTCCATGGAAAATAAGTTGTTGGACCTTTAGCTACTCTAACATCTAAATCATTAACTAAGACTGGGGTTGGTTGATCTACGACTCCTTCATTAATTTCACCAGCTAAATCTGTCCATGAAATAGAGGTCATTAAAGGAATTGCACCTCCTAATGCTGTAACGTTAAGAGTAATTGTTTCTCCTGGATTTAATGTCAATTCTCTAAGAATAGAAGTCAATCCATTATTTGTAATCGCCTGGGCACCTGCTTCGGTATTCATTAAACCCCATCCGAAAGCATAATCCGGACCTGCGGTACCTCCTGCTTCATCTGCAGTATGTAGAGCTAAACCTTTTAAAGTTGAAGCACGCATGAATTTTCCAAAAACATTATTATGGTGCTGTTGTAATAACAATAACGAACCTGTAATTCCTGGTGAAGCCATTGAAGTTCCATCAAAAGATGCTCGTTGCGTATTCGATCCTGAAATAGGCGATAATACAGACACCCCTTTTGCAACTATATCCGGTTTTATTCTACCATCATCAGAAGGACCCCAATTACTAAAATCTGACATCACTACACTATTCGCGTTTGTATAAGTAGATACTTGATTCACAGCTCCAACAGTAATTCCATTTTTAGATAATTTAGTTCCGGATAATAAATCATATCCTCCTTTTTCATTAATTAAAGAATTACTTGCTCTATCATTTCCAGCAGCAGTAACATATAAATAATAAGGATACATGTTCATAACAATATCCCAATTTCTAGATGTTTGTATATAAGCACCAAAATAATAACTTGGCAATTGTACAGATCCATCAGGTGCAAATACACCAAACCCATACGAATGATTAGATAATAATAAACCCTCTTCACAACGATCAATTACTTCCAAAACATCAGAATTCCAATCGTGTGTCCAAACAGAAGATTGATAAGCGGTACCTCTATGTAAATTAACGTTAGTTCCGCTTCCACATATAGTTCCGGTAACGTGTGTTGAATGGTCACTTAATGAAGCGGGTGTATCTCTTTGGGTAACACGTGAATTAACACCACCAAAATCATTATGTGTTGTTCTAACGCCGCCGCCATCCCAAACACCGGCTATCATATTTTGTCCATTAACATTTAATCCCAAAGTACCGCCTGTATATAATCTATTTGCACGTGTAGTAATTCCAGCTCCAGTATTATTAGTCATATAATAAATTGGGGTACCTTGTTCCGTGACAAATTGCAATTCTGCAAATGCCCCTTCTCTAGTTATATATGTTAAAGGTAATGGATTAGTTTTAAGAAAATTATCAGTAAATAATTTTTCTCTTTCAAAACGCAATCTTAATTCAGTTTTGAATTTACTATTTTTAGCAAAATCATACGTAGAAACAATTTTTTTTCTTTCATCAACAGTTTGAGCAACCATTGAAAATGTAATTAAAAGAAAAAAGAAATATAAAGTTTTAAATTTCATAAAAATTTTTTTTTAGGAAGTAAATTTAATCACAAAAAGTGAAAAAAAATACAGTTTAACAAAAATATTAACAATAAAACCCATCCTACTTTCGTACGATGGGTTAAATATTAAATTGTATGTAAATTATAGCTGAGTAACGGTGTATGTTGGAACACCATCAACAGTTAACTTAACAATTTGTAAAACTTCGATAAAATCACCTTCTGCAAGATCAACAAAAGTACCACCATAAGTTTTAACTGAATTATCAGGGAATCTTAGTACATAACGATAAGGTAAATCACCCACTTCTGCACCAAATTCAGTAGTGTATGATTCAGCAGCCACAATATAAGTTGCATCAACAGCAGTATTTAAAATACTTGCATTTTCATATCTATTACCGGTAAATCCTGTAGCAACAACTGCTTGAGAACCATCATCATTAACTCTTAAAAGATATAAATCCAAATCATTAATGTCATAAGGTCCTCTCCAATCAAAACGAATTTGTAAACGTGTTATGTTAGCCGCTTGCGTTTCTGTATCACCAAAATCAAGGCTAATCTCATTAGAATTTAACAAATAATGAGTTCCTGTTTCGCCAACGGTCAATAAAATTGCAGTTAATGACAACTTCATATTGTTATTAAAAGGCATAAATACCGGAGCTTCACTAGCTGGTACTTCAATTTCTCCAACTGCAGATGTTTGACCAGCAGGAATAACTACAGTAGCATTAGTTGACGAACCATTTGGTAAAGCAGCAGTTGCTTCTACTTCAACATCACCTTCAAAGGTTTGAGGAATAGTGGCTGTAAAAGCAATTTTTTGACCTGCCACAACAGCGGTTGCAGGAGATGAGATTGTACCCATTAAAGTAACAATTTCAGAATTGTCTACCGGAGAACCACTAACACGCTCATCCTGTTCACATGAGATTATAGCTGAGGCTATAAAAACCAGACAAAAAATATTAAATAATTTCTTCATATTAAGTTTGTATTAAACATCGAATTACATGTAACTCGATTAGTTAGTTTAAATTATAATTTTTGAGCTTTGAAGTTTTTAAACCCATAAGTCCCAATATCTACATTATGTTTCACTGAAGCATTTATAGTTCCAGTACAAGAGAAGAAGAAACTTGCAGAACCTTCTGTAGCTATTGTAGCGGTACCATAATTAGCCGGTAAAGCATAAAAAGATGGGTCCCACGCTTTTTGTCTTGCAATAGATACAATTCCAGAACCTAAATCAATAACAACTTCTATATTCCAAGCACTAGGATGTCCAAAAGGATCAACCATAATTACTTTATCGGAACTTGAGCCTGCAATTACTTCAAAAATATCCGTTTCATTAGCAAATGCATCTTCCGTAAACTCATAAGTTCCAATAGCGTCAGCTTGATTAAAAGGACAAGACACATAAGTAGTTAACTTGTATGCTTGTTTAACCCCTAATTCACCTTGTGCATTTAAAGATAGATCATTATAAG
>Ga0208085_1000228_pt1 | contig 22049 bp, 21 predicted proteins | sample LakMenEpi21Jun10_FD_150721 | JGI IMG/M metagenome (GOLD analysis project Ga0208085, IMG submission 150721) | Freshwater microbial communities from Lake Mendota, WI - 21JUN2010 deep hole epilimnion (SPAdes) | ecosystem: Environmental > Aquatic > Freshwater > Lentic | place: Lake Mendota, Madison...
CACCCGAGCCAACGGCGAACGGACGAAGTAATGAAACTCCTGTTGAACCCTTCGATAAACTCAGGACAAGCTCACCGATTACATGTCCGTCCACTATGGGGATTTCGATGTGTGATTTTAAAGATTTTCAAGAGGATTAATAGTCCTCTTTTTTTTGTGGAGTGTATTGCTTGGTTTTTTATCGTGTTTTTCCTTCACTATTGGTCATAAGTTCACTTACCCATAAAATTAGTTTTTATAGACATTTGCTTTTTGGCTATCGCCAAGAAACCACCCAGGCGGTCCTCGTTTATCAAAAATGAAAATCGTATGCAAATGGCTTCTACAAGCCATTGCATCTCCAGATTGCGAAGGCATTCTTTTTCTAATCGTCTGGAACTGCGAATGCCGTTAATTGGTATTTTTTAAAAAAATATAAAATGATGGCACGAAATACATCAATTTTAATTGGGGAATATTACGAAAGTTTTAGAAACAGACAAATTGCAACAGGAAAATATAATTCTGTAAGCGAAGTTGTAAGAGCTGCATTGCGACATTTTGAGCAGGAAGAAATTCAAACAAAATCTCTAATTGCGGAATTAGAACTTGGAGAAAAAAGCGGAAAAATTAGAAATTTTAACCGAACAGAAAATCTAAAAAGGTTAAACGATAATTTCCAAAAGTAATGGCTAAATAAATCATAAGTGAAAAAGCTTTAGAAGATTCGAATACTATTTTGATTTACACGGCTGAAACTTGGTCGATTGAACAAGCCAACCGATATTATAATTTTATAATGGATGAAATAGAATATGTAGCGGAAAACTTTGAAATAACAAAAGATTTTGTTAGCATTCGTAAAAATAATCGATATTCAAAAGTGAAATCGCATTTAATATTTTGCAAACAAATTGAAAATACTGAAATGGAATTTGTGAGAATTTTGCTCGAAAGAATGGATATTAAAAATAGATTTAACGATTAAAAAAAGCGATCTGCAAACAGCGGTTCCATTTTATTTCAGAGATGAGAGGTTTCTTTGCGGATTATAAAAAGTTGGAAAAAAAATCCGTTGTAGTGGAGGATTTTTTGGATAGGGAAACTGCTATTCAAATTCTTCAGGACAGTTTTAAAATGTATCAGGAGAAATTTAACGTTTAAGAGCGTTTTAGAAGTATAAATGTTTTCTAGTAATGGTTTTATAGTGTTTTTAACTATAAATGATTTTTTTGTTATTGACTTAAAATAAGTATTTGCACAATAATTTCTTCAAAGTAAAAACCACTCAATAACTGCTTCCAGAAGAGGTAAACAATTCATACCTTTGTAGAAATTGATATATTATGTTGACCCTCGGAACTTTTCATACGCTACGCATCGACAGAACCACTTTGGTAGGCCTTTTTCTCACGGATGAAAAAGACGACGTGTTGTTACCCATTAAATATGTTCCGAAGAAGTTTGAAATGAATGACATGCTAGAGGTTTTTGTTTATCTTGATCATGAAGAACGTCCGGTGGCAACAACCCTTAAACCTTATATTATCCTGGGTGATTATGCTTTTTTGCGGGTGAATTACACCAATGAATATGGAGCCTTTTTAGATTGGGGACTTGAAAAAGATCTTTTTGTTCCTTTTCAAGAGCAAGCTCGACCCATGGAACAAGGGAAACGATACATGGTTCATATGTATCTGGACGAAAAAACAAACCGATTGGTTGGTTCCAGTAAGATTAACCAATTTCTTAGCAAAGAACCTTTACATCTTGAAAGTGGGGCACAAGTTGATTTAATCATTTCACATATTACCGATTTAGGAATAAACGTTATTGTTAACGGATCACACAAAGGGCTTGTTTATAGAAATGAGGTGTATACTGATTCTATACGTCCCGGTGATAAAACAAAGGGTTATATTAAAATTATTCGCCCTGATGGAAAAATAGATGTTACATTTAATCGAATTGGTGTGGAGGCCATTGAAGAAAATGCACAAGTTATTTTGGATGAACTTAAAGCCAGTCGTGGATTTCTTCGTTTGAACGATAATAGCTCTCCGGATGATATAAAAACCATTTTGAAAATGAGTAAAAAAACATTCAAAAAAGCAGTAGGAACGTTATACAAACAAAAACTTATTGAAATCAAAAACGACGGAATTCATTTGTTGACTTAAGTAATGAGGTAAAGGAAGTTTTTAAAAAGAAAACACCATGATAGCACGAAATAAATTATATCTTTTCCTGAGTATTTTTTCTTTTTTATTTTTGATTATTGGAATGTTTAAAAGTTTTGAAAAGGTTACTTATCTTGGTGTTATCTTTGATATTATTTGGATTCCTATTTTTACACTTACGCTAACCTTACCTTTTTTGAACAGTCTTGAAATCATTAAAAATAATGATCAGTTAAACTTGTATTACTGGATTGCATTAGTTTTTAATGTGATTAGTATGATTTTCATACTTCGTTATTTTGGATTAGGGTTGTTGTAATAATTATGAAGACATTTCATAACCAAATAAGTTGTGTAGATAGAATTTAAATAAACTCTATTTTATGGTTTTTAGTTCTAATAAACTCTAATAAAAAGAGAAAGTTTATTCCTTTTCTAACACATAGGGGTAATCACCAAATAGTGCCGCAAGTTTTGTGGCTTTGTATGTTTTTAAGGTGTATTTATTGGATAGGGCTATAATCACTACAGTATCATTCTTCATGGTTGTGTAGGAAGAAGTGTTGCCGTGCCACCATCCGTTGTGGTAATGTAATGTTTGCCCGGTTTCCCATTCGTTCATGCGAATGCCTAAACCATAGTTGCGAATGCCACGTTTTTCGTAACTGTAGCCTCTTAGGGCTTCTGCCATTAAATCTTTTCTTAAAAAGGTGTTGGAATAAGTAGCTAAATCAAATTTCACTAAATCTCTCGGGGTTGAATAAATGTTTTTGTCACCATAAATAGCATCGTATTGATCCCAACTGTGAACGACATTGTTTCCTTTGTAGGATTGGCTTACAGCATTTTTTTGAGTATTGAAATCAATTACAAACGAATTGTTCATTTTTAAAGGTTCAAAGATTTTCTCCTGCATAACTAACGGATAGGATTTTCCCGTTACCGCTTCAATAACTAAAGCTAAAATGGCATAGTTTGTATTGCAATAATCAAAATGGGTATCATTCTTTGTATTTAAGGCCAGTTTATATTTGCTTAATATAGTAAGTACATCTTGATTAGAAAGCATTGTTCTTAGACTCCAACCTTTAATTAGTATTTCAAAGCGAGTATAATGCGGTAAACCACTTCTGTGATTCAATAACGTCTTGATGGTTGTGTTTTGATACGGAAAGCTAGGTAAATAAGTTTTTACCTTTTCGTTTAAATCGATTTTATTTTCTTGAACCAGTTTTAAAACCAGCGTTGCTGTTAAAACTTTACTCACAGATGCTAAATGAAGTGGAGTTGATTCTTCATTGACTGTTTTTTTAGCATAATTGGCGTAGCCTTTATACTCTTCATAAATAACTACTCCGTTTTTAGCCACTATGAATCCGCCACTAAAGTCGGTTGTGCCAATATATTTTTTATAATAGGAGGAAACTTCATTTTCTTTTTCATTTCTAAATTCTTTAGAAACGGGCTTCAAATTTAATTCTAAAGGAATGGTAATTTGAGAAGAATCTGTTGCTGTGGTTTCTTCCGGGATGTAATGAGCTAACAGTGGTGCATCCACTTTTTTCTGACAGGAAAAAGCGAAAAATAAAGAAATAATTGCTAAAGCAATTGATTTTTTAATCATGCGTATGTGGTAATCTGCTTGTTGGTTAATCAAAACTAACCTTTTTAAATTGAAATATTCTTAAATTAAGTCAATTTTAGGATTAATTTTCAACAAGTAATTAACAAATAAATCTTGGTCTTTTGGAGATAAATAAATGTCATCAAAATTATTGTAATATATATAAAGTCCATTATAATCTAATGAAGGTTTTAAAAAGCATTCATTGTATAACCCTTTTTGATGTTTAATTTTTCGGATAGATTGGATGTCAATTTTACCACGTATGGGACCGGAACAATAATATAAATCACTCTCTTTAATGGTGTATTTAGTGTCTAATAATATCCAAAAAAAAGTTGAACCAATGAGCATGAAAATGATTGAACCAATCATGATTTCCGCTCTTGGTGTTTCAAATAATAAACCCATTAAAGCTACGGAAATCATAATGGTTGGTATAATTGTCAGTATTAATCCACTGGACAAATGAATGGAAGACTTGAAAACCATACTTGTTTTTTATAAACCTAATGCTTTTTTTGTATAGGTATTATGAACTGTATACATTTCTGATAAATCGATTTTTTTACTGGTCAACCGAATAACTTCAGCTTCTAGAAAGGAAGTTGTGGAAAATGACCAGCAGGTTCTTGTAATATACTTAAAAATAACAGGCGTTGCTTCAATATCTTTAATGGTTTGAAATTCATAAGTTTGAGAAAAACTTATACTAGTGAAACATAAAAATAATAGGCAAATTGAATTTTTCATTTTTTTTAGATAGTATGAAGAGTAAAAGAATTTACTAAGTTATCAAGAATTAGTTTCCCGCCATTTTCAGTTTCACTAAAAACAAGAATTGAATAGAGTTTATTTAAATGTGCGATGGTATAAACCTGAGCAAAATAACGGCCAACACTATCAATAGAACGCAAAGCAAGCAAAGATTTATATTCCACAAAAACTTCGGAAATCAAATTTACTTTTAATCCCATTTGTCCGGCAAAATTGTTAACGCTACCGTTTTTTGAGTTTTTCAAAACTTTTTTGTTTACCTCTTTATTGGTGGAAACATCTAATTCTTTGGGATAAGTGGCATCTAAAAATAAAATCATCGCTCCTTCATGCATTGCTTGATACATTTTTAAATGGGTATCACCAGCTTCAGTAACAATTTCCTGTTCATCAATTGTTGGTTGGATAGGAAAAGTTAATTCAAATTCTTCTGTTTTTACAACTTGAGCATTGACATAAAATCCTAAAAGTAAAATACTTACTAAGGAAAGGTATTTTTTCATGATTATTTTTATAGATTTCAAAAGTTAAAAATACTATTTTTACACGTAAATCGTATTGTTATGGAAGAAATAAATTGGATAACAGCAAAAGAGTTTGAAGATATCACGTATAAAAAGTGCAATGGCGTAGCCCGAATTGCTTTTAATCGCCCGGATGTTCGGAATGCATTCCGACCGAAAACAACTTCAGAATTATACCAAGCTTTTTATGATGCTCAGGAAGATACTTCCATAGGTGTCGTTTTATTGTCGGCTGAAGGACCTTCTTCAAAGGACAGTATTTATTCGTTTTGTAGCGGTGGAGATCAACGAGCAAGAGGGCATCAAGGATATGTTGGTGAAGATGGAATGCATCGTTTAAATATTTTAGAAGTTCAACGCTTAATTCGCTTTATGCCAAAAGCAGTGATTGCTGTAGTTCCCGGATGGGCTGTAGGTGGCGGTCATAGTTTACATGTTGTTTGTGACTTAACGTTGGCCAGTAAAGAACACGCTATTTTTAAACAGACAGATGCCGATGTTACAAGTTTTGACGGTGGGTATGGTTCTGCTTATTTAGCCAAAATGGTTGGACAGAAAAAAGCCAGAGAAATTTTCTTTTTAGGACGCAATTATTCAGCTCAGGAAGCTTTTGAGATGGGAATGGTTAATGCTGTTGTTCCTCATGATGAATTGGAAAATACGGCTTATAAATGGGCCCAGGAAATTTTAGCAAAATCACCAACGTCAATTAAAATGCTCAAATTTGCTATGAATTTAACCGATGATGGTATGGTAGGTCAACAAGTTTTTGCAGGCGAAGCAACTCGATTGGCCTATATGACTGAGGAAGCAAAAGAAGGAAGAAATGCATTTTTGGAAAAAAGAAAACCTAATTTTGAAAAGAAATGGCTTCCGTAATTTTCAAACTAAATAGATTTAATTAAAAACACCTACTTTGGAAGAATTTAGCAATCATTCTGTTTCTTTTGATTCATTACCAAAATTTGAGTTGGCTACCTTAACGCCTTTGAATAAAGATTACTTGAATGTGATTTATATTGGTAATTCTATATTCTCAATACTCATCGCAATTGGGTTACTTATATTTTTATATTTCAATGAAAGTATTCGAACTTATATTATTCCGATGATAATTATTTTAGTTTGTTGCATTGGATTAGTTTTTTGGGCTTCAACCGTGGGATTCAAAAAAAAAGGATTCGCCTTGCGGGAAAAAGATATTATCTTTAAAAAAGGCATATTGGCAACGACAACTACAATTATTCCCTTTAACCGAATTCAACATGTAGCTTTACATGAGGGAGTTTTGTCCAGAATGTATCAGTTGAGTGAGTTACAAATTTATACTGCCGGAGGAAGCAGTAGTGACATGCATATTTCGGGTTTACAAAAAGAAGAAGCAGAAAGAATAAAATCTTTTTTATTGACTAAGATTGTAACTCCAATTGATATCTTTTCAAACACCGAAATTGAGTTGGAAAAACCAATTGAAACAGCAATAGCTAGCAAAGAAGCGAGTGAAAAATCTGAACCGCAAAACTGAAACAATGGCATTCGATTTTAGCAAACCACAGCACCAATCGGTTAAAGGAATAGCCATCATGTTTGTAGACACTTTGCAAAACATTATTCGTGGATTATGGGTTCCATTGTTGTTGATACTTTACAAATTTGATTGGAGCAAAATGGTGTTTTTTGGTATTGGTGTCTTTGTAATTCTATTGGTTATAGGAATAATTGCTTATTTACAATATAAAAATTTCACCTTTTTTTTAGATGAGGAAAAGGAAGAATTTGTGATTCAAAAAGGAGTGATTACTAAAAATAAAATAACTATTCAATTAGATAAAATCCAACAAGTAAATATCAATCAATCGGTTATTCAAAAATTAGTTGGTGTTTTTAGTGTTGACATTGATACAGCCGGAAGCAATAAAAAAGAAGCTAGTATTCGTGCCGTTGATAATGAAATAGCATTACATTTAAAAAATAGGTTGTTATCTTTCGAGAAAATAACAGAAACAGAAAAAACTGAAGATGATAGGGAAGAAGTTCAAAAACCATTTTTAAAAATTAGCTTTCTCACATTAGTTAAAGTCGGGATAACATCAAACTATGGTAGAAGTATTGCTTTAATCTTAGGGTTTATAGGTTCCTTGTATGGTGGGTTTTCAGATGTTGCTTATTCGTTGGAAGTTAATGAACAACAAGTGACCGGTTTAGTTGAACAGGGATTTAATTATTTTTCGTTTTCGTTTTTTTTGTTACTAGGTTTAACCTTGATTTTAGTTATTAATTTAGTGAGAACTATCGTTAAAAATTTTGATTATCAAATGGTGCTTCAAAAGAAAGCTTTAGCCATAACGTATGGATTATTTGCTAAAAAGAACACCTTACTCAAACCGGAAAAAGTTCAAATAACCGCTTATAGTCAGAATTTTTTTCAACGAAAGTTGAATTTATTTGATTTAAAAATGAAACAAGCCTCTTCGACAGATGAAGCTGAGAAGGATGCTAAAAAATCAGATATAGAAGTTCCCGGTTGCAATAATATGGAACGAGAAGCAATTTTAAAAATGATTTTAAAAGACCTGCCCCAAACCGAAGAAGTAATAAATCCGAATTACAGGTATTTAATTATGACTGTTTTGTTTGGAATAATTATACCAAGTACCATTTTTATAAGCTTAGGTGTATCAGTTTTTGAAATTCTACAGCCATATTTTCCATTTGTTTTGGTTTATGTTTTGTTTATGGCTATTGTATTGTTTTTTAAATTTAAAAATTACCGGTTAAAACTTTCCCATAAATTTATTGTTATAAAAAGCAATGCTTGGGACATTGAACATCAATTATTACAGCCTTTCAAAATACAAGGAATAACTACAAAACAATTTTTTTGGCATAAAAAAGCAGATGTAGTCCATATAACTTTTCATACTGCTGCAGGCGATGTCGCATTTAAATTCGCTAATTTTTCTTTGTTAAAACCATGGATTAATTATTGGCTTTATGAAGTAGAACGCACCGAGCGAAGTTGGATGTAAATACACAATAATTCTATTACCTTTGTACTTTAATTAAAACGATAATGAAACATTGGATTGAAGCAGCTAGATTAAGAACATTACCGTTATCGGTATCCGGAATTTTAGTGGGAAGTTTCTATGCTTTGGCAAAACCAACGGAACAGGAGCTGACTCCCACAAATGTTTTTAGCTGGAAAATATTCGGATTATTGCTTTTGACAACTATTGGGTTGCAAGTATTATCTAATTTTGCAAACGATTATGGTGATGGTGTAAAAGGAACCGATAATGAAAATAGAATTGGACCAAAACGAGCCATACAAAGCGGAGCTATTTCACCCAAAGCAATGAAAAATGCCATAATAATTACAGCTTTTATAACTTTTTTGTTGGCGGTTTTATTGATTTATACTGCTTTTCATTTCAAATATTTTTATTATTCTTTATTTTTCCTAGCATTAGGAATAATTGCAATAGCCTCCGCGATTCAATATACAGTTGGAACAGGAGCTTATGGATATAAAGGCTATGGTGATGTTTTTGTTTTTGTGTTTTTTGGTCTGGTGAGTAATTACGGCTCTTATTTTATGTTTTCTAAGGAGTTTGATTGGATACTTTTATTGCCGTCGACAGCAATTGGGTTTTTATGCGTGGGGGTGCTCAACTTGAACAATATGCGGGATGAGGAATCTGACCGAAAAGCAGGAAAAAATACCATAGTGGTAAAAATTGGAGGTGCAAAAGCGAAACAATACCATTATTTTCTTCTCATCACCGCAATGATTTTGTTATTATTTTTCGGATTTCTTCAAAATTTTGCTATTGATCAATATTTATATGTAATAGTTTTTTTACCTATAATTAGCCATATACTTCGGGTTAAACGAAACGTGAACCCGGCAGAATTAGATCCCGAACTTAAAAGATTAGCCATTAGTACTTTTATGGTTTCCTTGCTTTTGTCCTTGTGTTTAATCTATTTTATCTCAGACGTTATTGTTTAATTATATTTATAGATAAGATGAAAATTACTTTTTACGGTCACGCATCCTTAGGAATTGAAGTAAGTGGAAAGCATATCTTGGTAGATCCATTTATTTCAGGCAACCCAAAAGCAGCTCATATAGATATAAATTTGCTGCAAGCCGATTATATTTTACTCACACATGCTCATCAGGATCATATTTTGGATGTAGAAGCTATTGCTAAACGAACTAATGCTTTAATTGTTTCTAATTGGGAAATTGCTACTTATTTTAGCAACAAAGGCTTTAAAAGCCATCCTATGAATCATGGCGGTAGTTGGAAGTTTGATTTTGGTTCTGTAAAATTTGTTCATGCAGTTCATTCAAGTTCATTTCCTGATGGAAGTTATGGCGGAAATCCGGGTGGTTTTGTGATTGAAGGGGAACATAAGAATATTTATATTTCCGGAGATACATCGTTGACAATAGATATGAAACTCATTCCGATGCGTACAAAATTGGATTTAGCAATTTTATCTATTGGAAATAATTTCACAATGGATGTGGAAGATGCTATTATTGCTGCTAATTTTGTAGAATGTGATAAAATCTTGGGGGTTCATTTTGATACATTTGGATTTATAGAAATCAACCATGAAGAAGCAATTAAAAAATTCTTTAATAAGGGTAAAGATTTAATGCTTTTAGAAATTGGCAATTTTATTGAATTGTAGCAGTTGAAGGCAACCTATCAAAAATACATTTTAAACTTCAAGAAACCTTCCGGAACTTCCAGAGGAATACTTACTCAAAAAGAAACCTGGTTTATCATTTTAGAAGATAATAATAAAAAGGGAATAGGTGAGTGCGGTATTTTACGAACATTGAGCGTAGATGACCGACCCGATTATGAAGATAAATTGAAATGGGTTTGTGAAAATGTTCATTTGGGAGTAAATCAACTTTGGGAACAGTTGATGGAATTCCCTTCTATTCAATTTGGAATCGAAATAGCATTTCAATCGTTGCAAAGTGAAAATCCGTTTGTCTTATTTCCTTCTGCATATACTTCAGGAGTTCAAACCATTCCAATTAATGGACTAGTTTGGATGGGGGAAGAGTTGTTTATGAAACAACAAATTGAAGAAAAAATTGAACAGGGTTTTACTTGCATCAAACTTAAAATAGGAGCGATAGATTTTGAAAAAGAGTTAAGTTTATTGCGATTTATTCGTCAACATTTTGATGAAAATATGATTGAAATTCGTGTGGATGCTAATGGTGCTTTCGATTCAAACGAAGCTTTAGATAAATTAAATCAATTAGCTGATTATAAATTACATAGTATTGAGCAACCCATTGCAAAAAACAATACTGACAGGATGGCAGAACTGTGTAAAAGCACGCCTTTTCCTATTGCTTTAGATGAGGAATTGATTGGTGTGTTTACAAAAAATGAAAAGGTTACTTTACTACAAAAAACAAGCCCTCAATTTGTTATTTTAAAGCCAAGTTTAGTAGGTGGATTTCGTGGAACTAAAGAATGGATTGATATAGCAGAGCAACTTCAAATTAAGTGGTGGATTACTTCTGCTTTAGAAAGTAATATTGGATTGAATGCTATTGCACAATGGACTTTTTTACTAAATAATCCAATGCCTCAAGGTTTAGGTACAGGCGGATTATATGCCAATAATTTTGATTGTCCGTTAGAAATTCAAAAAGGAATGCTATTTTATAACAATCAATTAGCGTGGAATACTACTTTTATTGATTTTTGAGAATCATTAATAATTTGAATATTTTGCTATTAATATGATTAATTGAACCCAAATGTTTAAGTTTGAAAATTATTCACTCTTATTGTGTTTGTGTGCTTTTATTGCCGGTTTTGTTGATGCTGTTGTGGGCAGTGGCGGTTTAATATAAACGCCATTGGGTTTTATTTTGTTGCCAAACTTACACTTAGCAAACATAATTGGAACTTTAAAAATTACTTCTTTTGCAGGTACTTTCTTAGTCTCTATACTTTATCTTAAAAAGGTAGTTATTCAATGGAAAGCATTACTACTCATTATGATTTTGGCTATTCCTTCGGCTTATGTGGGTTCGTTCTTATTAAATTACGTGAGTAATGATTTTATGAAAACATTTTTATTAGTGGTTTTAACCTTATTAGCGATATATTCTTTTGTTTAATAAATCAGATAAATCTCATTCACCAACACAACAACTTTTATACAGTATCATAATAAGCATAAATGTTGGGTTTTATGATGGATTTATTGGTCCCTGAACCGGTATTTTCTTTGTGATGGCTTTTTGCAAGTTTGCAGGGTTATGATTTCCTGCAGGACTACCTCTGTAAATGCAAAAATGGTTAATCTGGCTTCAAATGTTGGGGCAATTTCACTCTTTTTTATCAAAGGGAAAATTATTTGGCATATTGCCTTGCCAATGTCTATTTGTAACGGATTAGGCGGTTTTTTAGGAGCGAAAATGGCAATCAAAAGAGGAAATAATTTTGTTCGTATATTTTTCCAAATTCTGATGGTATTGATGTTACTTCGTTTTGCTTGGGATGTTTTAACTTAAATCCGCTCGTTTCATATAATTTTTCAAAGACGTTTTTGCCTGACTTCTGATTTTGTTTTGCATAAAAGGTGTCCAGCCCAATAAATAACCTTTCCATCCCAAAGCCATTCCACTCCATTTCCATAGATTAAACGAGTCGGTATGTTTGATAATTAATCCGTTTTTGAATTCAAATTGAGCTTGAATAAAATTGACAACTTTACGATTTGTTTTACTGAAATCATAGGTGGCAACCCAATCAACAGAACCACTATAATCCGTGCAGCTAACATTGGAAAATTCAATAGTTAGATTTCCTTTGCTGCGTTCAACAAGCATTTGCCACATGGCGGTAACTTCTTGTTGGTTCAGTGTACCGAAAGCTGGGTCTTTAAAAGTTGCTTCCGGATGATAGCATTCTGCCATGGATTGGGCATTTGCCTTGCTGAATGAATCGTAAAATTTTAAGAGTAAATTATGGGTTGTATGCATTTTTCCATTTTTTTGTGGTTATGGCTTTTATTTTATTTTCATCGTTTACGGATACGCGAAGTTTCTTTATGCTGTGTTTCTTTTCGTAATCAAATTTATATCTAAAGACGGTATTTTTTTTTTTTTTTTTTTCTAACCACAAAACTTCTATTAATTTAATCTCTTTAAATTGCCCAAAACCACGAATAATATTTTGACAGGTCAATGAAATTTTGTCTTTATCAATATTTTTTTAAATTTTCGGTGTTGCTTCTTCACTTGTAAAAGACTTGAAAGTAGAGGTGTTGCAAGTCATCAAAACGCGTTTGCCTAATTTTTAAGCTCTGTTTTTTTGGATTGTATTTACTTCACTCATGGAAAGGTTGATCACTGTTGGTTTATCAGTTTCTGAAGGCGAAGAAATTCCTTTTTTCGATTTACAGCCGAGTAATAAAAATAGACAAAAAAGGAAAACAATTTTTTTCATGAATTAATTTTAAGTAATAAATTCGGATTAGGGCAATTTTCTTTAAAATAGTCCAAGTCCTTTTCACTGCAAACTCCGGGATAGTCTCCAAAATAATCTCCAATATTTTTTATGATTTGAAAATGTAAATGTGGAGCATAATCACCATTAACTGAGGAATTGCCTAACTCAGCGATTTTATCACCTTGTTTAACAGGTTGACCAATATGTAACAAAGCTATACTTTCTAACGCAAGATGACCATAAAGCGTATAAAATTGACAATTATTTAACGTATGTTGTAAAATAATTGTCGGTCCGTAATCGCCTAGATTGGTATTATTTTGAAAACTATGGACTGTACCTTCTAATGCAGCTAAAACAGATGTTCCGGCAGCAATCCATAGGTCTAGGCCAATATGAATGTTTCGTACTTCTGTAGATTGTTCATTAAAAATAGTACTGCGTTCGTATAAATTTCGTTTTTCAAGATATCCACCATAAGCTACCTTTGCTTTGTTTTTATATAGGTATTTGTTGAGAAATTGGCTGTAATCTTCAGCGGTTTTAGGTGAAAATTTCGACATTTGTTTGCTTTGTACGGATAAATCCAATGAGATATAAGTTTCATAAGGAATGGAAGCATCAATGACTTTGACGTTTTTTATTTTTTTTAGACTTTTTTCAAAATTTTCCATCTGAATCAATTAAACAGTTTGTTAAATATTGATTTTAAACTTTGGCAACAAAAAAAGCCGTTGATTAAACGACTTTTCGATTTGTTAATTAGTTGTTTTAATATAAACTGGGATAATCACTTGGATTTACCTCATTCATCATGGTGTAGACTTTTTCAAAAATATCTTCAGACGAAGGTTTTGAAAAATAATCACCATCTGTTCCGTAAGCCGGACGATGAGCTTTTGAGGCTAAAGTTTGTGGTTTACTGTCAAGATAATCATAACCGTTTTGAACATCAAGAATTTGCTGTAGAATGAAAGCAGAAGCTCCACCCGGAACATCTTCATCAACCACTAATAAACGATTGGTTTGAGATAAACTTTTCTTAATGTCATGGTTTATGTCAAAAGGCAAAAGTGATTGAATATCAATTATCTCGCAATTTATACCAACTTCTTGTAGCTCTTTAGCCGCTTGTTCTACCAAGCGTAAAGTGGAACCATAGGATACAATCGTTAAATCTGTTCCTGAACGAATAGTTTCTACAATTCCAATAGGTGTTTTGAATTCTCCTAGATTTAAAGGCATTTTTTCTTTTAAGCGATATCCGTTTAAACATTCCACAATAAGCGCAGGTTCATCTGTTTCAAGTAAGGTGTTATAAAATCCGGCAGCTTTTGTCATATTTCTGGGTACCAAGACATGAATACCACGTACAGCATTGATAATCATTCCCATGGGTGAACCGGAATGCCAAACTCCTTCTAATCGATGTCCGCGTGTTCTAATGATTAATGGAGCTTTTTGGCGACCTTTTGTTCTGTATTGAAGCGTTGCCAAGTCGTCACTCATGATTTGAATAGCATAAAGTAAGTAATCCAAATATTGAATTTCTGAAATAGGGCGGAGGCCTCGCATTGCCATTCCAATTCCTTGACCTAAAATGGTAGCTTCTCGAATACCAACATCAGCAACTCTTAATTCGCCAAATTTTTCCTGCATTCCTTCTAATCCTTGATTTACATCACCAATATTTCCGGAATCTTCACCGAAAATTAATACTTCGGGATATTTTGCAAAAAGAGTATCAAAGTTATCTCTTAAGACTAAACGAGCATCGACATCTTCTGAAGAAGCGTCAAAAGTTGGTAAAACTTCTTTTACAGAAAACACATTTTGTGCAGATTCTGAAAACAAGTGAGAACTGAATTTTGGCTGAATTGTATTTGTATAATTCGTAATCCAAGTAGCTAATAATGGTTGGTTTTTTTCGCCAACAATCATTCGAAGTATTTTTCGGGAAATGGTAAGAATATCTTTTCGGATAGGTTCTTTTATTTCTTTTAAATCATTGGTGTATTTTTGAATAAATACTCTATTTACACTGGTTGCAGCAATGGTTTCTAATAAGGTAATTAATTCAGTTTGTTCCTTTTTTATTGGTTCAACAAAAGCATTCCAAGCTGCTTTTTTACCCTCTAAAACTTCTTTTCTAGCAATAGTATCTATCTCGTCTAATTCTTCTGTGGAGGCAATAGTATTGGCAATCATCCACAGTCGCATTTGTACTAAACAATCATATTCGGTTTCCCATGCTAACCGTTCTGCATTTTTATAACGTTCATGACTGCCAGAGGTTGAATGACCTTGTGGTTGAGTTAATTCTTTTACATGTATTAAAACAGGAACATGTTCCTCTCTTGCAATTTGAGCTGCACGTTGATAAGTACTTACTAAGGCAGCATAATCCCAACCTAAAACGGTAAAAATTTCGTAGCCATTATTGTTGTCATCCCGTTGAAATCCTTTTAAGATTTCAGAGATATTTTCCTTTGTGGTTTGGTATTTAGCATGAACAGAAATTCCGTATTCATCATCCCAAACACTCATCACCATTGGTACTTGAAGTACTCCGGCAGCATTGATAGTTTCAAAAAACAATCCTTCACTAGTACTTGCATTTCCGATAGTTCCCCAAGCGATTTCATTTCCGTTTTCAGAAAATTTATTTTTTTTAGGTAAAACGGAAACGTTTCTATAAATTTTTGAGGCTTGTGCTAATCCTAATAATCGTGGCATTTGACCGGCTGTAGGAGAAATATCGGCACTGGAGTTTTTCTGTTGAGTTAAATCTTTCCATTGTCCATTTTCATCTAACGAATGTGTTGCAAAATGTCCTCCCATTTGTCGACCGGCACTCATCGGGTCATGAGTCAAATCGGTATGTCCGTATAAACCGGCAAAGAATTGTTCAATAGTCATTTCGCCAATGGCCATCATAAACGTTTGATCACGGTAATAGCCTGAGCGGAAATCACCATTTTTAAAAGCTTTGGCTAAAGCTAATTGCGGTACTTCTTTTCCATCACCAAAAATCCCAAACTTTGCTTTTCCTGTTAACACTTCCCGACGTCCTAATAGAGAACATTCTCTACTGGTTGTAGCGATTTTATAGTCGTTTAAAACTTCTTTTTTGAAATCTTCGAAAGTCATAGCCTGCTTGGGTGATTCTGTCATCATAATCTAAATATAATCAGTAGAGAACAAATTTAAGTAAAAAGTAGTAATTATAATATAATACAATTAAAAATATAATTCAATTATTGATGAAAAAATGGTATTAATTAGAGTTTAGATTGTGATATTTTTTTAAAAATAAGCTAAAAATTAAATAAAATGTAATTTATCTTTAATTTTATAATGATTTAAAACCATTTTCGGGTAAATAATCCGATAAGCGTATTTGGATTTAAAGTAAACATAAATCGCATTTTACTAAAGTAACCTCCTTGGTTTATTTCCCAACCATTTGAGGAGTGGATAGGTAAATAAATTTCAAAATAATCGGTTAATAAATTCAATCGAATTCCACTTTCGTAAATAAACTCTGGTGAAATATTTTCATTTTTTATCAGACCGATGTCTCCATATAATTCAATCCAATTCCAAATACTATAACTTGTATTCAGTGTTGTGAGCCATTTATTGGAAAGTTTAGTGTCCAATTGAGATTTAAAAGCACCTTCCCCAACAACATATTGTTGGCTGAAAAACCCTGTGGTTTCAGATCGTCCGTATAAATTGTAGTCAAACAAATAATCATTTACTTGCGAAATCCCAAAATCATAAAAATCAGTATCTGTATTTTGGTATAAAAAAGAACCTGCATACCATCGGATATTGAATTGACGGTTATTATCATATAGTTTTCGAAAATCTACTTCAAAAGAAGCTTTGCCAAAAGTTCGGTCAATTTGTAAATCACCTTTAAAGCTATAATGGCTCAAAACTTCAGTTCTAACGTTTAGGTATTTTACGTTGAAAATTGAATAATCTTGGTATTCATCTTTAGATTCAGTATCAATAAAATCAGTTTGCTGTCTATCAATCATAACATAACGAAACAGTAATTGTTCTTTATGGTTATCTCGTAAATCACTTTCACGTCTTCTGAAAATAAGTATTGGATTAAATTTGTAAAACTCTGCATCAGGAGCATAATGAAATCGTGATCCCGACATACTGTAAATAGTTTGATACCAATTGGTTTCTCTATTGTTTTGGGTGTATAAAAAACTGAAAGATCCAACAAATGTTTTTGATTTGACTCCCCAAACCGGGTTGATATCGTAAATAAAAGGCTTGTTTAAAATAGTTTTGTTATAAAATCGCATACCGGGCATTAATCCATCATAAAGGTTATAATTTAAGATAGGTACATATAGAATTTGATTGTATTTTGGGTCTTCTAAATCTTGGAAAAAGACAAATTTAAAAGGCTTATTAGTAATGTGGAAATCAGATACAGAACGCCAATTATTTCGCAGATTAAACTCAGGAACTTCATTGTTATAATTGATAACAATTTTGTCAGCCTGATTATTTGGTAATGTAATGGTAGAATCGGTTGAAAAACCTTCAAACCATTCTTTGAAAACAACTTTTTTGTCTTTGATGCCATAAACTGGAAAAGGAACAGCAGTGCCTGTTTTATTGTGAATTGTTGCCGTGATACTGTCGTTCGTTTTAATGACGTTATGAAATTTATAATCAATTAAATCACGGGAATCAACCACGGTTTCAAAAAACCAGTTTAAGTTTTTATCCGTTTTAATTTTTAATTCTTTTTCAAAATCTGTTCGGTTTGTTTGTTGCTTTAGGTTTTTGGTATAAAATTGTTTAATACTAGTAGAAACAATAGAATCACCTAAATAGTTGTCGAGGTATTTTAAACTTAACCCAGCTCTGTATTTTCCTGAAATTTGTTCATTGAATTTTAAGGATGTATCTTTTAAATCACCTATCGCTTGGTCTAAATTTTTCCGTGCCATGAGCAAATAAAAGTAGCTGTACTGTTCATTGAAACTAATATCCATCAAGTGGTATCCTTTTAATATTTTCAACTTACTGATATTGCCCATCATTTTTAATTCCGGGTAATTTTCATCAATATAATTCATCATGAGGTAGACTTGAATTCCATCATAAATCCAATTGTCCTTTCTTGGGTCTAACCTTAAAGATTTTTCTAAAAAAGTGTTGATATAGGTTTTCAAAAACTTCAATTCAAACAATAAATCATTTGGAAAAGGGCTAATAAAAGAAGGTAATTGATTCAAACCATAAAATGGATTTCTGTCATAATCAGTTTGGGATATTGTGATTTTTTTGTGTGGATAGGCTCCTAAATTTTGATCCACAAAATAGACTATTTTATCAATTAAAATTGCTTTTTGAATTACATCTACTTTGCTGTCATTCAAATTGGTGACTACTTCAACTAAATCATTTTTATAACTTGAATAGGTTTGAGAAGGTTCTATAAATAGACTAAAATTGGTTCTATTTTGTCCTTCTAAAAAATAAGTTTGATTACTCAAATCTATTTCAGGAATGCCAACATTTAAATCGGACGATAATTTTAAAGATTTAGACATTTTAAGGCTCATTTTTATATCAAACGGAGCATTTGCAATATCATCAAGATTCAAATTACTGTAAGTTACAAAAGTATTGTTTTCTATTCGGGCTGGTGTTAATAACCAATTTTTTAAACTATAACCTCCACCAATTTCAAATCCATAGTTTGTGAATTTATTGTTGGGTATTTTGACGTAATATAAAAGGTTTAAAGTTATTTTTTCTTCTGATTTCAGGGGTTTGCTAAGTAAAACTTCAACAATATCAGGGTGTTTGTCCGGTCGGCACCAATCAACAATTCGTTTTTCTGAATCAAGAATTGATAAGTTATTGGTGCTTCCTCTGTCTTTAAAATTTGCTAAATGAAATCCCCTGTAATGTTCATCAGAAAAACGTTTAGCTAAAGGAGTGTTTTTTTCTGAAAAAGAGTTATTCCAATCGTTCAATACAATTTTATAAAGTGTATTTTCAGAAGTATTGTGATAGATTAGTTCCTGTTTTATAAGTAATGATTTTTGTTCCGGAAAAAGTTCAACAAATAAGTTTTGTTGATGTTGAGAAAATCCCACAACAAACATAAAAAGAAATAAAAAGGAAATAGCAATTTTGGTATTCTTATTCAAAGGAACGCATATATTTTGAGGTTGAAAGATAGTAAATATAACTAAAAGATAATCTTAAAAATTTTAAAAACACTAGTGTTTAAGATAATATTAAGTAAATTTGACAAAACTAAAATACCAATGACAAAAAGAGTGCTTCTTTGGGTCGGTTTACTAATGTCTACTTGCATTTTTTCACAAGTGGTAATCAATGAAGTAGATGCTGATACACCCGGTTTAGATGTAAAAGAATTTATTGAACTCAAATCTCAAACTCCATTTTTTTCACTTGACGGCTATATCATAGTCATGTATAATGGCAGTTCTTCCGGAACAGGAACATTAAGTTATTACACTATTAATTTAGCGGGCTTAATAACGGATGGGAATGGTATTATTTTAATCGGAAATTCGCAAGTAAATCCGGCTCCTTCTTTATTGTTTCCTCAAAACACTGTCCAAAATGGACCAGATGCCATTGCTGTTTACCATGATATTATAGATAATTTTCCAATTGATACTCCGGCAACAGCTGTAAATTTAATTGATGCTTTAGTTTATGGTAATGGTGTTACACAAGCAACAGAACTGCAAACAATTTTAGGGGTAACAACTCAGCAAAATGAAAATGTCAATTCTTTAGCCGCTTCTCAGTCTATTCAACGTAAAAATGATGGAACATATGAAGTAAAAACACCAACTCCACGGACCAATAATGATGGCAGTGGTATTGTTTACAACGGAATTACTCTAGCAACAAGCGTTTCTGTTTTGAATGAAGGTGAAAATATAGTGATTACTTTTACAACTGATACACCAGTAACTACAGATTTAAACTTTACTCTAAATCTTGCCAATGGATCGTTTACAAATGCTGATTTTACTGGAAATTTATCTGTTTCAATACCATCGGGTACTTCAAATGGTTCTACAACTATTCAAGTAACTGATGATGGTTTAAATGATGGAGATGAAACGATGTCAATTGTTGTTGGTTCATTACCGGAAGGTTATATTACTTTAAATAATAATGTAAAAATCAGAGTAAAAGATATAAATTATATTGTAGCTTCTTGGGGTTCACCAATGGCTCCAACCTTTGGAAATGTTATAAGCACCATGCCCGTTGGGTATTATTCCTCTTTAGAAGGTTTGTCTGGAGAAAGTTTAAAGCAGGCTTTACAAGATATTATCGCAAACCCTGAAATTGTGCATGCTCATAATTATGGGGATATTGTGGATATTTTAAAAATCGCAGATCAAAATCCGGCTAATAACAACGAAGTTTGGTTAATGTACGTAGAACAACCACGTTCAAAAATTGACTATCAGTTAGGGCCAAGTATAATTGGCGTTTGGAATCGAGAGCACATTTGGCCTCAGTCAAGAGGCGGATTTGCTGAAGGAACTTCTTCTTTTGCAGATGGAATAAATATTTGGTTGCCAACCAATGCGGATGATATTTTGTCCGGTCATGCTGATGCTCATCATATTAGAGCAGAAGATGGTCAGGAAAACAGTTCTCGCAGTAACAGAGATTATGGTACTGATTATAGCGGACCAACTGGAAGTTTAGGAACATGGAAAGGCGATGTTGCTCGTTCCTTATTTTATATGGCTGTTCGTTACAACGGTTTAACTTTAGTCAATGGAAATCCGGCGGATAATATTTCGGGACAAATAGGAGATTTAGCTTCTTTGTTAACTTGGAATTCTACTGATCCGGCTGATGATTTTGAAATGAATCGAAATAATTATATCTATACATGGCAAGTTAATCGAAATCCTTTTATCGATTATCCTAATTTAGCTGATTATATTTGGGGAGAAAATTATGGACAACAATGGTTTCCAACACTTAGCCAACCTAAATTTGATGAAGCAAATGTTAGGGTTTATCCAATTCCGACTCGTGATGAGATTACAATAAGCGGAGTTGAATCGTTTGCGAAAGTTGAAATTTATGCTATAAACGGGCAACAAGTTTTATCGAATGAAATTGAAGGATTAACTCATTTAAAATTGAATTTACCCTCAGGAATGTACCTCATGAAAATTTTAACTGAAAATCAAACAATTACGAAAAAGATTATCATAAAATAACGAACTAATCAACAAGATTAATTCGTTTTTAAATAGACCGCTAATTCATTTAAAATTAAATTTCTGAATTAGTGGTTTTCTATTAAAAGTTTGGACTCAAATTATATTTTTTGTAAAAAGCATCAAGAACAGCTACCACTTCATCTTCAGTATCCACCACTTTAATTAAATTCATATCTTCCGGACTTGCATTTTTCTGTATATCGATCATCACATTTTTTATCCAATCCAATAGACCGGACCAAAACTCGGTACCTACCAAAATAATTGGAAACTTCCCGATTTTTTTGGTTTGAATTAAAGTAACAGCTTCAAACATTTCATCTAATGTTCCAAATCCGCCTGGCATTACTACAAATCCTTGTGAATACTTGACAAACATAACTTTTCGAACAAAAAAGTAATCAAAATTCAGGTTTTTATCTTTATCGATATAGGGATTAAAGTGCTGTTCAAAAGGCAATTCAATATTTAAACCAACGGAAGTTCCTTCACCACGATGAGCACCTTTATTTCCTGCTTCCATGATACCCGGTCCGCCACCGGTAATTACACCATAACCGGCTTTACTGATTTTATAGGCTATATTTTCAGCTAATTCGTAATATTTCTCTCCAGGTTTTGTTCTGGCTGAACCAAAAATGGAAACACATGGTCCAATTCTGGACATGCTTTCATAGCCATTGACAAACTCAGACATGATTTTAAAAATGGCCCAAGAGTCATTGGTGCGGATTTCGTTCCAAGTTTTTTGTTTGAATTTTTCTTGAATTCTATGGTCTTCGTTTTCGTATTGTTCTACAGACATTCTATCTTTTTTTAAATTAAATAAACAAGCTAAAGTAATTCTTTTTTCAGAAATTGAGCAGTGAAACTCTTTTTGTTTTTGATGATTTCTTCAGGGGCTCCTTTGCAAATAACTTCTCCGCCACCTTTTCCGCCTTCTAAACCAATGTCGATAATATAATCAGCTAACTTAATTACATCCATATTGTGTTCAATTACCAAAACGGTATTTCCCTTGTCTACTAATTTGGTAATGACTTCCATTAGCACCCGAATATCCTCAAAATGCAATCCGGTTGTTGGTTCATCCAAAATGTAAAACGTATTACCCGTATCTTTTTTTGATAATTCAGTAGCCAATTTAATTCGTTGGGCTTCGCCACCTG
>Ga0208085_1000231_pt1 | contig 21727 bp, 25 predicted proteins | sample LakMenEpi21Jun10_FD_150721 | JGI IMG/M metagenome (GOLD analysis project Ga0208085, IMG submission 150721) | Freshwater microbial communities from Lake Mendota, WI - 21JUN2010 deep hole epilimnion (SPAdes) | ecosystem: Environmental > Aquatic > Freshwater > Lentic | place: Lake Mendota, Madison...
CTCTATTGTTAGATAATTCAGTCAATATTCGTTTATTTTTGATAATAATCCTAAAATATGGACATTAATATCTCTTTGTGAGAGTAATACCTTCGTGTCGTTTAAAAGTGTCTAAATTAGTTAACCATAGACAATTGTTTGGAGAAACTATTCTATTTCCAGAGCTATCAATCCTAGTCTCTGTGCCATAGAGTTCATAGTGTTCGGGGACAATAAAACCTGAAATACCTCTACCAAGGTTTATTCCTAACCACGCCTTGTTTTCCTTAATTAACTTAAATATTTCTTTATAGGTGATAGCATTAATATTGCCAATTATTAAGAATTTTTTATCGTATTTAATTAATTGAGCCACATACTCCCTAAATAATGAAAATGGAGGATTAGTAACAACAATATCGGATTGCTTTAATAGTTCGATACTTTCAGCACTACGAAAATCGCCATCACCTTTAAAATGAACGATGTCAGTTGAACTTGGTTTAGTTCTTTCTCCCTCTACACCTGTATATTCAAAGAAAAAACCATTTTCAACTTCTTCGGTATTAAACAAATCCCTTTCTTGTTTTCTATAACAAGCAGTTATTAATTTTTTAATACCCAATTCTGCGAAATTTGATGCGAAGTAATTAAAAAAATTGCTAATCCGAGCATCATCGCAATTACAAAAAACTACTTTATTTTTAAAATGACTTTTATAATGTTTTAACTCATTTTCTATATCTGAAAGCTGTGTATAAAACTCGTCATTTTTGTTTTGTTTTGCTTTTTTCAACAAAGAGTGCTGTACTTTTCTTGCCATTATCAACCCGTATTATTCGTTATTGGTAATTTGGTTAAATATTTCACTACCTAATGCCTTAAGAGACGACTTAGACACTTCAATCATAATATCAAACATTTTTTTTGCATCCCATTTTTCTCCATTTCCTTGTGTATAAATTGAAGCTGCTTGAAGCATAATTGTTTTCTCATGATGCTTAACAAATTTATTTTTACACAAATTAGTGTTAATTGGCATTCCATAATTTGCAGAGGTCAATCTATCTAATCTATTTAGCATCCCTGAATCATAATCAAGAGTTACCACCCTTCCATCAGGTCTTTTAATTGAAATAGTTTCAGTGAGAAAATTTGACCCTTCCAGAAATAAGATGTAGGGAAAATGGGATTCAGATAGCATAAAATTAGCAATTTCTGATATGTTTTTATGAGATCTTTCTATTGCATTACCAGCAGCCATCAAGTCTTGATTATTATCTGTACCAACTAGTTTTCCCTTGTAGATATTTTCAATGTCTTTCCCTTGATGTTTAGCTTCCGTTACAAGCACCACCCTCCAATTACCGTTATCGTCTTTTACTTGAATTATTCCACCATCAGGTTTAATACGTGAATTTGGCACAAAAAGTGTTTGTCCTAATTCTGAATCAAGTTTCTGTAACGCTTCGTTTATTTCTTTTTTACCTATGCTTGTTTTGTATTTAAAAGATAATTGAGGAAATTCCTTTTCAAGCTGTTTAATTACAAGGCGTGAAATTTGTCCAACTGCTATATCGTGGGACTTTGCTTCATTTCCAAATATACCAACTACACCTTGAGACTCTTTATGTTGATTCGTTAATCTTTTTGATTGATTTTTTTTAGACATATTGTTTCTTTACTATTACCTCATTTTTACTTAAAACTTTTGGTACTTTGTTCTCTTTATGTATAACTATGTATTATACAAAAATTTTCTATATAACACTTTTGAATACAGGTATATAGTAAACATTACAGGCGATTCTTGTCAAGTTATACAGAATTTTTCTGCATATTGAATAGAATTTTCTTGAAGCCATTCCGATATGGTTTCTTGACTTTCTTGGCCGTTTGCTAGTCGTTCCATTATTAAAACAACTTCCGGTTCTGGAACATTCAACGAATATCCATTTAATTCCAGAAAGATAGCCATTACTACGAAAGCTACCCGTTTATTACCGTCTATAAAAGCATGATTTTTAGCAAATCCATAACCATAAGCCGCTGCTAAATCAAATATACTGGGTGTAGGTTCACCATAAGCAAGTAAATTCTTTGGTCTATCTAAACTAGATAAAAACAAACTGTTATCTCGCACACCTGCAAGACCACCATGCTGTATTAATTGGTCTTCATGTATAGCTGTAACAATTATTTCATCTAACCAGAAAATTCCATTCATTTCCCTAACTCATGAAGTGCATTTCTGTATTTTGTGCTGACTTTTTTGTAGGCTTCCATTGCTTTTTCAAAATCAGGATTACAAGAAGTTATCATAACACCTGCTGGGGTTTCAGTGACAAATACGCTGTCTCCTTCTTGAACTTTAAGTTTTTCCAAGGCTTCTTTAGGTAATGTTAAGCCCAAGGAATTTCCAACTCTACTAATTTTTAAGGTGTACATAAGTTAATAGCTTCTTTATCAGAGTAATACTATTGTAATAACATATTTTATGAACCACCCCATATTAGTTCGTTGAAGATGTGGTTTTTTACTTTAAGTAAGTAGACGAAAATAAATCAAAGTATATTAAGTAATGTAAAAAATCTGGAGATGATTTCGTAGTGAGGGCTGAAGCCCTCAAATGAGGAATAAATTCCTCACTACAAACTTTGAATTATTCAAGCCGTTCTACTTAGTCAGTCACTTAGTGATAGATGAAGATTACACTGGATAAATGTAATCCTCAATATTTCCCGATTGTAAGCTGTTACGCAGCTAAATTTGATAACCTTTTATTGATAGATATTGGCAGCCATGATGAAGTTCATTAACCTGACTTGTGAATTTTCACACAATATGTTGAAAAATTATTTTCAGTAAATCCCCTTGAGAAAAAGGCTTTTCTAAATAACCATTAGCTTTCACAAACTTAGCTTTTGCTCTATCTCTTAATCCCATTCTTTCAGTCATCAAAATCACAGGAATATTTTGATAATGTGCGTGTTTTCTTAATAAAGAACAAATTTCATAACCATCTAAATTAGGCATTTCTATATTTAGTAAAATCATATCTGGTTGTACCCGTAGAATCTCCATTAACGCTTGGGAAGAATCCATAAATTTCAGCACAGAAAATATTTCCTCATCTAAAAATTCTTCCACAGTATTTAATATGCTATAATCATCGTCCACACTCAAAATACTGTATTTCTTCCTCTCACTAACTAGAGTATGATTCTGCTGATTTATATTTACTTCCAAATCAACTTGTTCAGAATTGCTTCCAAGTAATTGTTCCTGCTGTTTATCAGGTATATTAAGTTGATGGTAATTTTCCAAAATCAGATTTTCTGTAACATCAACCTTAACCCCTGATTGACATTGTTCCACTAAAGTTTTTAAATTCAAATGACAAAATTTAGGAAGATTATCTAAAAAAGTATGAGGAACAAATTCATAACTACCATATTTTAAATCCAGCAATGATTGTAAAACCTCCAGCGCTAATTGTTCAATTAACAAAGCGGCCTGATAATGACTAATATATTTTTGATTAACTAACCAACAAATGGCTAAATAATCTGGATTTGGGATAGACTGATTCTCAAGATCATTTTCAAAAATCATCCGTACCTGTTCCTTAATCCCCAGAGGAAGAGTAGAAATTTTCTGGCTCAATTCCTCTAAATTACGGTAAAGAGATGCAAACATTTCCCCAGAGTAACCAGCGTAAATTAGCTGACCCTGATCAATATATATTGACCATGATCCCGACTCACTAAATACCTGCAAACAACCAGTAAAGGAATGATTAGTAATCTTTTTTAATAAGCTTATTGGTTGTAATTTTTGAAAAAATCTATATCTAGTAATAGGAATTATGTTCATATTTTCAAATTGATCATTAAAATTTTCTCCCATGATCATTGAATCATCGGATTTTGCCAAGGTTTTGAATTATAATTATTCAATGATTACTTTTAGGTTACTATAGATTTTTTGGAGAAATAAAAAAGTATCTTAAAATAAGATGAAAAAATGAAGTAACCAAGTTCTCCCAGCACATTTTTAATCTCAACGTTTCTAAAAACACCCAATACCTAATCGTGTCTGTAATTAATAATATCCAAGTTAGCAAAAATAGTGATCGCCTAGATCGTTACCTATCCCAAGAGTTATCAGACTTATCCCGTTCTCGCATTCAGCAATTAATAGAACAGGGTCATGTCCAAATTAATAATCTCATCTGCACATCTAAGAAGATTAACCTGAAAACGGGAGATCTCATTACCCTAGAAATTCCCGCTACTCAACCCTTAGAACTCATAGCAGAAAATATTCCCCTAGACATCCTCTATGAGGACGATGAATTAATTATTCTCAATAAACCCGCAGGTTTAGTTGTCCACCCCGCACCTGGACACCCTGACGGCACCTTAGTTAATGCTATATTAGCGCATTGTCCCAATTTACCAGGAATCGGTGGCATTCAACGTCCGGGAATTGTCCATCGTTTAGACAAGGATACAACCGGAGCAATAGCGATCGCTAAAACCGACCTAGCTTATCAACACCTACAAGCGCAATTACAAGCAAAAACCGCCAGAAGAGAATATTTAGGTTTAATTTACGGTGTCCCCAAAACAGAAACCGGAAGTATAGACTTACCCATTGGCCGCAATCCCCAGGACCGCAAAAAAATGGCCATAGTTTCCCTAGAAGATGGTGGACGGAATGCTGTCACCCATTGGCGAGTAAAAGAACGCTTTGGCAACTATACATTAATTCACTTTCAACTAGAAACAGGACGTACCCATCAAATTCGCGTCCACAGCGCCAAAATTGGTCATCCTATTGTCGGGGACCCGATTTATAGTTCTGGCCATTCCCTCGGCGTAAATTTGCCAGGACAAGCATTACACGCTTGGAAACTCCAGTTACAACATCCCGTTACTGGGGATTTAGTCGCAGTCACAGCACCTCTTCCCCGGAGTTTGACAACCTTACTAGAAGTCCTGCGCCGTCGCAGTGGCATTTATTAAGAATTTATGAAAAAATAGGGATTTGTTCTGAATTTATGAATATAACTTTTTTCCCTTTAATATCCCTACCTGGGGGAAAAAACAGAAAAATTTCCAAACATTGAGAAAAGTAAATTTAATACTTCTTAACAAACCTTAGAAAAACCATATACAGGAAAAAACTGCTGTAATCCAATGAGAAAATGGGTTTTCAGGAAGATTAAAACAATCTTTACTTACTAAGTATTGAGTTTCTTTTCAAAAAATGTAAAGTTATGTAACAAAAGCATCAAGATATTCTGAGTTGTATTTCTTGTAAATAAAGGATTTGAGGTGTTTCCGAGACCTTCATCTAATTTATTCATAATTTTTAACAAATAATGGTTCTATAGCATTGTATAAACATAAACTGTAGGGGTTAAACAACAGAGGAAAGTTGAAAAAGCAGGCAATTAATCAAGTTTGCCAGTTTCTCATAAAATTGTCCTTGACTCTCATAATTTCTGGTTCATAAACTGTAAACTAGTAGATGAGAAGACAAACTGAGAGACGCTTTGATTTGACTCCGTTGCGAACAGATCCAAATTAGTTTTAATTTAGACATCTCTCAACTAAGTAATTTAGGAGATTAGAGTCCATGACATTAGATGTATTTTCCAAAGTTGTTTCCCAAGCTGACGCTAGAGGCGAATTCCTCAGCACCGAACAACTAGATGCTTTAACCGCAGTTGTAGCTTCCGGTAACAAGCGTCTAGATGCTGTTAACCGGATCACAAGCAACGCTTCTGCTATCGTTACCAACGCGGCTCGTTCTTTGTTTGCAGAACAACCTAACTTGATCGCTCCTGGCGGAAACGCTTACACAAACCGTCGTATGGCTGCTTGCTTACGCGACATGGAAATCATCCTCCGCTATGTAACCTACGCAGCGATCGCTGGTGATGCTAGTGTTCTTGATGACCGTTGCTTAAATGGTTTGCGCGAAACATACCAAGCTTTGGGTACTCCTGGTTCTTCCGTAGCAGTTGGTGTTGGTAAAATGAAAGAAGCAGCGATCGGTATCGTTAACGATCCTAACGGTATCACCAAAGGTGATTGCAGTTCTTTGGTTTCTGAAATTGCAAGCTACTTCGACCGCGCTGCGGCTGCTGTTGCCTAACAATTCATTACAAATTAGCTCCAATCTTAATTGAGCTTTTCCCAGTAAAACAAGCAAGAAACTATCTAGGAGATTTTCACCAATGAAAACACCAATTACCGAAGCAATCGCATCTGCTGATACCCAAGGACGCTTTTTAAGCAACACCGAATTACAAGCAGTTAATGGTCGTCTAGTTCGTGCTGCTGCCAGCATGGAAGCTGCTCGTGGTTTAACCGCTAACGCTCAAAAATTGATTGATGGCGCTACCAGCGCTGTATACAGCAAATTCCCTTACACAACCTCCACACCAGGCAATCAATTTGCCGCTGATAGCCGTGGTAAAGCTAAATGCGCTCGTGACGTTGGTCACTACCTCCGCATCATCACCTACAGCCTAGTTGCTGGTGGAACAGGTCCTTTGGACGAGTTCTTGATTGCTGGTTTGACTGAAATCAACGGCGCGTTTGATTTGTCTCCTAGCTGGTACGTAGAAGCTTTGAAATCTATCAAAGCTAGTCATGGTTTGAGCGGTCAAGCTGCTAACGAAGCTAACACCTACATTGACTACGCAATCAACGCTCTTAGCTAGATAGAGTCATACCCGGAGAGGGATACAATTGTTAGATGGAGTTACCCCTTGAGGGGTTCGCCAGTTATTCATGGGGGTCACTGCATAAGTTGGAAAATATTTCAACTAGAAATTAAGTGGCATTAACATCTCCAAGATCATTCTGGTTCACCTAGCAATTGGATCTAGCTCCGGGCATAGTTTTATCTACAAATAAAATAGGTCAAGAGGCAAGAGTCAAGAGGCAAGAGGCAAGAGGCAATAGTCAACTGACCACTGACCACTGACCACTGACCAAGCTTTATTCAGCCAAAATTCGGCACAATAAAGGGGAAAAATATGGCAATTACAACAGCAGCATCCAGACTGGGAACAGAGGCTTTTAGCGACGCACGCAGAGTTGAACTGCGCCCTAACCCCAGCCGCGAAGAAGTCGAAGCGGTAATTCGTGCTGTTTATCGGCACGTTTTGGGAAATGACTATATATTGGCATCAGATCGCCTGATTAGTGCAGAATCACTTTTACGCGATGGGAATTTAAGCGTGCGCGAGTTTGTTCGCAGCGTTGCTAAATCAGAACTCTACAAAGCTAAATTCTTCTACAACAGTTTCCAAACTCGGTTAATTGAACTCAACTATAAACACTTGTTGGGTCGCGCACCATACAATGAGTCTGAAGTAACTTACCACTTAGACTTATATATTAACCAAGGTTACGACGCGGAAATTGACTCCTATATTGATTCTGAAGAATATCAAAATAGCTTTGGTGACAACGTAGTTCCTTACTATCGCGGTTTTGATTCTCAAACAGGACAAAGTACAGCCGGTTTTACACGGATGTTCCGTTTATATCGTGGTTATGCTAACAGCGATACGGCTCAAGTCGAAGGTGATAAATCTCGTTTAGCACGGGAATTAGCTAGTAATCAGACTTCCTCAGTTGTTGGAGCATCTGGTAGTAACGATAATTGGGGTTTCCGTGTATCTGCGGATAACGCTCCTAAGCAAAATCTAGGTAATGCTGTAGGAGAATCAAATCGTACTTATCGAGTTGAAGTTACAGGTATTCGCAATCCAGGATATCCTAGTGTCCGCCGTAGTAGCACAGTATTTATTGTCCCTTACGAGCGCCTTTCTGAAAAAATTCAGCAAATTAACCGAGTTGGCGGCAAAATTGTCAGCGTAATTTCCACGTAAGATCCGGTGTTGTTCACCGACAAAACTCATCATAGGAGATATAGAAGTAATGTTCGGTCAAACCACACTTGGTGCTAGTAGTGTTTCTTCATCTGCAAGCCGCGTATTTCGTTACGAAGTTGTCGGCCTAACACAGAACCAAGAAACCGACAAAAATAAATTCGACATTCGCCGCAGTGGTAGCATATTTATTACCGTCCCCTATAAGCGGATGAATGAAGAAATGCGCCGGATTACCCGTTTAGGTGGCAAAATCGTCAAAATTGAAGCTTTGACTGTAGCAGAGTAAGCATAAAGCCCTGGCAATGATAGAAACCAGTGGGGAAGAATATTCTGCTAAGAATGCACCAAATCTGACACCAGAGATAGCAATCGCTAACCTGCAATCATCAGATTTAAGTCTCCGCTATTATGCTGCTTGGTGGTTGGGTAAGTTCCGTATCAGTCAGCCAGAAGCCCTAGACGCATTGATTAGGGCTTTGGAGGATGAAGCCGACAGAACAGAACTGGGAGGTTATCCCTTACGGCGTAATGCTGCTAGGGCACTTGGTAAATTAGGCAATTTAACAGCCGTACCAGGTTTGATTAAGTGTTTAGAATGTAGTGATTTTTATGTCCGCGAAGCAGCAGCCCAATCTTTAGCTATGCTCCGGGATAAAACCGCATTACCAGCCCTAATTAAACTGCTAGATGGGGGAGTTGACCATGCAGTACAAGTACCTGGTTTTCCCCACCTTACCCAGCCCTATACAGCAGTATTAGAAGCCTTGGGAGCTATGGGTGCAACTGAGGCTATTTCCCTTGTTCAGCCTTTTCTCAAGCATTCAGTTCCTCGATTGCAATGCTCCGCCGCCAGAGCCATGTACCAACTGACACAAGACTCTATTTATGGTGAGTTATTAGTGAAAACTTTGGCCACAGGTGATTTGAAAATGCGCCGCGTTGTTTTGGGGGACTTGGGGGCAATTGGGTATTTGGCCGCAGCAGAAGCGATAGCCCAAGCGCAAGTGGAAAATAGCTTTAAACTTATCGCTTTGAAAGGATTATTAGAGTATCAACTGCCACAACAGTCTGATACTTTTGGTATATCTGAACAAGCTATCCGAGTCATGAATCTCATGGATTCACTCTTGTAGTCAGTAGTCAGTTGTTAATTGTCAGTTGTAAAACTACTGACCACTGACCACTGACCACTGACAACTAATCAAATGGATGAACTAATTCAGGCTATTACCGTAGCAGACACACCTTCCCAGATGGTGACAGCAGTTAAAAATCTGGCAGCAACCAAAGATCCATCGGCAATTCCGACCTTAATTGCTGTCTTTGGTTATAACAATCCAGAAGCAGCCATAGTGGCAGCAGCAGCATTGACGCAGTTGGGAGAAATAGCAGTTCCACAATTGCTAGACCAAATTGATGATTATAACTATGGCGCACGGGCTTATTCAATTCGCACTCTCGCAGCGATCGCAGATCCCCGTGCTTTGGATATTCTCATCTCTACAACACTCACTGATTTTGCCCCCAGTGTTCGCCGTGCCGCTGCTAAGGGACTAGGAAATCTAAATTGGCAGAAGCTAGACATTTCCGCCAGTCAAATAGCCATCAACCGCGCCCTAGAGACACTTCTCTTTATCTGTGAAGATACAGACTGGTCAATTCGTTATGCTGCTATTGTTGGATTACAAGCTTTAGCAAAAGTAGCTCTAGTCCAATCGCCTATTCTTGCTAAATTTCAATTAATGCTGACTAACGATCCTGAAAAAGCAGTTCGCGCTCGCGTTCAGTTGGCCTGTAGCCAGTAAACTGATTTATATACCATATAACAAGGTAAAAGTCAAGATGTCAATACCACTACTAGAATACGCGCCCAAATCGCAAAACCAGCGAGTAGAAGGTTATGAAGTTCCCAATGAAGACACCCCAACTATTTATCGCTTAGATCGGGCTACCTCAGATCAAGATATTGATAGCATCATCTGGGCTGCATACCGCCAAATTTTCAGCGAACACCTGATTTTAGCCAGCTATAAGCAAACCGCTTTAGAATCACAACTGCGAAATCGGGCGATTACCCTGCGTGATTTTATTCGGGGTTTAGGTAAATCAGAGGTGTATCGCACCCAGGTCGGAGAGACAAATTCCAATTATCGCTTAGTTGACATCACCCTAAAACGGTTCTTAGGCCGGGCTGCTTACAACAAAGATGAAGAAATCGCTTGGTCAATTGTCATTGCTACCAAGGGGTTAAATGGGTTTATAGATGCTTTGTTAGAATCAGAGGAGTATTTAGACAACTTTGGTGATGACATTGTTCCTTTTCAACGTCGTCGTTATGGATCTCGCCCCTTTAATCTCGCTAACCCCCGTTATGGTGCTGACTGGCGCGATACTCAAAACATTCGCGGTATAGGTGGCCGTTCCTATTATAATATCCGCACATCTGGACAACTAACTACAGCAGATATCCGTCGAGCAATTCCTGCTAATTTCTTCGCTATGGCGGGGTCAATTATTACCAACGAATGCAACTACCAACGCAGTTTGGCCACAGCCCAATCTTTTGTTAGTAGCGGCGCAATTCCTGATACAAGCAGAGATAACCAAGAACAACCCACAATTAAACCCGTAGCAGTTTCTTTACCTTATCGTTACATTCCTGCTAATGCTAAGAATTAGTCATTATTAGTCATTGGTCTTTAATAAGAACAACTAACAACTGACAACTAACAACTGACAACCGACAATTAACAAAGATGACAATACCTTTACTAGAATATAAACCCAGTTCTCAAAACCAGCGTGTTTCTGGTTATGAAGTCTCCAACGAAGATACACCTACAATTTACCGCATTGAAAATTATGCCTTTGGTGGAGAAGTAGAAGAATTAATTTGGGCGGCTTATCGGCAACTTTTTAGTGAACACGTTATTCTCAAATTTTACCGCCAAGTTCATCTAGAATCCCAAGTCAAAAACAAAGCTATTACCGTCTGTGATTTTATCCGGGGTTTAGCTAAATCTGAAGCTTTTCAAAGTTTGGTAGTTCAGAGTAACTCCAACTACAGATTAGTAGAAATTGGACTAAAACGGTTATTAGGTCGCGCACCTTACAACAAAGAAGAAGAAATCGCTTGGTCAATTGTCATAGCGACCAAGGGTTGGGGTGGTTTTGTTGATGCTTTGCTAGACTCTGAAGAATATCAAAGCAACTTTGGGGAAAATATTGTTCCCTACCAAAGACGACGTTATAAAGATAGACCCTTTAATTTGGTAACACCACGATACAGCGACTACTGGCGCGACCAACTGGAAGAAGCTCGTTATAAATGGGGTGACATCAAAAACTTTTTGGATATGGCAAATTCCATTAAGATTAAAACAGTGACTTACACACCAGTTAGCACTGCTAATATCCAAATTCCTAACACCACAAGAGAAACAACATCAATAGGTATTCCTGTTTCTATTAGTTCTGGTGCTAGTTTTCCCCTCGGCTAAATAGTTTTTTTAACTAGCTGGGAAATTTCGGTTGAAAAAGTGACAAAGTTTGCATTTTTTTAAGGATTTTAATTTTAGTTAGTTTGCTAAGTGTAACAACATTTTGAGATGCCAACTTTACCAAAAGGCAGGTTTTTTAACATGGCAATTCCTTTACTTGAATACAAACCTACAACTCAAAATCAAAGAGTTAGCAGTTTTGGGACGGCAGATATTAACGAAGACAATCCTTATATCTACCGAATTGAAAATGCTAACTCTCCCGGCGAAATTGAACAACTAATTTGGGCTGCTTATCGCCAAATTTTCAACGAACAGGAGATTCTCAAATTTAACCGTCAAATTACCTTAGAAACCCAACTCAAAAATAGGTCAATTACGGTTAAAGATTTCATTCGGGGTTTGGCAAAATCAGAGCGATTTTATCAGCTAGTTGTGACACCTAATAACAACTATCGCTTGGTAGAAATGTTCCTAAAAAGAATTTTGGGTCGTTCTCCCTATAATGAGCAAGAAAAAATTGCTTGGTCAATTCAAATTGCTACTTTAGGTTGGGGAAAATTTGTCGATGTGCTGATTGATAGTAGTGAGTATGAACAAGCCTTTGGCGAGTATACCGTACCCTACCAACGCAAACGCATGACCACAGACCGCCCCATTAGCTTTACCCCCCGCTATGGTGCTGATTATCGTGACCGGGCAGGTATTGTCCAAAAAGGTCGGTATATTCATCAATGGCGTTCCTACCCAAGCTCTGGGCAAAATGTTGATTGGGGAGCATTGTCTGCTGTATTACTAGTAATAACCGCAGGCATCACTTTCTTATTTATCCTCAATTGGTTAGGAATTAGTGATATCTACTAACCTTTTCAGGGGAAAATAAGATCAAGAGGAAATAGGGAATCAGTAATAGGGTAAAACTATTCTCTATTCCCTATTTCCTGTTTCATTATCTTTGTTTAATTTGATCATCAAAGGAGAAAAATAATATGGCATTGCCATTACTTCAGTACAATCCAAGCAGTCAAAATCACCGAGTGAGCAGCTTTGGGATTGCTGACCAAAATGAAGATACACCTTATATCTATCGCACTGAAGATGTTAGTTCTTACACTGACATGACTAATATCATTTGGGCTGCTTATCGCCAAGTTTTTAGTGAACATGAAATTCTCAAATTTAACCGTCAAGTAACTTTAGAATCTCAACTAAAAAACGGTTCTTTGTCAGTTCGTGATTTTATCCGGGGTTTAGCTAAATCTGAAGCTTTCTATCGTTTAGTTGTCTCCGTTAACAACAACTACCGTTTAGTAGACATCACTCTCAAACGGTTATTAGGTCGCTGTGCTTACAACAAAAAAGAAGAAATTGCTTGGTCAATTGTCATTTGTAACAAAGGTTTTAGTGGCTTTGTTGATGTTTTATTAGACGGCACCGAATACACCGAAAATTTTGGCGACAATACCGTACCCTACCAACGTAAGCGTTTTGTAGATCGTCCTTTTAACTTGGTAACACCCCGCTACGGTGCCGACTTCCAAGAAACAGCAGGTACAGTCAAAACCGACTGGCGCTTCACTTTGGAGAACTTCTACACTGCTAAGGCTAAAGAAAAGCGCATGGCAGAAGGAGATCCTCGCAAATTTGCAGCTATGGCCGCTTCTGTGTCTGGTAAGGGTAACTACGCTCAAAAGCTATCTTCCTTTGACATTGATTACCTAAATGCTGTTCCTTATCGTGGTAGACGCTAGTACCGCTTTATCGGAATTAAAAATTAACAATTGAAAATTGAAAAAGCAGATGTGGTCAGGTTTTTAGTTGTTTTTAATAGTTAGTTAACTTCCGCTGTTGTGTACTGAGTTGATCAAAAAAGTTTCAATTTCTAGGGTGTGTTAGGAAGATAATTCTTGACCCACCCTAAAATTTCCTATAACTCAATTAACTTAAAGCCCCAAATTTTGAGAACAGTGAGCGCTATTTCTGGATCTATTCCCTCATAAGCCTCCCATTCAGATTGCGGATCTTTAGGATGTCCATCACCTACATGACCTGCAATTTTTATTATAGGAATATTCACTAAGTAATCACGTTCCATTCCTTTAGGGAGAGCTAGTTGAATTCTGCGCCCTAAGAACTTCGACCCGCTGGACTTGGCTATAGATTCCCGAACTAAACAAATATCACCAGCAGTCCCCCAAGTGGTTTGGTAGGTGTGGAGAAATGATATATAACTTTCTGGCTTGATGGCTCTTTTGAAAACTTGCATTATTTAATCCTTATTGATTCTTTTTTCCATAATTCCATACAACCTCGAGTACCTGCTATATTAAAATTTCTCGCTTTTGCTCAAATAAAACAAGGGGTTTGAACCCCTTGAGAGAGTTGAAAAAGTGAACCGTATTATTGTTAACACTTTCACCCACTCACCGCTTCCCGTTCCTTCCATTCCCTTTTTTGCTAATTTACACAGGTGTAAACTCTAATGATACACCATTCATACAGTAGCGTAAGCCAGTTGGTTTAGGACCATCATTGAATACATGGCCTAAATGTCCACCACAATTACTGCAATGGACCTCAGTTCTGGTCATGAAAAATGATCGGTCTGTAGTCGTAGCAATTGCTCCCTCAATTGGCTTAAAAAAGCTCGGCCAACCAGTACCACTATTAAATTTAGTTTCTGAAGTAAATAGAGCTTGTCCACAACCAGCACAGACATAAGTACCAGGTTCATATTGCTTATCCAGAGGACTGGTATGAGAAGGCTCTGTACCATGTTTCCGCAACACCCGAAACTGTTCCGGTGTCAGGATACTCTTCCACTCTTCCTCCGTTTTCGTAACTGCAAACTCTGTATTAGAAAGCGCCATTGTTTCTGAACTCCAATTGATATAACGGGAAAAAAAGGCTGTACCGACTAATACGGCACCCATTTGCAAAAAATAACGTTTGTCCATAATCCTATTATTTGCTATTATTTGTTATTTTTCTTTTCCTACCCTAACCAACTCTAGCAAGTTTCTCAATTTTCCCAGAAATTGAGAAAAATTAACTCAAAACCTCTTGCCTAATTGAGAATTATATGTAATAATCTACAAATAAATCTTGGAAACTACTTCTCAATTTTCCCATAAATTGAGAAAAATGAACTCAAAACCTCTTAACTAATTGAGAAAAATATGTAATAATCTTTTTTTAAAGTAATTCCCTAAAAATGTCTTGCCTAATTCAGAAAAATATGTAATGCTTGTAAAATAAATTTTAAAACTACTCTATCTCTATCGGATTACCGGTCTTTAAAACCCAAAAACGCTGAAATGTCAAATTTGTATCTCTATCTAATCACGACTACTGATAACCGAAGATTGATTACAAATTAAGAAATTACCATGAGACAAGAATCTGATTTACTCTCCGAGATATGTGATTTTCTCTACCCTCGTAGTTCCTATTATGGTCAGTTTAAACCGGAATATTTAGTTTTTAATGCTAATCTCCAGGAATTTGCTCAACGGGTAAATTATATTTGTAATTTACAAACATCTGGTAAAATACCTCCACAGGAAGCTTACCAAGAAATTCGTAGTTTGTGGAAACAATTAAAACAGGCTAAAAAACAATTAGAAATTGAATAAAGATTTTTCATAAGTAGGTTTTAAGATAATGAGAAATGATTTAGAATTAGCAGCCAAAGATTACATTTTTTTAGCTCAGTCTTTAGCAGGAGAATTTGCCCAAACTGCTATGGAAAGAGATGCTCAAGGAGTTACACCAAAACAAGAACGGGATAGTTTGCGACAAAGTAACCTACTTAAATTGATTATCCCTCAAGAATATGGGGGAATTGGCGCAAACTGGATAACTACATTCAAAATAATTCGGGAATTTGCTAAAGTTGATAGTTCCTTAGCTCATGTTTTCTCATGTCATCAAATTGGGGTAGTTATTCCTCATATCTTTGGTACAATTGAGCAGAAACAATATTACTATAGCGAAACTGTTAATCATAATTGGTTTTGGTGTAATGATCTTAATCCTAGAGACAAAAGAGCAGTTATTACAGCACAGGAAAATCATTTTTTACTTAATGGTAGTAAAAGCTTTTGTTCCGGTTGTGTAGATTCTGATATTTTACCACTTTCAGCTATTGATCAAACAACGGGAGAATTAATTATTTTAGTCATTCCCAGTCGGAGACAAGGGGTAAAAATTAATACTGATTGGCATAACATGGGACAACGCCAAACTGATAGCGGTAGTATTGATTTTGACAATGTAATTGTTTATCCCCAGGAAATCATTGGTGCTAGATACAACCAAAATTCTATTTTTGCTACTATTCGTTCTTGTATAACTCAACTCAACCTAGCTAATATTTACTTAGGGCTTGCCGAGGGTGCTTTTGCGTCAGCTAAAAATTATACTCAAAACCGTAAAAAACCTTGGTTGACATCAGAGGTGGAATGTGTTACTAAAGATCCTGTTATTCTTCACCACTATGGTAATATGTGGGTAGACTTACAAGGGGTAAAGGCCTTAGTTAACCAAGCCATAGAATTACTACAAGCAGCTTGGGAAAAAGAACACAATCTTACCCCAACACAAAGGGGAGAATGTATGATAGCTGTGAATACTGCTAAAATTGCAGCCACCAAAGTAGGTTTAGACATTACCAACCGCATTTTTCAAGTTATGGGACCATCTGCTACGAGTCAAAAATATAGCTTTGATCGTTATTGGCGACCTACGGTTGATTATAGACTGCGGGAAATTGGTAAATGGGCTTTGAATGATGAATTTCCCCAAACAGGCACTTATTAATTTTAATTTCTTTTAATGTTATTCTTTAGTTTACAATCAGAAGTACAACCCTAATGTGCCAACTTCTAGGAATGAACTGCAACGTACCCACAGACATTTGCTTTTCCTTTGAAGGATTCTCCGCACGGGGGGGAAAAACAGATGAACATAGCGACGGTTGGGGAATTGCTTTTTTTGAAGGGAAAGGATGTCGGATTTTTTTAGATGCTGAAGCTTCCATAGCCTCACCAATTGCTGAGTTTATCCGTCAGTATCCCATTCATTCTACTCATGTTATCGCCCATATTCGCAAAGCGACTCAAGGGGAAATAGCCCTAGAAAACTGTCACCCTTTCCGTCGAGAACTTTGGGGAAGATATTGGGTATTTGCTCATAATGGTAATTTACCAGATTTTTACCCGGAAAACAATGGTATTTTTCAACCTGTGGGTGCTACCGACAGCGAAAGAGCGTTTTGCTTAATACTCAATACTTTGCGATCGCATTACCCCCAAGGACAACCACCCCTAAAGGAACTTTACCACACATTACAGACAGTTACCAAGGAAATAGCAGCTTTTGGATGTTTTAACTATATGTTATCAGATGGAGATCACTTTTTTACCCATTGTTCCACTAAACTTTGTTATATTATTAGACAAGCACCCTTTGCGGCCGCTCACTTAATTGATGAAGAAATGACTGTAGATTTTAGTGAATTGACTACACCAAGCGATCGCGTAGCTGTGATTGTAACTACACCACTTACGGATAATGAAGCTTGGACACCAATTCAACCAGGAGAATTACTAGTATTTGAGGATGGTTTACCACTACAAAATATCTAGATTTAACTGGATATTTGCCAAAAATGCTCATTTTGAGGACATGAATAAGAAGAGGGATAAACGAAAACAGCAACCCCTCTTTTGTATTTTACCGTCTTCCACCTTGGACTTTGTCAAAAATAGCACCATCTGCAAAGAATTTCTTCTGTACGCTATTCCAACCTCCAAGATCAGCTACAGTGTAGAGACGAGAAATATGGGGAAATTTATTTTTTACTTCTTTGGACACAGTAGAATTAACTGGACGAAAACCAACTTTAGCAAATTCACGTTGTGCTTCTGGAGTAAATAAGAACTTAACGAAAGCTTCGGAAACCTCACGATTTCCATGTTTATCAACATTTTTATCCACAACTGCGACAGGTCCCTCTATCGAAATATTTACTGGAGGAATTATGTAAGAAGTATCTGTTTTGCCTTGCTGTGCAGCTAAAATGACTTCGTTTTCATAGTTTATTAATACATCACCCTGTCCTTTTTTGTAAAAAGCATCACTTGATTCTCTGGCATCTTTGGGTAATACAACTACGTTTTTAAAGACATTTGTCACGAATTTTAAAGCCTGGGTATCATTTCCACCGTTTTTAACTATAGCACCCCACAAAGCTAGAAAGTTCCATTTAGCACCACCAGATGTTTTTGGGTTTGCGGTCACAATTTTAACATCAGGTTTTGTTAAATCAGCCCAAGTTTTGATATTTTTCGGATTACCTGCGCGAGTTTCCAGAGCAACTACTGAGCGGGTAACAATAGCATTATTTGGAGCTTCTTTTTCCCAACCTGCTTGAATTAAACCAGCTTGTTCAATTTTTTTAATGTCACCAGCTAGTGCTAATGCTACCACATCTGCACCTAAACCGTCAATGACAGCGCGAGTTTGAGAACCAGAACCACCGTAACTTTCCCGAATTACAACATCTTGATTTTTGTCTCTTTTCCATTTTGCTACAAAATCGGGAATAATTTTTCCGTAAGCGGCCTTGGTAACAGCATAGGAAACTAAGGTAATTTCAACTTTTTTAGGACTTTGACCAATTATTTGCGTTCTCTGGGTTGAATTTGCGAATACAGGTAAAATTGTACTGATACTTAAACCAGTTGCTAAGAATAAAGCGGGAAATAATGGCTTTGTTGTTGCAGAATTATTTGTCATGGTGTCCTTAACTGGATATTAATAGAATCTACGATACTCCTGTCGGGATATCGTATTTATTTGCTAGAAAAAAGCATACCAGACACAATAAATAAAATCAATAGTTTTTACACTTAAAATCAATCATTTTCCTATCGGATATTGTATGTATTATATACTGTAAGTATTTTTTGATAATTAAATTGCTTAAAAATCTTATTTGGTAAGTATTTCAGCAGGATGTATTATAAAGTAATTATTGAATTAAAGTGTTTAAAGTATTAGATTATTAAGTAATTATTCTTAATTAATCATAATGAAGATGATCAGAAATTGATAAATGAGAAGTAAAGATGTTGTCATTTGTCCCACATACTGCTAAAATCTCCATATTCCCTATCGTCAATATGCAGTTTTAGCTGGTATTGATCACCAAATACTTATAAAGGGCTTGTAATTAAAATCTTGCGCTTTAGCAAAATTCAAAAAGATTAATTAAAGGATAAAAGATGAATTTGTGGTATAAATTACTAAAAATATGGCAACAGACCTGGAGAGCAAATTCCCTCAAAAGCTTTGTATCACTTGTTTTAGTAGGAACTGTATTAAGTGTATCTCTTGCTGCTTGCTCTGGGACAAAAAGCAGTAATTCACCTGATAAAAAAGGGAACGTAGAATTAACACTTGTATCTTATGCTGTTACTAAAGCTGCTCACGCGGCAATTATTCCCAAATTTGTGGAAAAATGGCAACAAGAACATAAGCAAACTGTAGAATTTAAACAAAGCTATGGTGGTTCTGGTTCGCAAACCAGAGCTGTAGTTGATGGTTTAGAAGCAGATATTGTTCATCTAGCACTAGCTTTAGATACGCAAAAAATTGAAAAAGCGGGATTAATTCAGCCTGGGTGGGAAAAAGAATTTCCTAATGACAGTATTGTTACTAAATCTGTTGCAGCTTTAGTAACCCGTGAAGGTAATCCCAAAGGTATCAAGAACTGGGTTGATTTAGCTAGAGATGATGTTAAATTAATTACCGCAGATCCTAAAACTTCTGGTGTGGCGCGGTGGAATTTTTTAGCACTTTGGAATTCAGTAATTAAAACAGGTGGAGACGAAGCAAAAGCAACGGAGTTTGTGACTAAAGTTTATAAAAATGTCCCTGTCTTAACAAAAGATGCTCGTGAAGCTACAGACGCATTTTTTAAACAAGGCCAAGGTGATGCTTTAATCAATTATGAGAATGAAATTGTTTTAGCCCAAGACAAGGGTGAAAAAACTAATTATATTCTTCCTGATGTAAATATTTCCATTGATAATCCTGTTACTATTGTTGATAAAAATGTTGATAAACATGGTAATCGTGAAGTAGCAGAGGCTTTTGTTAAATACTTGTTTACTCCTGAAGCACAAGAGGAATTTGCGAAAGTGGGATTTCGTCCTGTAAATGAAACAGTGGCTAAAACCAAGGAATTTGTAGACAAATATCCGCCCATAAAAACCTTAAGTACAGTTCAAGAATTAGGAGGTTGGGATATAGTTCAGAAAAAATTCTTTGCTGAAGGGGCAATTTTTGATAAAATTCAAGCTAAGAATAAACCGTAATTGACAAGTCCTAGCGATTATAAATCACGGCTATACAAACAAAGTCCGTACGCGGACTAGGAAAATTTAAACTCCACGCGCGTTTTGCTTGTGTAGTCGTGACTTCCAGTCGCCTGAATTTTCTAAATAACAACTGACAACTGATTAAATTATGGCTGTATCTTCTTCTGTAAAAACTAATATTAAAACTCCCGTTTGGAGGGTGTTTTTAAATAATTTAATTCATCTTCCTTGGACTTGGCGAATTACTTTGGGATATTTAACTATCATGTTATTTATTCCCATTATGGCCATGTTTCTCAAGGCTGGTACGGAGTCACCGGCGAAGTTTTGGGAAATTGCTACTAATGATTTAGCATTGGCAACTTATAACGTAACTTTTGTTACATCATTATTTGCAGCTTTGCTTAATGGCGTATTTGGAACTTTGATTGCTTGGGTATTGGTACGATACGATTTTCCTTTTAAACGGATTATTGATGCTACAGTAGATTTACCTTTCGCGCTACCAACATCTGTGGCTGGTTTAACACTGGCAACTGTTTATAGTGATAATGGCTGGCTAGGTTCATTACTAGCACCAATGGGAATTAAAGTTTCCTTTACTCGTTTAGGTGTGGGAGTAGCTATGGTATTTATATCATTACCCTTTGTCGTACGAACTGTACAACCTGTACTTCAAGAAATGGAAGCAGAAATTGAAGAGGCGGCTTGGAGTTTAGGCGCTTCTCAATGGCAGACTTTCTGGAAAGTGATTTTACCTCCTCTATTTCCGACGATTTTAACCGGTGTGGCTTTAGGTTTTTCCCGTGCAGTGGGAGAATATGGTTCAACAGTAATTATTTCTTCTAATACACCCTATAAAGATTTGATTGCACCTGTGTTAATTTTCCAACGTTTGGAACAATATGACTATGCCGGTGCAACTGTAATTGGTGTGGTTTTATTAGGAATTTCCTTGGTGATGTTATTAGCAATTAATTTCTTACAAGCTTGGGCAAGAAGATATGACAATAGATAAAGTTAAAAATCTAAAAAAACAAAGTTGGGTACCAGCAGTTTTAATTGGGGTGGCAATTTCCTACTTATTTCTGGTTCAATATATTCCCGCTATTAATGTTTTTTTTGAAGCCTTTAAAAGGGGAACTGGACCATTTTTATCTAACCTGACAAAACCGGAATTTCTCCACGCAGCTTGGTTAACTTTATTATTAGCTGTAATTGCTATTCCTGTAAATGCAATTTTCGGTTTATGTGCGGCTTGGGCGATCGCTCGTCATAAATTCCCTGGACGTGCTATAGTTCTTAGTATCATCGACTTACCCTTTTCTATTTCTCCAGTTGTCGCCGGTTTAATGATAGTTTTATTGTACGGTAGACAAGGCTGGTTTGGACCTTGGTTAGAAGCATTAGATATTAAAATCATCTTTGCTTTTCCAGGCATGGTTATGGCTACAGCTTTTGTGAGTATGCCTTTTGTGGCCAGAGAAGTAATTCCGATTTTAGAGGAATTTGGAAAAGACCAAGAAGAAGCCGCCAGAACATTAGGTGCAAATGATTGGCAAATTTTTTGGCGAGTAACTTTACCGAGTATTCGCTGGGGTTTACTCTATGGTTTAATCCTCACAAATGCTAGAGCCATGGGTGAATTTGGCGCAGTTTCTGTGGTATCTGGTAACATTGCTAATACAACCCAGAGTTTACCATTATTTGTGGAAGATGCTTATAAACAATATGAAACCGAAGCGGCTTTTTCTGCGGCTGTAATTTTGGCACTTTTGGCCGTTGTTACATTAATACTCAAGGAAATTCTAGAAAGAAAAACCCGTATTAAAGAAGTTGAATAATTCGTAATTCGTAATTCGTAATTCGTAATTCGTAATTCGTAATTCGTAATTCGTAATTCGTAATTCGTAATTCGTAATTCGTAATTCGTAATTCGT
>Ga0208085_1000232_pt1 | contig 21685 bp, 18 predicted proteins | sample LakMenEpi21Jun10_FD_150721 | JGI IMG/M metagenome (GOLD analysis project Ga0208085, IMG submission 150721) | Freshwater microbial communities from Lake Mendota, WI - 21JUN2010 deep hole epilimnion (SPAdes) | ecosystem: Environmental > Aquatic > Freshwater > Lentic | place: Lake Mendota, Madison...
TAACCTATATCATTGATGATGTAGTGCATTATTGTGTGGCAAATATGCCAGTAGCAGTGCTTTAGCATTGACGAATGTCACGTTGCCGTATGTCTTAAAATTGGCCAATTTAGGATAGGAAATGGCCGCTGAACGATATCCTGACTTAAGAAAAGGACTTAATATTGTTCATGACGAAATAATATATAAAGAATTAGCTGATACGTTTAATTTTAGTTAATAGGTTTTGTTTGTTTTAAAAATCCCATCGCATAAGTTGGGATTTTTTGTTTTATATCTAAATCTGCAAATTTGAGAGTATAGAAGATTTTATTTTAAAATCATATCATCATAACGAATAACCGTATCAAATCCTTTTTCTTTAAAATAGCCGGATGGATTCTCCTTTGAAATTGTTAAAACAAAATCGCCACCCCAAGCTCCTAGACTTTTCACAACTCCTTTGAAATCATCAAAAAATGCTTCTTTAACCGTATTCATTTCTAAAACTTCACTTAACAAGCTTTCATGTTTTTCAATTTGATAAGTAAATGTTTTCAAATCATTTGTTGATACAATGGTTTCAGTAATCTTATTGATGATAGTAATTGTTTTTGAAAGGTCATTTTGCTTATTGATGTAGTTTGAAATTGCCGATTTGCTGCTTTGTTTTCTGTTTAGATAGACAAAGTTTAAATAATTCCGAAACTCCGGCAAATAAGGAACCTGATGAATCAGCGGAGCCTCATTCAGCAACTGATAGATAATTGGCGAATTGTTTTGAGCACAAGCTATATCATAACCACTACCGCCAAAACTATTATTTAAAAGTGTAAACGCATTAATGCCCAACCATTGACCAATATTGTTGATTAACGTAGAAGAAGTGCCTAAACCCCACTTTTTTGGAAAAGACAGTTGGGTTTTGATTGCATAGCCTTTATTGCCTTCCAAAAAAATTGGATTCAATAGATAAGCTTCATGTAAAATTTCCAGTAATGTTTTTAAAACTGCATTTTCACCGGTATACTTTTTTGGAAAAAGAATGTTTTCAAACGGAATTGTATCTTCAAACCATAAACTACCATCCGAATCGTAACTCTTCCAAGTAATTTCATTAGCTGTTCCGGATTCTACAACTAGATTTTGGCCGAATTTTGTTGGTAGAGCTAATGCTTTTGCACCGTCTAAAACCACATATTCACCGGTGATTAATAATTTTCCGTTGCTGTAAAAGGTTTGTTTCAAGGCTTTTTATTTTCGTAAGAGTTCTAAATATTCAGCAACTGAAGCATGCGAAATGGTCGTATCTTTAAAATACTCCAGTACTTTTATTCGCTCTTCACCAGTTGCATGGTATTGATTTAAAATATTATTTAAATGCATTTTCATATGACCCTCCTGAATGCCTTTCGTAGTCAACGAACGCAACGCTGCAAAATTTTGTGCCAATCCAACTGCTGCAACCACTTGCATCAGTTGTTGGGCGGAAGGTTTTTCGAGTATTTCTAAATTTAATTTAACCAAAGGATGTAACGATGTTAATCCGCCAACGGTTCCCAGAGCTAACGGAATTTCCAACCAAAAACTAAAAATACCGTTTTCAATTTTGGCATGTGATAAGCTACTGTATTTTCCATTTCTACTGGCGTAAGCGTGTGCACCGGCTTCCACAGCTCTAAAATCATTGCCGCTTGCCAAAACCACAGCATCTACACCATTCATGATTCCTTTATTGTGGGTAACGGCTCGGTACGGTTCTATTTCAGCAATTTGAACGGCACGCACAAATTTTTCTGCAAATTCAGTTGGGTTTTCGATGTGTTTTTCTGCCAACGCGGCAATCGGGCATGAAACTTCTGCTCGTACGATACAATTAGTCACATAATTGGAAAGAATGCTCATGACCACTTCAATGTTCTTTTCTTCTTCAGAAAAAGGAGCATAATTTTGAGCTTCCGCTTTCAAGGTTTTAGCAAATTGTTCCAAACAAGAGTTGATAAAATTAGCTCCCATGCTATCCTTGGTTTCAAAAGTAGCATGTAATTGGAAGTAATTTTCTAAATCGGACGTTTTGTCTTTTAAAACTATATCTAAAATTCCGCCACCTCTTTTTTGCATGTTTTTGGTAATGCTTTCGGTTTCAGAATAAAATTTTGATTTGGTTTGCTTGAAAAAGGTATCTAACTTCGAGGTATCGCCTTTGTAAATGAAGTGTACTTGTCCGATTTTTTCGGTATTCAAAACGGTAGTTTTAAATCCGCCTCGATTGGACCAGAATTTGGCTGATTTTGCGGCAGCGGCAACTACAGAGCTTTCTTCAATAACCATCGGAACTGTATAATTTTTTCCGTTGATATTGAAGTTAGGTGCAATTCCTAACGGTAAATAAAAATTAGAAATGGTGTTCTCAATGAATTCATCGTGCAATTGCTGCAATTTTTCGTCACTGTTCCAATAGTTTTGAAGTAATGCAACGGCAACTTTAGGTTCTGAAAAAAAGTTTTGAGCAATCCAATTGATCTTTTCAATCTTGGATAATTTTGAGAATCCGGAAACTTCGTGGTTCATGTTGAGTGCTTAATTTTGTAAAGATACTGGTTATGAGGATAAAAATTAAAGCGAATTTTTGTATTTAATTAAACCAAATACAATTATTTCTTTAGTATCCATTTTTACTTTGTATACAATGGTATAACCTTTGAAAATGTAATCTCTTACTGATTCATCATTAAAATAAATTGATTTTCTAAAATGAAAAGGATTTTTTAAGTCCTTTAGGAGGTTTTTTTGCAGATCATTTTTGAATTTTCGTGCAGCTTTTGGTTTGTCTTTTGCAATGAATTCAACTTGATCGGCTAGGGAATTAATAAATTTTTCAGAAAAACTAATCTTCATATTTTGAGATTATTTTTTCCATTACCAAATCCAATTCTTCTATTGAAATACACTTTGATTTTCCACTCTCAATATTTTCCAGTTCCGTATGCAAAATGTTTTTATTCTTTTCAAAAAATGGATCTTCTTGAATAATTTGAACTTCATTCTCTGGAAATGAACTCAGTAAGGCAAGAATTTTTGCTTTTAAATTAGCTTGAAATTGAATTCTGATAGTTTCCATTTGATTGCGTTTTTATTTACAAATTTAATCAAATTTAAAATCCGATGTTTAATTTTCATATAACAAACACACTAAAAATTCTAATATTGCTATTTAACACATAAAACCACGAATTATTCCATTTTTTTCACTAAAATTGAACGTTTTTTTAACATACCAAAAATGAATCAGTTTAAAAAGGTACTATTCTTATTTTTAGTCAGTTCATTAACTGCCTTAGCACAACAAAAAATAACATTGGAAGACATTTGGGCTTCCGGTACGTTCCGAACCAAAGGAATGGATGCTCTGCAATCCTTAAAAAACACCAATCAATACACAGTTTTGAATTATGATAGAGTCGCAAAGACTTTTCAAATTGATTTGTATGATTTTACGACTTTAAAAAAGATTCATACACTTTTAGATACTAAAAATCATGCGGAGCTTACTTCGATTGACAGTTATACTTCTAATGCAACCGAAACGCAATTATTAATTGGCTTGAATTCAGATCCAATCTATCGGCATTCATCGGTTGCCGATTTTTATATTTATGACATTGCTTCCAAATCATTACAAAAGGTAGCCGATTACAAAATTCAAGAGCCAACTTTTTCTCCCGATGGAAAGAAAATTGCCTACGGTTATCAAAATAATCTGTATGTTTTTGATACTGCATCAAAAAAACACACGCAGATTACCAATGATGGTGTGAAAAATTCAGTAATCAATGGTATCACGGATTGGGTGTATGAAGAGGAATTTGCTTTCGTAAGAGCCTTTGATTGGAACAGTTCGAGCACTCACTTGGCTTATATTAAATTTGATGAAACCGATGTTCCTGAATTTTCAATGGATGTTTTTGGAAATGAATTATATCCTTCGCAAGAGGTATTTAAATATCCGAAAGCCGGTGAAAAAAACGCATTGGTTTCTTTACATCTATACGAAGTTGCAACCAGTGCAACAAATACCATCAATTTGAGTCAGAACAATGATTTCTATATTGCTCGAATGAAATGGACGAATGACGCAAATGCTTTAAGTATTCAAGTCTTAAATCGTCATCAAAACAATTTGGATTTACTTTTTGTGGATGCTAAAACCGGTAACACAAAAGTGGTTTTAAATGAAAAAGATGCCGCTTATGTAGATGTTACCGATAATTTGACCTTTTTGAAAGACAATAGTTTCATTTGGACTTCCGAAAAAGACGGCTTCAATCATATCTATCATTACGATAAAAATGGAAAACTTCGCAATCAAATAACCAAAGGAAATTGGGAAGTGACCTCTTATTATGGTTTTGATGAGAAAAACGGTCAGGTTTATTACCAATCGGTTGAAAATGGTTCCATTAACAGAGATGTTTACAAAATCAAATTAGATGGAAAAAACAAAGTTCGTTTAACTCAAAAAACGGGAACAAACAAAGCGACTTTCAGTCCGAATTTTCAATATTTTATCAATTCGTTCTCTAGTTCAACCGAACCAACAGCTTATACGCTGCATGAATCAAAAGTCGGTAAACAAATTCAATCAATAGTTGATAATACGGAGTTGGCTTCAAAATTGGAAAAATATAATCTTCCTACTAAAGAATTTTTCGAACTTACCACCGAGAAAGGACATAAATTAAATGCCTACATCATCAAACCAAAAGATTTTGATGCTTCTAAAAAATATCCTTTGTTACTATTTCAATACAGCGGTCCGGGTTCTCAGCAAGTGGCAAATCAATGGTTGAATGCAAATGATTACTGGCACATGCTTTTGGCACAACAAGGCTATTTAGTAGCTTGTGTGGATGGCCGAGGAACTGGATTCAAAGGAGCCGCTTTTAAAAAAGTGACTCAAAAGGAATTGGGCAAATATGAAGTAGAAGACCAAATTGATGCAGCAAAAGTTCTTGGAAATTACGCATATATTGACAAAACTAGAATCGGCATTTGGGGTTGGAGTTACGGCGGATTTATGTCGAGTAACTGTATCCTAATAGGGAATGATGTCTTTAAAACCGCTATTGCAGTTGCCCCCGTAACCAACTGGCGTTTTTACGATTCCATTTACACCGAACGATACATGCAAACACCACAAGAAAACGCAAGTGGTTACGATGATAATTCACCCATCAATCACGTAGATAAATTGAAAGGAAATTATTTAATCATTCACGGAACAGCAGATGATAATGTTCATTTTCAAAATGCAACCCGCATGATTAGAGCCTTGCAATCGGCCAATAAACAATTTGACCAAGCCATCTATCCTGATACCAATCACGGTATTTATGGTGGAAAAATACGCTTACAATTGTATACTAAAATGACTAACTATATTCTAGAAAAACTTTAACTAACCAAAACAAATTTTATGAGTGAAGTAGCAGTAAAATCAGGACATCCAAAGGGGCTTTGGGTACTATTCGGAACCGAAATGTGGGAAAGATTCAATTTCTATGGAATGCGGGCAATTTTAACTTTGTTCATGGTAAACGCCCTATTAATGAAAGAAGAAGAAGCTTCTATTATTTATGGTGGATTTTTAGGACTTTGTTATTTGACACCTATGTTAGGTGGTTTTATTGCAGACCGTTTCTTCGGAAATAGAAATTGTATCATGCTTGGTGGAGTGATGATGGCAATAGGACAAATTATGTTGTTTTTCAGTGCAAGCATTTTCAGTACAAATTTAGGCTTGGCAAATACCTTATTATGGTCAGCATTAGGAATTATTGTTTTTGGAAATGGCTTTTTCAAACCAAATATTTCCTCGATGGTGGGAAGTTTATATCCAAAACAAGAGAAAAGCAAATTAGATACAGCTTTCACTATTTTCTATATGGGGATAAATATTGGAGCTTTCCTTGGTCAGTTCATTTGTCCATTTGTTGGAGATGTTAAAAATGAAGTGGTACTAGCCGACGGATCTTTAAACATGATAAGAGATATACATGCTTTTAAATATGGATTTTTAGCGGCAGGAATCGCAATGATTATCGGAACTGCCATTTTTTATTTCTTAAAAAATAAATATGTAGTGAGTCCAGATGGCAAACCTATTGGTGGATTACCATCAGGTCATGATTCAGGAGATTATGAAGAAGGGGAGTCTATGAAGGCGGTGTTTTCAACGAAATCAATAATGATTGCAATTGCTGTTTTTCTAGCGATTTTCTTTGCTTTTAATTTATATACTGAAGGAGATAATGTTGTGAAGCTTTATATTTATCCGTTTATTTATGCCAGTGGTGTTGCTCTTGCAACTCTTATTTTATTGGATAGTACATTGACCAAAGTAGAAACACACAGAATTTGGGTGATTTACATTATGTCATTTTTTATCATTTTCTTTTGGGCAGCTTTTGAACAAGCAGGTTCTTCCTTAACTTTTATTGCTGATAACCAAACAGATAGAGATATTTTTGGTTGGAATATGCCTCCATCAATGGTTCAGATTTTTAATGGACTTTTCGTAGTAATGTTAGCTTTTCCTTTCAGTATGCTGTGGGATAAACTAAGAGAAAAAAATATTGAACCATTATCAACTGTGAAGCAATCGATAGGTTTGTTATTAATTGCAGTTAGTTATTTTATCATTGCTAACAATGTAAAAGATTTGGGTAATTCAGGGTTATTGGCAATTAAATGGTTAATACTTTTATATTTAATTCAAACGGTTGCCGAGTTATGTTTATCTCCAATTGGTTTATCACTTGTTGGTAAATTGGCACCAAAACGATTTGCATCCCTAGCCTACGGAGTATTCTTTATTTCAAGTGCGGCAGGGTATGCTTTGTCAGGAACATTGGGTTCAATTCTTCCGGCAACAGGAGATAAATTCAAAAAAGCAAATGAATTAGGAATTGACTTGCAAGGTGTTTTAGATAAATCAATTACGCCAACTGCTGAACAACTTAAATTATTGGCTGATAATCAAATTAACGATCATTATTCAATGTTTGCCGGTTTTGAAATTCAAAATTTATACGATTTCTTTATGGTGTTTGTTGTACTTTGTGGTATTGCAGCATTAATATTGTTTCTTTTGACACCATTTATCAAAAAAATGATGCACGGTGTTCGCTAATCATTTTTTAAAAATATTTTCATAACTTTCAAACCTGCGAAACAATTTTGCAGGTTTGTTATTTAATCTAATTATTTATGTGGAAAAGTCATCCTAAAGCACTGCCGTATTTATTTTTGTCTGAAATGTGGGAACGTTTCGGGTATTATTTAATGATTGGTATTTTTACCCTATACCTAAAAGATGTCGAAGCCGGTTATGCAATGACCGAAAAAGAAGCATCCGACTTATATGGAACATTTATCGCATTGGTTTTTCTTACGCCATTTATTGGAGGTTTAATTGCGGATAGATACTGGGGTTACAAAAAATCAATTGTAATCGGTGGACTAATGATGGGAGTGGGTTATTTTTTAATGGGAGTTCATAACATAACAGTTCTGTATATTGCCATGTCGCTCGTTATTGTAGGGAATGGTTTTTTTAAGCCTAATATTTCAACGCTACTTGGTAATTTTTATAATGAAGATAAATACAAAGAGAAAAAAGATGAAGGCTATAATATATTCTATATGGGAATAAATATTGGAGCATTTATTTGTAATTTCTTTGGTGCTGCGTTAAAAATTCTGTTCGGTTGGGAGTATGCATTTATGGCAGCTGGGGTCGGAATGTTTATTGGTGTTATTGTTTTCATTTTAGGAACGAAACATTACGGCAATAAAACTGATAAGAAAGGTGTACAAGAAGGCGATATGCCGTTTTATAAAATTGTTTTGTTCATATTAGTGCCGTCGGCACTTTTTGGTGTGATAGGTTGGTTTTTAAATGGTGTACAATCAGAAGCAAATCCGAATTGTTCAATTTTTGGTTCAGATAGTACAGATGCTTTTATTTTTGCATGTATACCGGTTATTTTCTTTTATGCCAGTTTATATTTCAAAGCGAAAAAAGAAGACAAGCGACCCATTGGAGCGTTGTTAACTATATTTGGCGTAGTTATTTTGTTTTGGGCTGTTTTTAAATTAAATGGTTCGGCGTTGAATAATTGGGGAGATAAATATACCGACAGAGAATTAACGGGTGTTTCTCAAACAATTGCTTCAAAATTGGTTTTAACTGACACTTTAGTATACAAAAAAGATTCTGTAGCTCTTTATGACGAAGCTTTCAGGATTCAAAAGGAAGATGGTAAAGTCATTAAAGTAGTGGATTATCCATTGTATTTTAGAAATGTTAAAAAAGAAAAACTGCCTGAAGAGGGAAGTAAAGTCTTTACATGGTCGGCAAATTTAAGCCAATCCATTAATCCGGGTTGGGTAATAATTTTAACGCCACTTGTAGTTGCTTTTTTCACCTTTTTAAGAGGTAGGAAAAAGGAACCCACAACTCCTACCAAAATTGCTTTTGGATTATTAATTTCAGCTTTATCTGTTTTAGTGATGGTTGCAGCTGTCAATATGGGAGGAAATGGTTCGGAAAAAGTAAGTGTTTGGTGGCTCGTGGCCAACTACGGCGTTATAACCATTGGGGAATTATTTTTAAGTCCGATGGGATTGTCGGTGGTTTCAAAATTGAGTCCAACGAATATTACTTCACTCATGATGGGCGGATGGTTTTTATCCACCTCTATTGGTAATAAATTAAGCGGAGTTTTAGCCAGTTTATGGGATACTTATGATAATAAAGCTGATTTCTTCTGGATAAATTTTGGATTGTTAATGTTTGCAACTTTGCTTATGTTTGTTTTGTTAAAACAACTCAATAAAGTGATGAAAGAAAAGGGAATTAATTAAATTTCGGCACTATATTTGAAAAAGACTAAAAAATTAAATTTATGAAACAATTACTGATTACACTTGTAATGGTTTTTACAACTGTTGCAACGCAAGCTCAAGAAATTAAATGGATGACGCTTGATGAAGCATTAGCGTTACAAAAGAAAAATCCGAAACCAATATTTATGGATGTTTATACGGATTGGTGTGGACCTTGTAAAATGTTGGACAAAAATACATTTCAAACCAAAGAAGTGTCAGAATTTATAAACGCAACATATTATGCGGTTAAATTTAACGGAGAAGGAAATTCGGAAGTTAATTATAAAGGGAAAAAATATACAAATCCAGGCTACGATGCTACCCGCAAAGGGAGAAACAGTATGCATGAATTTACAGGTTTTCTTAATGTTGAGGGTTATCCTTCTATGTATATTCTAGACAAAAAAGGAGATATAGCGAAAGTGATTGTAGGGTATTATCAACCGGAACAATTATTAGCGGAATTAAAAACTGTGAAATAAATGAATAAGATTATTTTATATTTTGTCTTTTTTTGGTCTCTTCAAACATTGAGTGCCCAAGATTTAAAGTGGCAAACGGATATTAATAAAGCGATAGAACTTTCTACTAAAAGTAAAAAGCCGCTTATGTTATTTTTTACTGGGAGTGATTGGTGCGGATGGTGTATTAAATTGCAAAAAGAAGTTTTCCAAAAGCCGGAATTTGTAGAATGGTCTAAAAATGTCATTTTAGTAGAATTGGATTATCCAAGAAAGACTCAACTAGAAGCAAGCCTAAAACAACAAAATGATCAATTGCAACAAATATTTCAGGTGCAAGGTTTTCCAACAATTTGGTTTGTCAATCCGCAAAAAAATGGAACTCAAATTAATTTGCAACAATTAGGAAAAACTGGTTATGTGGCTGGAGGACCCGAAAAATGGTTAGAGGTGGTAAATCAATTTATGCCTAAATAAGTTAGTTTAATTCAATCTTATAATATCCCTTTTCACTGGTTGAGTGAAAAGGGATGTTTTTTTGTAAACAGGTATGCTGCCAATTCTCAAGTAAATATTTGTAATTACTGCCATCGGCAATAATAATTGCTGGATTTAGTTCTTCAATTACCCGTTCTAAATTTATTTTTGGTGATTGGGTCAATAAAATTATGTTTGGCTTGATAGGGATTCTATAAATACCTTCCTTATCAATGACTAAAATTTTAGTATCATTTATTTGTAAAATATTTTTGAGTTTTGTGACAGAGCCGATTTGGCCAAAGTTAGCTTGAAGATAATTTTTTAGGACATAATTGTCTTCAATATCTTTTTCATTACTAAATATTGTAAGGGAGTTATTTGTTTTTTTTGCCAATATGGTTTGTTTTGGGTATTGAAAAATAATAAACTCATCGTTTGACTTATGATATTCAAGCGAACCAATAATTGATAATTGAAATAGAAGGATGCAAATTAAAGCAATCAGTATTCTATTGAATTTTGGTTTTTTAAACCATAAAACGATTCCAATTAATGCTAAAAGAGAGCTGAATAGAAGTGTTAAATTGAAAGGAATTCCCTTGATTATGAATTTTTCTAAAGAGGAAATAAAAGCCACATAACGATTCATCAATCCCACTAAAAAAGATAACAGATGAATGAAAATTTCAGTTGGAATTCTCATAACAGCAAATAGCAAAGCTATCATTCCACATACTAATATGAGTGTTAATAAGGGTATTACCACCAAGTTTGTTAGAAAGAATAATCCGGGAAATTGATGAAAATAATATAAACTCAAAGGAAGTACACCAATTTGTGCAGCAAAAGAAACCGTTAGAATGTCATAAAAATACTGAATAATTTTATTGCCGGATTTCCATAGCTTAGCGAATATAGGCTGAATGGTCACAATTGAAAATACAGCACAATAACTTAATTGAAAACCTACGTCAAATAAGAAATTGGGACGAATAAGTAATATAAGCAAAATGGAGGAACCCAGTGTGTTGTAAATATTGGTTTCTCGTCTCATATACATTCCAATAGTGATAAAGGAAAACATGGTAACTGCTCGAACAACTGATGCTGATAATCCGGAAAGTAAAGCAAATGACCAAAGAATGAAAATAAGCAGAAACGGGAGAATAATTTTGCCATACCTGAATCGTTCCAAGGGTTTGAGTAACGTTTTGAAAAAGAATAATAATATACCGATATGTAAACCTGAAATAGCTAATATATGAATTGCTCCGGCTTGTGAGTACTGATTATTCGTTTCCTGATCAATGTTTTGGCGTTGACCTAAAAATAAAGCTTTGATAATTTCGAGTCGGTCTAGGGGAATCTTAGCATTTTCAAGTTTCGTTATAATGGTATTTCTAATTTGTTCCAGTTTGTAATTTAGATGCTTTTCATGGCCTATTACCCGGTAATTATTCCTCTCTAAATTTAATTGATGATAGACATCTTTTTTTTCTAAATAAGCAGCATAGTCAAATTGATAAGGATTATGTGGCCTTGAAATTGGTTTTAAATAAGCATAAGCTAAAACGACATCACCTATTTGAAATTCTTTTTTAGCGTCCTTTTTAGATAAAACAATTAATAATTTACCCGTTTTATCAATATTATCAACCGTTTCTATCTCTAAAAAATACTTATAAACATATTGATTAGGTCTTATTTTTTCTGAAATAACTCCGCTGACAAGCGCTTTTTCATATTTTAGATTATTTGAGTAATGGTGTTGTTGATTTGGTTTGGAATGCAAAGTGTAAACCATAAAACCAACAAAAAAACTTAATAAATAAGTCGATAAACCAAAATAGAAACGGAAGGTTGCTTTTTTATTGGAAAACCAAAATAACAACAAAAAGGGAATGAATAAAATCGAAACAAGAAGGCAGGCCGAATTAATGCCGGGTTTAACTTCGTTTGAAGCCAAAATTCCCAACACAACACAAAGCGTGATGTTTAAGGTTGGAAATTTCATTACCCTCATTAATACGAAAGTAATAAAAATTTAATCAATCAGAAAAGAATTATAATTAAAAATATTCTTCCCCCAAAATACGGTTGGCTTGAGCAAAAGTTCTTTGGTAATAAGGTTCTTTTGTAGAGGATATAATAACGCCACGTTGAACAGAGGAATGAATAAAAATAATTTCGTCATCTTTAACTTCTGTAACTAATCCGACATGGTTTATCACACTCCGGCCATTAGTTCTGAAAAACACCAAATCACCTTTTTTTATTTCATTACGATTTAGTTTTTCGCCCACTTTTGACATATCGTTTGAACTTCTGGGAAGGGAAACATCATAGGTTTTAAAAACAGTTGTAACCAATCCCGAACAATCCATACCGGCAGTGGTAGTTCCGCCACCTCTGTAACGAACTCCATTATATTGCATAGCCGTATTGATTAATTGTTTGATAAAATAGGAGGTGTTGTCATTATCTGCAACAAAATCAGTGTCCTCAACATCGGTGATTTTATGCTTTTTTTCCGATTTTGTGTTTTCTGTTCCTTTTTTGACCGAAGGACTACCAGCAGATTTGGTAGTTGAAACTGTTGCCTTGTTTGGTTGAGGTGCTTTGTAAATTCCTTTTTTTTGTGCTACTTCCTTAGAAGTAACAATAACAGAAGTAGTGGGTTTACAACTCACTAAAAACAGCAACAAAAAGGTTATTAAAACAGTATTCTTCAAGAAATTTTAATTTTTACAAAGTTAAAAAAAACAATTTAAAATCTGGCAATTGAAGCAACAATAAGTTGGGCAACTTTTTCACTTGCTCCTTCTCCTCCTAATTTTTCTTCTAAAATTTCATACTTTTTAAGGAGCTTTTGACGGTATTCTGAATTTAGAATTTTAGTCAATTCCGCATTGATTTTTTTCGAATTACATTCACCTTGAATTAATTCAGTAACCACTTCTTCATCCATAATCAAATTGACAAGTGAAATGTATTTCAAGGTGATGATTCGTTTTGCAATTTGATATGAAGCCCAATTTCCTTTGTAACAAACCACTTCTGGGACTTTAAACAAAGCGGTTTCCAAAGTTGCTGTTCCGGAAGTGACCAAAGCGGCATGTGCCACACTCAATAAATCATATGTTTTATTCGTAATGAAATGAACGGCTTTATTAGTCAAAAATTGTTTATAAAAGTCAAATACCTGTCCGGGTGCACCGGCTATTACAAATTGATAATCCGGAAAATCAGGAACAATCGCCAACATTTCGTTTAATAACTTGCAAATTTCCTGTTTTCTGCTTCCCGGTAATAGAGCGATGATTGGCCTTTCATCTAAATTATTTTCTCTTCTAAAAGTTTCGTTTTCAATTTTTACACGGTTATGAATGGCATCAATTAGTGGATGGCCAACAAATTCCACCGGAAAATTATGTTTCTTTTCATAAAAATCTTTTTCAAAGGGTAAAATAACATAGAGTTTATCAAAATCTCTTTTAACTGCTTTGATTCTGTTTTCTTTCCAAGCCCAAATTTGAGGAGAGATATAATAGTGTGTTGGAATACCTTTCTTTTTAGCCCATTTAGCAATTCGCATATTGAAACCGGGATAATCAATAAAAATAAGCACATCAGGTTGAAATTGTTCAATATCTTTTTTACAAAAACTAATATTGTTTATGATGGTTTTTAAATTAAAGAGCACCTCCGCAAATCCCATAAAAGCTAAATCCCGGTAATGTTTCACTAAAATACCGCCTGTTTTTTGCATTAAATCGCCTCCCCAAAACCGAATAATGGCTTTTGGATCTTCTTTGTATAATGCTTTCATCAGATTTGAACCATGCAAATCCCCTGAAGCTTCTCCTGCAATAATATAGTATTTCATAAATTACACAAATAAAGTAGCTATCGTTAAGGCAATTGTTGCTAAAACAACTCCTCGTGCCATGACATCTTTTTGAAATTTTAGTAATAAAAAAAATAAAGCAACATTGATAACAGCACCTAAAGCAATTAGTTTGCCTAAAGAGTTTTGGGATTTTAAAATAGTTATTCCTTCAAAAAAATCATACGAAGTAATAAAAGTGATAAATAGGAATACCCCAAGCATAGCTCCGATTATCCCCAATAAAAAACCGATAAATAAATCTCTTTTTTGCATTATAATTCAAATTTATAAGTGTTTAGTTTTTGAATGGCATGATGAGCCGTTAAATCAAATTGAACCGGAACAATTGAAATATATCCTTGTTCGAGTGCCCATTCATCTGTGTCTTCCCCTTTATCCTGATTAACAAATTCGCCGGTTAACCAATAATAATCTTTGCCTTGTGGTGTTTTTCTTTTGTCAAATTTTTCCATCCATAACGCATTTGCCTGTCTGCAAACTTTCATCCCTTTGATTTCTTCTTCTTTTAATTTCGGAAAATTTACATTTAAAATAACGCCATCCGGTAATCCATTTGTTAAGACTTCAGAGGTGATTGTTCGTATAGCATTTTTAATTGGTTCAAAATCTGCATTCCAATCATAATCTAATAGTGAAAAACCAATGGCCGGTATTCCTTCAATTCCGGCTTCAACAGCAGCACTCATCGTTCCTGAATAAATAACATTGATAGAGGAATTAGAGCCATGATTTATTCCGGAAACGCACAAATCTGGTTTTTGTTTTAAAATTTCGTTTACCGCAAGTTTCACGCAATCTACTGGTGTTCCGGAACTGCTGTATTCTCCTTTTAATTCAGTATCAAAATGAACTTTATTGACAAAAATAGTATTGTTGATAGTAATCGCATGACCCATAGCACTTTGAGGACTGTCAGGTGCAACCACAACAACATCGCCTAAGGTTTTCATCACGTCTATTAAGGCTCTTAATCCAGGAGCCGAGATACCATCATCATTAGTTACTAAAATAAGCGGTTTTTTCATTATACGGATAACTTTAAAGAGAAGTCATATTGGTTAAAAAGGTAAATAATGCGAATAAAATTACAAAACTATAGGTAACAAATCATAACAAAAACAAAATTAACTCTTTTTAAGATTTGTCAGCATGACAATTTTCATAACTTTGTTCGGTAATGTTATTATTTTCTCATTAATTTACACAAAAAATAGATGTAAATCAGAGTTGGCATAGTTTTTAATGCTACATACTTAGAAATAAAATGAATACAATTTTGCTATTTATGAAAAGAAACTTCAAATTGGTAGTTTTGGCAATAGTTTTGTCAGCTTCACTACTTGCTTTTAAAGCCTTAGAAAATAATACCAGTAGCAGTGCTGATCCCGAAAAAGACAAACTTTTATTGGAATTATTAACTTTTGTAATTGAAAGAGGACACTATAATCCGGTCGATATAGATGATGATTTTTCAAAAGGAGTTTACAAAGATTATGTAGAAGCATTGGACCCTTCTAAACGGTTTTTTATTCAATCGGATATTGATGAATTCGCTGAATATGAAACAAAAATTGATGACCAAATCAAAAATAAAGACTTAACGTTCTTTGAGTTGACCTATTCTGTTTACTTAAAAAGAATGAATGAAAGTCAAAAATATTATAAAGAAATTTTAGAAGAGCCATTTGACTATACTGTAGATGAGACTATCAATACAGAATATGAAAAATTGCCGTATGCTAAAAATAGTTCGGAATTAAAAGAACGTTGGAGAAAACAAATTAAACTTTCAACATTATCTTCTTTAACAGATAAAATGAAATTGGAAGAAGATAAATTAAAAGGAACTGACGCTACAAGTGAAACGGAAAAAAAGGAAAATAAAACTAAAGTAGATGCTAAACCGAAAAGTTTTGAAGAACTTGAAAAGGAAACCAGAGAAAGTTCTTTAAAATCGTTGGATGACTATTACACTTTTATCAAAGAATTAGACCGTAACGATTGGTTCGGGGTTTTTGTAAATGCAGTTGCCTCTCGATTTGATCCACACACCAATTACATGGCTCCGGATGACAAAGAACGTTTTGATGTAAGCATCAGCGGTAAATTTGAAGGAATTGGAGCAAGATTACAAAAGAAAAATGATTTAACGGAAATCACGGAATTAATTTCCGGTGGACCGGCTTGGAGAGGAAAAGAATTGGAGCCGGGTGACATAGTATTAAAAGTGGCTCAAGGTGACCAAGAACCGGTAGACATCGTCGGCATGCGATTAGATAATGTTGTTAAAAAAATTAAAGGTCCTAAAGGAACGGAAGTTCGTTTAACTGTTAAAAAAGTGGATGGTTCGATAAAAGTAATTTCCCTCATCAGAGATATGGTTGAAACAGAAGAAACCTATGCGAAATCAAGTGTGGTGGAAAGAAATGGCATGAAATACGGAATTATTTATTTGCCTAAATTCTATATTGATTTTGAAAATAATGACGGACGAGATGCCGGGAAAGATGTGGCCATTGAAGTAGAACGTTTGAAAGCCCAAGGAGTAAAGGGTATCATTATGGATGTGCGTGATAATGGTGGGGGTTCCCTTAAAACAGTGGTCGACATAACTGGATTGTTTATTGAGCAAGGACCGGTAGTTCAAATTAAATCCGCCGGAACTAAAAAAGAAGTATTATTTGATCGTGATGCAAAAATTCAATGGGATGGACCTTTGGTGGTAATGGTCAATAATTTTTCAGCTTCTGCTTCTGAAATTTTAGCGGCAGCGATTCAGGATTATAAAAGAGGTGTAGTGCTTGGGAGTAAACAAACCTATGGTAAAGGTACTGTTCAAAATGTAATTGATTTAAATCAGTTTGTTCGTGGAAATACGTTAGGGGATTTAGGAGCTTTGAAAACAACAACTCAAAAATTCTATCGAATCAATGGAGGGTCAACTCAATTAGAAGGTGTTTCCAGTGATGTTGTTATGCCGGACAGGTATTCTTATATCGACATAGGAGAAAGAGACTTGGATAATGCCATGCCTTGGTCTAAAATTGATGAAGCACAATACTCGGTTTGGAATAAGCAGATAAATTTTGAGAAAGCAATTGAAAACAGTAAAAACAGAATGGCCGGTGATGAGCATTTTCAATTAATTGATAAAAGTGCTAAATGGACCAAAGTGCGAAGAGATGCGGTGGTGTATAGTTTAAAATTAGATGCTTTTTTGGCTGAACAAAAAGCAGTAGAAGAACAAGGAAAAGTATTTAAACCAATTACGGATTATAAAAATGACTTGTTGTTCAAAGCTATTCCGGAAGATGAAGTCGTAATGAAAAAAGATGAATCATTTAAAGAAAAAAGAGAGCGTTGGTTTGAAAGTTTATCTAAAGATATTTATGTAGAAGAAGCCTTGAATGTTCTGGATGATTTACAAGCCAAACCGGTTGTAAAAGGAAAAGTAGAATTAAAGAAAAAGGAAAAAGTAGTAAAATCTTAACCGGCAAATTGTATCTTTGAGCTAAAGCCGAATAAAATTTGCTAATGTCCAATATAAATCAATCGTTAACCGCTATAGCACTTCAGAAATTCAAAAAGAATTTTTGGGGTGTTTTTAGTTTGGGTTATATTGTGTTAATGGTTTTTTTAGCCCTGTTTGCCTATGTAATTGCTCCTGATAATTCGGAAAATGCTAATCAAATGCATTTATCCATTCATTCAAAATCACCCGGTTTTGCGGTGAAAATGCTTTCTATTCCTTCTTCAAAAATAGAGGATAAAACAATCAAAGGGTATTTTTTCGGGCACCCCAACCAAGTGACGGAAATCCCGATTTCATCCTATCAATTAAAAGACAATAAACTGCAATATGTTGAATACACAGAAGATAAAACCTTGCGATTAGTAAAAGAAATTACGTTAGATAAATTTATAGACTACAACTCCTTCAAGCAGGTTGAACAAGAACTTATTACCAACAAAAAGTTCTACTTAGGAACGGATAAATATGGTCGCGACTTATTGAGCAGAATGTTAGTGGGCTCGCGGGTTTCCATTTCCATAGGCTTTGTGGCAGTATTAATTTCAGTGGTTGTTGGATTGTTTTTTGGTGCTTTAGGAGGCTATTATGGTGGAAAAATCGATGCGTTAGTGATGTGGTTGGTCAATATAATTTGGTCCATTCCAACATTATTACTAGTGATTGCAATAACATTAGCACTCGGAAAAGGGTTTTGGCAAGTTTTCGTGGCTGTAGGTCTAACCATGTGGGTTGAAGTTGCCAGAGTTGTCCGTGGACAGATTATCAGTGTAAAAGAAATGCAATATGTTACGGCTGCTCGTGCCTTGGGATTTTCAAACGGAAGAATTATATTGAATCACATTTTACCAAATATTATGGCTCCCGTAATCGTTATCTCTGCAGCTAATTTTGCTTCCGCCATTTTAGTGGAAAGCGGATTGAGTTTTTTAGGACTCGGTGCACAACCTCCAATCCCAAGTTGGGGAAGTATGATTAAAGACCATTATAGTTATATTATTCTAGGAAAACCCTATTTAGCCCTTGTGCCTGGAACTGCAATCATGTTGATTACATTAGCATTTATGATGACCGGAAATGCCTTGCGTGATGCATTAGATGTCAAGTCTTAATTAAAATACAGTATAAATGAAAAGTTGTTTCCTAATGATTGCCAAAAGACAAAATTGGTTTCGCCTTTTTTTTATGATGATGGGAATTGTTCTTTTTGGATGCAAAATGGATAATCAGGAAAGAACGGAATTACCCCAAGAAATAAAACGGCAAACAGTTGCAAAGGATTTTGATTTTTATCCTACTTCCACAACTAACCAAATTATAAAGCATGATTTTTATAGGTTATCTTATTCTGAAAAGAATGAACAAGCAGAATGGGTTGCCTATGAATTAAAAGGAAATACCTTTCAAAATAATTACAATCGACCTTATTTTGTGGCAGACCCATTAGTAAAATCGGGTTCTGCCGACTGGAAAAATTACAAGAATTCAGGTTATGATAAAGGTCATTTGTGTCCGGCAGGCGACATGAAGTTTTCTGAAAATGCTTTTGAAGATACCTTTTACACCTCTAACATTTCTCCTCAAAAATCGGATTTTAATGCCGGAGTTTGGAATCGCTTAGAGCAAAAAGTGCGGTATTGGGCAGATAAATACGATGGGATCTATGTAGTGACGGGAGGTGTATTACAGCCAAATCTAAAGACCATCGGAAGAGAAAAAGTGGCAGTTCCTGATTTCTTTTACAAAGTATTATTAGATGTTTCTAATGATAATCCTAGAATGATTGCTTTTTTAGTGCCACATCAAAACAGCAACAAACCGCTTTATGAATTTGTAATTGCTGTGGATGAATTAGAAAAACGGACAGGAATTGATTTCTTCTACAATCTGCCCGATGAAATTGAAAATAAATTAGAAAAGCAAACCGACTATAAAATGTGGAGTTTTTAAAGAAGGATTTACCACTCATTCACTTTATTGGCATCTAATTTTAGAAAAACAAAAAGCAAAATAGTAAAGGCAAACAAACTGGAACCTCCATAAGAAAAGAAAGGCAGTGGCACTCCAATAGTCGGAAATAATTTAATAAGCATCGTGATATTTACAAAAATATGTGTAAATAAAATGGAAGCTACGCAATAGCCATAAACACGACTGAATTTTGTTTTTTGTCGTTCAGCCAAATAGATGATTCTGAAAAGTAAAGTAACAAAAAGTAAAATAACTACGGTACAACCAATAAAGCCCCATTCTTCACCAACGGTTGTAAAGATATAATCAGTATGTTGTTCAGGTACAAATCCACCTTTGGTTTGAGTTCCCTCCATAAAACCTTTTCCAATAACTCCACCGGAACCTATTGCAATCATCGACTGATTTAAATTATAACCTTCGTTTTTTAAATCAACAGTGTCACTGAATAAAACATTAATCCTGTCTTTCTGATGTGGTTCCAGTACATTTTCAAAAACAAAATCAACGGACAATATAAAAGATGTGGCGGCTACAAATACAATTAAATAGGCGAGGGGTATTCGGTTTATTCTTCTGGCTCTCAAATAATGCAAAATCATAATAATTACGATAACCACAATGAGATAAATGGGCTGTATTAAAAGGGCTGCAAAAAATAAAACAATTGCCAAAAATCCGGTCCACAAATACCATTCCGGTAATCCTTCCCGATTTAAAACCAAAAACAAAGAGAAGAATATCATGGCACTTCCGGCATCAGGCTGCAACAGGATTAATAGAACCGGAAATCCAATAATTGCAAAGGCAAGCAGTTGATGATTGGTGTTCTTCAAAAAAACCTGTGAATCACTTAAGTATTTTGCTAAAAGCAAGGATGTTGCCGTCTTGACAAACTCAGACGGTTGAAAACCGAACGAACCAAAACCATACCAGTTGGTCTGACCTTTTACGGTTTTACCAAATACGAATAGTCCAAGTAAGAGAACGATTCCTAAAATGTAAAAAACAAAAGAAAATTTCTCATAAATTTTGGCATCTATGGTAAGCACGACAATAATCACCGGAATAGTCAATAAAATAAAGATAAGTTGCTTTCCATAATAATCACCAAAATCAAATTCAGTAAATTCAATAGGAATCGAAGTAGAAAAAATATTTAACCAACCCATTAACACCAAAAGACCATATATTAGTACGGTCGTCCAATCTAAATTATTGGCTACACTTTGATTTTTCATTATTTATTAATTGAAAACGGTTGTCCGCTCAACACTTTGGCATACTCACTTTCCAAACTCGATTCTAACATTCTTTTTTCTAAATCTGTTCGGGAAATTTTCCCTTTAAGATATTTTTCAATCATTAAACTGGAAATTGGTCCGGCAATTCGTGCTCCCCAATAACCATTTTCTACAAACACTGCAATGGCAATTTTAGGATTGTCCTTTGGTGCAAATGCCACAAAAATAGAATGGTCAGTCAATTGAACCCGCTGTCCGTTTATTTTTGTAAAGTTCTCTGCCGTTCCTGTTTTTCCACAAATTTCAATTCCGTCAACTTTTAATCGTGAAGCAGTTCCTAAATTGTAAACGTCAAATAAACCTTCAATTACAGGAGGGAAATATTGTTTGTCAATCGTGGTTTGATGTTTGGTAGTAAACTTTTTATCGATAGTATGATTTTTTATCTTTTTGATGATGTGAGGGGTGTAATAATAACCTTGGTTGGCAACGGCACACATCACGTTACACAATTGAATTGGCGTCATTAAAACTTCTCCCTGACCAATCGAATTAGAGATAATTGTAGTGCTTTTCCAACCTCCGGCGGAATAATATTTATTGTATAATTTTGAAGTAGGAACACTTCCTTTTCGTCCGGGTGGCAAATCATACCCCATAAAATTGCCTAACCCAAAACTTTTTAAATGATTACTCCAAACATCAACGCCATCTGCCGGATTTGGATATTTCTGAATGGTTTTCAAATAAATATTGGCAAAATAGGTATTACAGGATTTGTATATTCCATCACGCAATTGTGAAGGTCCGGAATCGTGACACTTCATAAATCGATTGCCATAACTAAATCCTCTCCGGCAGAAATAAGTTGTTTGTTCGTCAATTACTTCTTCTTGCAAAGCAACCAAAGCAGTAAGTATTTTAAAGGGTGAGCCGGGAGGATACTCAGCCAAAAGACCTCTGTCATATAGCGGTTTTGCTATACTATCGTTGTAAAGTGCCGTGTAATTTTTAGAACGCATTCTTCCTATCAAAAGAGAAGGTTCATAGGTTGGGGCAGAAATTAAAGCTAAAATCTCACCGGTTTTTGGTTCAATTGCTACAATCCCACCACGCTTATTTTGCATCAGTAATTCGCCATATTTTTGTAATTCCATGT
>Ga0208085_1000239_pt1 | contig 21425 bp, 15 predicted proteins | sample LakMenEpi21Jun10_FD_150721 | JGI IMG/M metagenome (GOLD analysis project Ga0208085, IMG submission 150721) | Freshwater microbial communities from Lake Mendota, WI - 21JUN2010 deep hole epilimnion (SPAdes) | ecosystem: Environmental > Aquatic > Freshwater > Lentic | place: Lake Mendota, Madison...
CCGTCGGTATTTTGTGCTTCTACCAACCACAATTCGCCTTTTGAGATGGTTGCTTGAAATTTCTCTGCTGTTTTGACGGTAGCATATCCTTCGGACGGTTGTTCGCCCATTAGGGTCATAAATACACAAGGTAACTCTTCTTCTTCAGCGATTTCTGTTTCCTGAATGGCAAGTTCTTTTGAAGGAGTAGCCATTTTTGGTTCGGTTTTTGGATTGATATTCCAAACATAAATTAACGGGATGCAACTTGTTAGAGCTGACAATCCCCAAATGATTTTTGCTTTCATAATTGATGGTTTTTTTTGATTTTCTGATAAAATTAGAAGGTTTCGTCATTCGTTTTTTCCAGACTTGGTGAAACCCGTTTTTGACTTGGTGAAACTGTTTTTTAAAGCCAATTTTATTTTCGTACTTTACACTATTATATTTTGCCTATGTATTTTCGACTGAAAATTTTATTATTTGCTTTGCTTTTCCCGTTGGTTGTTGTGGCTCAGGACACAACGAAGACGAAGATGAGCAAAACATCCGTGAGCAAGAAAGCCATTGAACTGAAAGAAACCTTGTCAGAAAGTAATCCTATTGCAACCGCCGACAAGTATGTAGAACTGGCCAATGAATTGGATAAAAAAGAGGAGTATGTTAAAGCCGAAGATTATTTAAAAAGAGCTTTAACTCTTTATCAAAAGCAAAAAGACAAAGATAAAATAGCTTCCACTAAACGTCAACTTGCTCAAGTTCAAGAGAAGCAAAAAAAGTTTAACCAAGCTATTTTAAATTATGAATCGGCTAGTGAAGAAGCGGTTGATGCAGGTTTTTCAAAAGTCAATTCCAATGATGCGAGCCGTTTAAAAAATGCGAGTCCGAAAATGCAAGCAGACTATTTGGATTCTAACATCAAAATTTTAGAAAAAGAAGGAAAAATGGACGATGCCGCCGAAGTCTACAAGCAAAAGGCGGAGGTAGATTTAAAAGCCGATAATAAGCAAATGGCGATTGAAAGTTATGAAAAGGCCATTGCAGTATCGAAAGACAAACCGGAAGAAGTGTTAAAGTTGAAAAGTGAAATTTCGAAAGTTTATGAATCGGAAAACAACTTAGATAAAGCCATTGAAATTACTAAAAACACCATTGCTGATGCGGAGAAATTAGGTAGTGTTTCGCAACAAATTGAGCAGCAACAGTCGTTAGCCACTTTGTATTTTAAAAATGAAAATCAAGACGATGCGATTGTTTTACTGGAAGAAACCTATGATTTAGCGTTGAAAAACGGACGCACTTTTGATGCGAAGAAAGCCATGTTGGCTCTTTCGGATTATTACAGAAAACAAGGCAATCAAACAAAAGCGATTGAATTGTACGACAAATTTCTAAACGATTTTGATCGAATGGTGCAAGCAGACAGTACATTAGTAGATTCGAAAATCTTTCAGGTAACGGAAGAAAAAATCAAGCAATTGGAAAAGGAACGGGCGTTGAAAGATGAATTGATAACGAAGAAAAATAAATTCAATTATGTATTGATTGGTTCCGTGATTTTGATGTTGATTTTGTTGGGATTGATTGCAAAAGCGTTATTTTCCATCAAAACCAAGAACAAAAAAATTGCGTTGCAATCGCTCAGACGGGAAATGAATCCCCATTTCATTTTTAATAGTTTGAATAGTGTGAACCAATTTATTGCTCAAAATAACGAGTTGGAAGCCAATAAATATTTGACTTCGTATTCCAATTTGATGCGAAATATGATGGAAACCTCGAACAAAGATTTTATTTCGTTATCCAATGAACTAGAGCAAATTAAAAAGTATTTGGATTTGGAACATTTGCGTTTTCAGGACAAATTTGAGTATGAAATTGTGGTAGATGAAAAGTTAGATTCCGATGCGATTCTAGTCCCAAATATGTTGATTCAACCGCATTTGGAAAACGCTATTTGGCACGGATTGCGTTACCGGGAAACCAAAGGAACTTTGAAAGTCACCTTTGCAGAAGAAAATCAATTAATTAAAGTCTCGATTGAAGACGACGGCATTGGCGTTGAAAAAAGCAAGGAACTGAAAACACAAAACCAAAAAGTCCACGAATCCAGAGGATTGAACAATGTAGAAGAACGGATTAAGTTGTTGAACGATTTGTATCACCAGCAGATTTCCTATACCATTTCGACGGGAACAGACGGAAACGGCACGTTGGTCACACTTTATTTTTCTAAAACCACCAAACTCACATGAACGATTTTCAAAAAATAAAAAGTGTCATTGTCGAAGACGAGTCGGCTGCTCGCGAAGCGTTGAAAAATTATTTGGCAAAATATTGTCCGCAAATCGAGATCATTGGCGAAGCACAAAACAGCCGGGAAGCGATTCCGTTGTTGCATGAATTACAACCACAACTCGTTTTTTTGGATGTAGAAATGCCTTTTGGCAATGCATTTGACGTGTTAGAAGGTTGTAAGGATTTGCATTTTGAAACGATTTTTGTCACGGCTTTTTCGGAATATTCGTTGAAAGCGTTGAACCAAAGTGCGGCGTATTATTTGTTGAAACCCATCAGCATTGAAGAGTTGATTTTGGCGGTAAACAAAGTACAACAACAATTGATGAAGCAGGAACTGTTTAGCCGAAATCAGATTATCGTACAAAATTTCCGCGAACCAAAAATCGAGAAGCAACAGGTTATTTTACCCACGATAGAAGGTTTTGAAGTGGTAAAAATGGAAGATATTGTTCGTTTGCGTGGCAATGGCAACTTTACCGATATTCATCTAGCTGATGGTTCCAAAAAAATGGTCTGTCGTTTTTTGAAACACTTTGATGAAATGCTTGATTTTCCGTTTATGCGGGTACATAAGTCGCACATTATTAATTTGAATTTTGTGAAAGCGTATCACAAAGGAACGGGAGGTTATGTCACTTTGTTTGATTTGGCTGAGGTTGAAATTTCGCCGAATTATAAGGAGGAGTTTTTGAGGAGGTTTAGGTGAGGTAGTTTATTAATAACAATTAGATATTGAAATTTATTTTATTCTAATATTTGTAATTATCCTTATTCAATTCGTTTACTTTATTATTTCCCTAATTTGTTATTTTTACATTTATTAAAATTTGAATTATGAAAACTGCGATAGAACTTTTCGAACAATTAAATGCTTTAGATGAAACACCTTGGATTGAAGCAAAGTTGAGTAGTGAAGTTGGAAAATCCTTAATGGAAACTATAAATTCGTTTAGTAATGAACCAGGGTTAATTGAAGGTTATATTTTGATTGGTGTAACAAGAATGCAAGAATCGCTTTTCCCAGAGTATCAAATAGTAGGAGTTGAAAATCCAGATAAGATACAACAGGAGATTGCAACTCAATGAGCAACACTATTTAATATTCCTATTAGACCAAATATTTCTGTGGAACCTTTGCAAGGTAAAAGCGTTATTGTGGTACGTGTAAAAGAATTAGATTATTTACAAAAGCCGGCGTTCTTTAAAAAGCAAGGATTACCTTTTGGGGCATTTCGTAGAATTGGCTCTTCTGATTTACATTGTACGGAAGATGATATGCAAGTCTTTTACAATAACTTAGGAAAAAGTTATGATCAAACTGTTGTAGCCGGGACAAGTATAAAAGATATTGATTCTGTTGCACTATCAAGATACAGAAAGTTAAGAGAAAATGTTTTACCCACCGCTGAAGAATTATCATATTCTGATGAAGAATTATTGATAGCACTCGGATGTTTAAATACCGATAAAGGAGAGCTAAACTTAGCGGGATTATTGTTGTTTGGAACCCCATCTGCACAAAGGAGAACATTTCCAATGTTAAGAGTTGATTATATTAGAGTTCCAGGAAATGTTTGGGTTCAAGATCCAGAATCGAGATTTAATTCGATTGATATGAGGGGGCCTTTATTAGTTAATGTTTATAAATTGATTGATGCAATAAATTCTGATTTACCCAAAGGGTTCCTAATGGATAAAGATCAAGTACAAGCCCAAACTACAGGTCTTCCAATATTAGCACTTAGAGAAGCGATTGTAAATGCATTAATGCATCGTTCTTATCGTGAACATAAACCTACGCAAATAATTCGTTATGATAATAGAATAGAAATTATTAACCCTGGATTTTCTTTAAAATCTGAAGACAAACTCGGCTCTCCAGGTTCTGAAACCCGAAATTCTTTTATTGCTGCAGTATTTCATGAGACTAACTTAGCAGAAACAAAAGGGTCTGGGATTAGAGCAATGAGGCGATTAATGATTGATGCAAAATTAGCTCCTCCTACTTTTGAGTCTAGTAGGGAAGATAATGAATTTACAACTAGACTACTATTACATCATTTTCTTGATAAAAAGGATTTAATTTGGTTAAAAAGATTTGAAACGTATAATTTGAATGATTCTCAAAAGCAAGCATTAATTTTTGTTAGGGAAGTTGGTGCTATTGATAATCTTACTTACAGACAAATGGCTGACTGTGATGCAATAAGAGCAACTACAGATTTAAGAGCACTAAGAAAATCAAATTTGTTAGTATTATTTGGAAAGGGAAAAGGTACTTACTATAAAGCTGGTGATTTATTAAATGAGACATATATTGAAAATGATTTTCTTAGGACTAATTCTAATTATAGTACAGAACCTAGTACAGAACCTAAAAACGTTAGTACAGAACATAAATCTCCAAGTACAGAAGTTGAAAACATCAATGTAGTTGATTATCAACAAATTCAAATATTAGATGAAGGTCTAAGTACAGAAGCTAGAGAATTTAATAAAAAGGAGTTAATAGAAGAATTGCCAATTAGACTGCAAGGTAAAATATACAAATTGAAGGAGAGAGAGTCAACTGAAATAATGGAAGAAATAATATTGGAAATTTGTAGCATTAGGCCATTTAAATTAGCTGAATTGGGTTGTATCTTAGGAAAAGGAGATAATTATTTAAGTAGAAAATATATGAAATCTTTGATAGAGAAAGATAAATTAAAGTTTTTACATTCAGATATGGTAAATCATCCAAGCCAAGCATATCAAAGTAAACAATAATTTACTTTATGAAAGATACTAAGAGAAATAAAAAGAAACTATTTATAAACAGAGATTGAGATTTCTATGAAAATTTTTAAATGGTTTTTAATCCAACACATCGATTTCAATCGAATCCAACGCCCTTGAATCCTGTTCAATTTTTAAACGCAAATACGAGCGAGAGCTTCCTTTAATTTGCACCGGGATGGCTGCGGTAATACTGTCTTGAGCTTCAATTAAACCGCGGTTCAACATGATGTTTTTGTACATTTTTTGTTTGCTAACGGCGTACGGTCTTTGATTGCCTTGGTCGTCAAAGAGCCACATGAATTTTTTGGGACTTGGAACAATGGAGGCTAAAAACAACGATTCATTTAGCGTTAAATCCATTGGTTTTTTCTCAAAATAAAACTGAGCAGATTCGCCGATTCCGTAGACATTTGGACCCCATTCAATCACGTTGAAATAGACTTCTAACATTCTGGATTTTGAAACCAATCGGTTGTTTTCCAGTAAATATACTAACAGGATTTCCTCCAACTTTCGGGAAAGAGTTTTTTCACGTGTCAGAAATACGTTTTTCACTAATTGCATACTAATCGTACTGGCACCGCGTGAAAACCTTTTGGTTTTAATATTCTTCGTAATGGATTGTTTAAAAGCTTCGGTACTAAATCCGGAGTGATTGTAAAATTGTGGGTCTTCAAAGGTCAATATTGCTTTTTGTATAAACGGAGAAATCTCTGTTAACGGAGTAAAATAGGGATTTCCGGCTCCAACCAAAACCGACCGCTGTCTGCGACCATTTTCAATGGCATTATAAACAAATTCGCCATTCAATTTTGACAAATCAGCTTCTCCGTATTTGATAATTTTCAAGTTTTCTTTATTCAATTTACTTTCAAAAACCAAAGCATCCGAATTGTTTTTATTAAATTCAAAGTCCAATTGATAATCAAAAGTGCCTTGAACTTGCATGCCTTCAAAATTAGAAAACAAACCTTTGGGCAATGAGTTGATAAAATCCTGTGCTTTCATTTTCGGAATGCCTACTTTCAAGGTGTAAACGGTGTCTTTTTCGGTAATGTATTTGGCAAACGGATGTACGCTTATTTGGTTCAATTTGGCAATTGAGGTACTGTCCACTGCTAAAAAATCACTTCCAATAACCAAGCGGTAATCGAATTCCGCTTTTTCAATGACCACATCTTTCGACGCAATTTTTGGGTGATTCACAGTTAGATCATCAATCGCTGCTTTTCCATCAATATGTAATTCACCTCCATCCATTTCCAGTTGATCCAAAGTAATGTGAATGTCGGAAAAAGTAGTAATCATACCTATTCGTTCATCGATATACGGCAAATGTATATTGGTTGAATCTGCGGAGGATAATTTTAAATCAGCTATTTTTTTTCGAGGATTCGCCATTCCGCTGACTTTCCAATTCTGACTGAATGTTTGGGTGGTGACATTGATTGCGGTTTGCAATTGGTGGTCATCCAAAGTTAATGTGTTTAAACGGAGGTTGACTTTTCGGCCCATGTCATCCACTTTCAGGGATAGATTGGAAAGATTCATTTCGGCGGGAACCAGATTGAATACTTTGGTCAGTAAACGATTCGCAGTTTCTGCATAATCTCTTTTGCCGGTTGTTTTCACTTCTTTTGGATTTCTTTTAAGGAACGCATCGAAGTTTCGACCTTTCTTATTTTTAACCAATCGAATATAGCCGTCATTCATTTCTAAATTATTCAATTGAATGTCGCCGGTTAGTAGTTGAAAAAAACTGTAATTGGTTTTGATTTTTTTTACGGACAAAAGCGTGTCGGCATTTTTTGGAAGTAACAAAATATCTTCCAATACAACTCCCGTGATTCCTTCAAAAGATGCTTTTTTAACGGAGAACTGACATTGGTATTCGGTAGCTAATTTCGTTTGAATTTTTGCAATGGCTTTTTGCAATAGACTATTACGGAAAACGAAAAGCAATCCAACAGCCAACACCAGAACCACGAGTGCAATTTTTAAAGCTAAAACTATTTTTTGTTTGGTGGCTCTCATTGGATGATGCGAAAAAGTAACTGTATTAATTATCCGAATAGTTGTTCGACAACATCCTCAATCTTCGCCACTAATTTAATGTCGATTAGTGTATTCTTTAAAGATATCTTATTGTATTTGGAAACAAAAATGGTAGAAAACCCCAATTTTTCAGCTTCTAAAATTCGTTGTTCTACGCGATTAATAGGGCGGATTTCACCGGCCAAACCTACTTCACCGGCAAAACAAAAGTTTTTACCTACCGGAATATCTTCGTTCGAGGATAAAATGGCGGCGACTACTGCTAAATCTATCGCAGGATCATCTACCGAAATTCCTCCCGTGACGTTTAAAAACACATCTTTTGCACCCAAACGGAATCCGGCTCTTTTTTCTAAAACAGCCAAAATCATGTTTAACCGTTTAGCATTGTAACCGGTAGTGCTTCGTTGTGGTGTTCCGTAAACCGCCGAACTTACCAACGCTTGGATTTCAATCATCAACGGACGCATGCCTTCTAGTGTAGAAGCAATGGCTGTTCCCGAAAGTTCTTCTTCTTTGTGGGAAATTAATATTTCGGAAGGATTGGCCACTTCGCGTAAACCGGAACCTTGCATTTCATAAATGCCAATTTCTGCTGTTGAGCCAAAGCGATTTTTGAGGGAACGCAAAATTCGATACACATGATTGCGGTCGCCTTCAAATTGCAAAACTGTATCCACCATGTGTTCCAAAATCTTTGGACCTGCGATGGTTCCGTCTTTGGTAATGTGTCCGATGAGTAAAACGGGAACATTGGTTTCTTTGGCAAATTTGATAAGTTCGGCAGTACATTCCCTAATTTGCGAAATACTTCCCGCCGTTGAATCAATGTAATCGGTATGCAAAGTTTGAATGGAATCAATAATCACAATCTCGGGCTCAATTTCCTGAATTTGCTTGAAGATGTTTTGCGTTTTGGTTTCGGTTAGAATGAAACAATTGTCGCCGTTGGGCGTGATTCGTTCGGCACGCATTTTTATTTGCTTCTGACTTTCTTCGCCCGAAACATATAAAGTTTTATACGGCAATTTTAAAGAAATTTGCAATAAAAGCGTACTCTTTCCAATACCGGGTTCGCCTCCTAAAAGCGTTAAAGAACCAGGGACTAATCCACCGCCTAACACTCTATTTAATTCGCCATCGGTTGTGTCTAAACGAATTTCCTGACTGGAATCAATGTCTTTTATTCTTAAAGGTTTTGGAGCTTTTTTAACTTCGGAAGAAGAGGGTTTCCAACTTGTTTTTTCTTCTTTTTGAATGACTTCTTCAACAATTGTATTCCATTGTTGGCAAGCATGACATTGACCTTGCCATTTGGCATATTGTGAACCGCAATTTTGACAAAAAAATGAAGTTTTGACCTTCGACATAATTATTGTTGCATTTGTTTCATTTCTTCTGATTTGTCATACATCATGTCTTTATTTAAATCACCAATCGGTTCTTTTTGAAAAGCACTTAAATATTTTTTTTGAGCCCTTTTATAGTCTTCTTTTTTTTCATACATCAAAGCCATATAATAATCGGCTAACATACTTTTCCCATAATATTTATCAGCTAATATGGAAAGCTCATCAAATTCGTTATAGACTTTGTTTTTTATAATTGCCGTTTCGATGGCCTTAAAATCATTTAATCGAACAGGCATTTTGATGTTTAACGACTTTTCTAGCACATCATATTTTGTTTTTAAATACTCTACATAGCCGTATTCTAATTTGACAATTTTTTCATTAAACTCAAAAGTAGTAATGGGTTGATAGACGGCAAAAAACTGGTACAAAGCATTTGGAATAGAGTGTAGGACTAAGGAATAATGGGAAGCTGCTATGAATTCATCAAATTTATAATTTAAGGTTGTGTTTTTAATTACTTTAGCTTTTTCATCTAATTCTTTTATTCGTTTCTGCATTTTTTTCACATCGCCATCAGCGGTAGAGAGATAGTAGTAAATTGGTTTAGTAATAAGTCCTAAACGTTCCGGAATTCGATTTTCCATATCTGTTGCTAAGTCAGGACTTAATGTTATGTAGGCGTCAAAAAGCGGATTGTCTTTGTATAAATAAAAATTTGTAAATCCGGCAGTAGTGTCGTGCCCGGCAATAATTTTAAAAGGAGCAATTCTGTAGGTTTTTTCAAGATAAGGCATTAGTTCGGTACCTATAAAATCAAAAAAATTGGCTCCCGTAGAATCAGGCAATCCGGTTTCTTCATCGAATTCACTATCGGCATAACGTTCTTCGGTTTTGTTTTGACAAATTCCCACTAAAATTACTTCCGGTAAATCATCCCAATAATTCCCAAATTTAAGGGCTCCTTGAAATGGATCAAACAGATATTCTGCATCTAAAACTAACAATATAGAGTAATTGCGGTTTGTTTCCTTTTCGTACGATGGGGGTAAACTTATGTAAATTTCACGGTCTGCACCTAATTTTTTTGACGTAAATGTTTCTATTGTTTTTTGAGAAAACAAAGGGATAGAAAACAATACAATAACAAGTGTTTGAATTAATTTCATATGGTATCTTTTTTGGAAATTTCTTGAAAAAACTTAATTTTTCGAAAGCAAGATAGTAAATTATTTGTCTTTGTTTAAAATGGGAAGTAATAAAAATGAAAGTGTTCCTAAAATCACCACCATTAGTGTTTGTGAAGTCCATACCAACCAACCAAAAGCAGTTCCAGAAGTTTCTGGAACGTTATAAAGTAAAAGAATTTCTGCCATTAAAAAGGGATAGGCTCCAAATCCCGAATTGGTTAAAGTAATGGCAAGTCCACCTACGATAAATGAAATAACCACTGTGCTTAAACTCAAGTTACTGGTTTCCGGCAAAGCAAAAATAGTAATGTAAAACATAAAAAAATAACTTGCCCAAATCAATAATGAATGAAATAGAAAAGCCCATTTTTTTTCCATTTTCCAGATGCTGTAAATACCATCCATTAAACCGGAAATTTTTTGTTTGATCGTTTGGATTATCCTAAAGTTAGAATAGCGAAACATCAAAATAATACCTATCATTATAAAAGTCCCTATTCCTAAAATCAACATTAATTTTTGAAAAGGAATTTTATCCAATACAAACGCTTTTAATACATCAAATTCTAAGAAAAAAGCCAATCCGATAAAAGATAATAAGAAAAAACTATCTACCACTCGTTCGGCAATGATGGTTCCGAAGGCTTTATCAAACGGGACATCTTCATATTTTTTGAGAATCAAGGCACGAGAAACTTCGCCCGAACGAGGAATAGACATATTGATGAAATAGCCAATGCAAACAGCCATTACATTTGTTGAATTTTTTGGTTTATAGCCCAAATGTTCCAATGAGTATTTCCATCGATATCCTCTTGACCATAATGCCAAAGCACTGATTAGTAAAGATATATATATGTAAAAATAATCAGCATTTTTAAATTGTTGTTTAATTTCTTCTACTTGTTCGGGAGTGAATTTGTTGTAAGTGTAAATTACCAAAGCCAATCCCAACAAAATTGGAAGAAGAATGGAAAGCGATTTGCCGATTTTCTGTTTCAATGGATTAGGTCAACGAATTATCTTTCTCGTTTGGAAAAACCAAAGAAGGCTTGAAGGTTTTAGCTTCTTCAAAATCTAAAATTCCATAAGCGATAATAATAATAATATCTCCTTTTTGAACTTTACGTGCGGCTGGACCGTTAAGGGTAATTTCGCCACTATTACGGTTTCCTTTGATGACATAGGTTTCTAATCGTTCACCATTATTAACGTTTACAATAGAAACTTTTTCGCCTTCCACAAGGTTAGAAGCATCCATAAGGGCTTCGTCGATAGTGATACTACCGATATAATTTAAATCTGCTCCAGTCACCTTTACGCGGTGAATTTTGGATTTTACAACTTGAATTTGCATGGTGCAAAGGTAATTAATTTAATGAAATGGTATCAATCAATCGAATGTTGTTCACAAAAACAGCGATAAATGCCCGGTATTTTTTATTTTTTGACTTGCGTAAACAAGACTTTAAGGTAATTTCATCAGCAATTTCAAAATATTCTAATTTTAGAATAGGATGATTTTCAAATGTTCTTGTTACAAATTTTGAAATTTCTTTAGCACTTTTCATGCCAAATAATTTTTTTGCCTTAGATAACGTTTTGAAAATTAAGGCTGATTCTTTTCTTTCAATCGGAGTTAATCGCTCGTTTCTGGAACTCATCGCTAGTCCGTTTGCTTCTCTGTGAATAGGACAGCCAATTACTTTTACGGGAATATTGTTTTTATGTACTAATTTTTTGACTATTTGTAATTGCTGAAAATCTTTTTTGCCAAAATAAGCATGGGTGGGTTTAATTATTTCAAACAATCTTTTAACAATGGTTCCTACGCCATCAAAATGGCCCGGTCGATGTTTGCCCTCCATTTGGTTTTCTAAGCCATCATACTGAAAAGATTGTGAAACAGTATTTCCGTGATAAATGTCTTCAACTGATGGAGCATAAATTAGAACTTTAGCATTCAAACAAGCTATTTTTTCCACATCTCTTTCCAGTGTTCTGGGGTATTTTGCCAAATCCTCCGGATTGTTAAATTGGGTTGGGTTAACAAAGATACTTACTACAGAAATTTCATTTTCTTTTAGTGATTGTGAAAGCAAAGACAAGTGACCTTCGTGCAAAGCACCCATAGTAGGAACAAATCCTATGGTCGTTTTTGTTACCCAAAATGGGGTTAAATGCTCGATAAGTAGGCTTTGTTTGTTGAAAATGAGCATGTATTTTTAATTAAATGAGTTGCAAAATTACTATTTTACTTAAATATCTGCGTAAATTTTTGTAATTTTGCGTGATTTTAAAATCTAAACGAAAAAGTTCAAAATAATATGGAGGATAAGAGGATATTGTATGTATCATCTGAAGTAGTACCTTATCTGGCTGAAAATGAAGTTTCCATTATGTCTTATGACGTTCCTAAAATGGTAAATGATCAAGGAGGACAAATAAGAATTTTTATGCCACGATACGGTAATATTAATGAAAGAAGACATCAATTACATGAAGTAATACGGTTGTCCGGGATGAATTTAGTTGTGAATGATTTAGATATGCCTCTAATAATAAAGGTAGCTTCCATTCCTAAAGAAAGAATTCAAGTCTATTTTATAGATAATGATGAATATTTTAAACGAAAGGCAACTTTTACGGATGAGGAAGGAAAATTATATGAAGATAATGACGAACGGGCAATTTTCTTTGCAAAAGGAGTTGTAGAAACAGTAAAAAAATTAAATTGGGTACCGGACATTATCCATGTTCATGGTTGGTTGGCTTCTTTATTGCCGGTTTATATGAAGCATTATTATAAAGATGAAGCACTTTTTTCTAACACAAAAATTGTAACTTCCGTTTATGCCCAATCGTTTGATGGAGCTTTAAACAGCGAACTTTTAAACAAAATAAAATTTGACGGTGTTCCGGAAGATTCCATTTCTGTTTTAAAAGAACCCAATTATGAAAATTTAATTAAAGTAGCTATTCATAATTCAGACGCTGTTATAGTAGCATCAGAGAACCTTTCTTCAAGTTTAACAGAATTTATAGAATCTTCAGAAAAACCTTTTTTATCTTTCTTCCCTAAAGAGGATTATGCTGAGCATTACCTTAATTTCTATAAAAATAAAGTTCTATAAATTTACATTTTAAAATGCAAACAAAAAAAATAATTCAATTTTCTTCCATTTTTGTCTTGAGTATATTCTTGTTTTCTTGTGATAAAGATTACAATACATTAGGAGCCGATATCATTGGAGACAATCATTATACATTTGGCACACCCGATACAGAGGCTACAGTGATTGCCTATAATGAAGATTTTGGCGTTGTTCAATCTAACAATTTAGTAGTTAATCCTCTTGGAATTTATAAAAATACTGCTTTAGGAAAACAAACAGCTCATTTTGCCACGCAAGTATTACTTTCAGAGCCTGTTCCAACCTTTACTATTATTGATGAGGACAGGGATCCTGAAATTCTGGACGTTACGCTATATGTTCCTTATTTTAGCACAAGAGGGACCACTACGGACGAAGTCACCACTTATACCTTAGATTCAGTTTACGGTACATCGAAAATTAAGTTGAGTATTTATGAAAACGGTTATTTGATGCGAGATTTTGATCCGGCTTCTAATTTTACTGCTGCTCAAAAATATTTTTCTGATCAAACAAATGATTTTGAAGTGAATAAAAGAGGTGCTGCTCCTGATGGAATATCTGTAGCTAATGGAGAGAGATTAAATAATGGAGAAAATGTTAAAGATAATGATGAGTTCTTTTTTGATGCAACACAAATTGCAGAAACAACCACAGATGAAGATGGCGAAGAAACAACCACAAGATCTGCTCCTGGTATCTACTTAAAATTAAACAAAGCGTTTTTTCAGAAAAAAATAATAGACGGTTATATTCAAGGCAAATTGGTTAATAACAATGTCTTTAGGGATTATTTCAGAGGATTGTATTTTAAAATAGAAGACTCTCCGGCTGAACCTAATGGTAGTAATAGTTTAGCGATGATTAATTTTAAAGCCGGTAAAATTACAATAAATTATGAAGAGGATAAAGCAGTTGATGGGCAGGAAGAACCAGATAGAGTGAAAAAATCAATGGTTTTGTCTTTAGCAGGAAATACAGTTAGTCTTTTAAATCAAGAACGGACTTCAAATTATCAAGCTGTTTTGGCGAATGCTTCTTCTGCTTTAGGCGATGAAAAGCTATACGTAAACGGAGGTGCCGGTTCAATGACCATTATTGATTTATTTGCTCGTGATGTTAGTGGAGAATCAGCGGAATTAGAAGAATATAGAGCTAAAGATTGGTTGATAAATGAAGCTAGTCTTACTTTTCGAATAGATAGAGACCTAATGGGAAATAATCAAGAACCATATCGGGTTTACTTATATGATTTAAATAATAATAGGCCTATTATAGACTACTATGGAGATCAAACGGTTAGTGCAACTAAACCTAAATTTGGTAAACGTATTCATAGCGGTATAATTGTAAAAGAAGATGGCAAAGGAACTTATTATAAAATCCGTTTAACGAATCATATTTCGAGATTGTTTAAAAACCCAGATTCTACCAATGTAAGGCTAGGACTTGTTGTAACGGAATCCATCGCGATTGTTGATAACTATGAAACAAAAAATCAAACAGCTTCAGGTTTGAAAAAAGTTCCCTTAGCTTCTGTATTAAATCCTTTAGGCACAGTGTTGTATGGTAGCAAATCTTCTGTACCTTTGGATAAAAGATTAAAATTAGAAATTTATTACACAAAACCTGATTAAATAATAAAAATATGTGTGGAATTGTTGGATATATTGGCAATAGAGACGCTTACTCAATTGTAATAAAAGGATTAAAACGATTAGAATATAGAGGTTACGATAGTGCCGGACTTATGCTTTATGATGGCAAAGACTTGAAAATATCAAAAAAAAAAGGTAAAGTAACTGATTTAGAAGAAGTTTCAACTAAAGATAATAATTTTTTTGGTTCTATTGGGATGGGTCATACCCGTTGGGCTACTCACGGAGTTCCAAATGATGTAAATTCGCATCCACATTTATCAAACTCAGGAAACATTGCTATTATTCACAATGGAATCATAGAAAATTATGAACCATTAAAAAAAGAATTAATCAAAAGAGGTTATGTTTTTCATTCCGATACTGATACGGAAGTATTAGTTAATTTAATTGAAGACGTTCAGAAAAAAGAAGGCTTGAAATTAGGAAAAGCGGTGCAAGTTGCTTTAAATCAAGTTGTCGGAGCCTATGCAATTGCAGTTTTTGACAAGAACAAACCGGACGAAATTGTCGTTGCCCGATTAGGAAGCCCATTAGCCATTGGTGTTGGTGAGGGAGAGTTTTTTGTAGCTTCAGATGCCTCGCCTTTTATTGAATATACTTCCAATGCGATTTACTTAGAAGATGAAGAAATGGCCATTGTGCGACTTCACAAACCTATCAAAGTTAGAAAAATTAAAGATGATACCTTAATTGATCCCTATGTTCAGGAATTAAAAATGAACCTTGAACAAATTGAAAAAGGAGGTTATGATCATTTTATGCTCAAAGAAATATATGAGCAACCAAATGTTATTAAAGATACTTACCGTGGAAGATTACTTTCTGATAAAGGAATAATCCAAATGGCGGGTGTGGAAGATAATTTGGAAAAATTCTTAAACGCAGAACGAATTATAATTGTAGCCTGTGGAACATCATGGCATGCCGGATTAGTCGCAGAATATGTAATAGAAGAATTTGCAAGGATTCCTGTAGAAGTTGAATATGCCTCTGAATTCCGTTATAGAAATCCAATAATTAATAAAAAAGATATCGTAATTGCTATTTCTCAATCCGGAGAAACAGCCGATACCTTAGCCGCTATTAAATTAGCTAAAGAAAATGGTGCTTTTGTTTTTGGTGTTTGTAATGTTGTTGGTTCTTCTATTTCAAGGGAAACCAATGCTGGCGCTTACACTCATGCAGGTCCTGAAATCGGGGTGGCTTCTACAAAAGCTTTTACAACACAAATAACAGTGTTGACCTTAATTGCATTGCGTTTGGCAAAAGCAAAAGGAACCATGAATAATTCTGACTATCACCGCTACCTTATGGAATTAGAAATGATTCCGGAAAAAGTTACCGAGGCATTAGAAGGAACAAATGAAATGACCAAAAAAATTGCTGAAATTTACAAGGACTCTCCTAACTGTTTGTATTTAGGTAGAGGGTATAATTTCCCTGTGGCATTAGAAGGAGCTTTAAAATTAAAAGAGATTTCTTATATTCATGCAGAAGGTTATCCTGCGGCTGAAATGAAGCATGGTCCAATCGCATTAATAGATGAATCCATGCCTGTTATCGTGATTGCTCCTAAAATGGGACATTATGATAAAGTAGTCAGTAATATCCAAGAAATTAAATCAAGAAGTGGTAAAATAATAGCCGTGGTAACTAAAGGAGACAAACAAGTTCGCGAATTAGCTGACCATGTTATAGAAATTCCGGAGACTTCAGACGCTTTATCACCGCTTTTAACCACAATTCCTCTACAATTACTTTCTTATCACATCGCTGTTTTAAGAGGGTGTAATGTTGACCAACCCAGAAACTTAGCAAAATCTGTAACTGTTGAGTAGGCAATAAAAGAACCATTATTTTATTAAAAGCGAGAATTTTTCTCGCTTTTTTTATTAATATCAAAATTATTTGTACTTTGCTCACGAAAACTAACAAAACTCTAACTTTATGAAAGTGTATTTATTTATTCTGACATTGTTTTTTTGCAGCATCACTTTTGCTCAAACTTCAATTTCAGGGAGCGTGGTTGATGAAAAAAATCAACCCATCCCAGGTGCCAGCATTAAAATTGTTGGCGAAGCGATAGGTGCGGTGACCGATTTTAACGGAAACTTTACCTTAACTACGCAAAAAAAACCTCCTTTTTCAGTAGAAGTCTCTTCTATTGGATTTTCATCTAAAACTGTTGAAATCAACGCAAACAATCAAAAAATCAGTGTTGTTTTGTCTGATGAAGAAACGCGTTTGGATGAAATTGTAGTATCGGCTTCCCGTGCACCTGAAAGGATTAGGGAATCACCTGTTACCATTGAAAGAATGAGTGTTAAAGAAATTAAAAAATCAGCTTCGGTGACTTTTTATGATGGTTTGGAGAATTTAAAAGAGGTTCAAATGAATACCAGTAGTATGTCTTTTAAATCGATCAATACCAGAGGTTTTGCTACCGTTGCGAATACTCGTTTTATGCAACTAGTGGATGGAATGGATAATTCTTCTCCCTTGTTGAATTTTGTATTAGGAAATTTAATTGGGGTTTCAGAAATTGATGTTCAAAGTGTTGAATTATTACCGGGTGCCTCTTCAGCTTTATATGGTGCAAATGCCTTTAACGGTATTTTATTTATGACAAGCAAAAGCCCTTTTACACATGAAGGCGTTTCTGCTTATGCAAAAGTTGGTCAAACCAGTCAAGAAGCTGCAGGAAATAATCTTTACTATGATTATGGAGTACGAGTAGCCAAAGCCTTTACGCCTCATTTTGCGGCCAAAGCTAATTTTACGTTCATGAACGGAACAGATTGGTATGCCACGGATTACAGAGACAAAGACCTAGTAAATAATGTTGGAATTGATAGAACTAACCCTAATTATAATGGTATAAACGTTTATGGAGATGTGGTTTCAACTAATATCAAAAGTGTAGCATCTGGATTATTAAATGCTGGTGCAATAACTCCGGCTCAATTTAGTGTTTTTAATGCTATTTTACCAAATCAAAATGTATCAAGAACAGGGTATAACGAAGTTGATATTACGGATAATAAAGTACAAAACGCTAAAATTGATTTCTCTTTCCATGTTAGACCATGGGCTACGTCCAGTGCAGAATGGGCAAAAGATATCGAGTTTATTTGGCAAAGTAAATTTGGCTTTGGTAACACGGTTTATCAAGGAGCAAACAGATATTATTTGAATGGATTTCAAATGTCACAACATAAATTTGAAGTAACCAGTAAAAACTTCTTCGTAAGAGGTTATGTTACTTCAGAAGATGGCGGGAATTCATATGATATGGAATTTACTGCCGTTAATATCAACAGAGTTTGGAAGCCTGATGCTACTTGGTTTGGTCAATATGCCGCTACTTATGTACAATCAACTTTAGGTGGAGCAACTCCTAGTCAAGCTCATGCATCGGCTAGAAATGTAGCTGATACAGGAAGATTTTTGCCTGGAACGCCAGAGTTTAAAGCTGCCTTTAATCAAGTTACAGCTGACCCGGATGTTTTAACCGGTTCTAAATTGGTGGATAACTCAAAAATATATCATTCTGATGCAAACTATAACTTTAGAGATATAATTAAAATTGCTGAAATTCAAATAGGTGGTTCTTACAGAAAATATGATTTGAATTCATTTGGTAGAATTTATACGGATACTCCTGAAAATGGTCCTATTGATTATGATGAGTATGGTGCTTACGTGCAACTTCAAAAGAAATTTTTACAGGATAAATTTAAATTTACCGGTTCTGTTCGTTACGATAAAAGTCAAAATTTTGAAGGGAATTATTCTCCAAGAGTATCTTTAGTTTTCTCTCCGGATGAACAAAAAAGACACAATTTCAGAGGGTCTTTTCAAACCGGTTTCAGAAATCCTTCTACACAAGATCAATATATTGGATTTAATGTTGGAAATGCAGTACTTATTGGTTCTGCTGCTGATAACTTAGACCGCTATAGTGAGATATTACCTGTATCAACTGCTACTGGACAAGCATTTGCAGGAGGTGAATCAGTTGTGATGACAGGACAAAATGCTTATTTTAATTCTTACACGGCAACATCAGTTCAACAATTCGCTGCGTTAGCAGGGTCAGACCCTATTGCGGCTTCTGCTTTGTTAAAAAGAACAAATGTAGATTTAGTAAAACCTGAAACTGTACAAGCCTTTGAATTGGGTTATAGAGGTCAATTTGAAAAATTCTCTTATGATTTGAACGGGTACTATAATATTTACAATGACTTTATTGGTAATTTAAATGTTGTTGCTCCTTTATATGGAACTGCTCAAGATGCTCCGGATCCTACTGCAGGACCAACAAACGCGGGAACACAATCGCTTCATGCCTTACAAACAGGAAACATTAGAGCTTATCAACTATACACCAATACGGATATTGAAATTAAATCATTAGGATTTGGCGCCGGTGTTTCTTATAAAATTTATAAGGATTTTGAGTTAGGGGCAAATTATAATTATGCTGAATTTGACTTTGATCAAGAAAAAGACCCAAGTTTTGAAGCCGGATTTAATACTCCAAAACACAGAGTGAAAGGATCTTTAAGCAACGATAAATTATTCCCTAATTTTGGATTTAATGTTAGTGCAAGATGGAATTCTGAATATTTATGGCAATCTACTTTTGTAGACGGTATGATTGAAGAAATGACTGTTGTAGATGCACAAATTAATTATGCAATTCCAAAATTAAAAACAATTGTAAAAGTGGGCGCAACTAACCTCGGTGGACAAGAGTACATTCAAGTTTTAGGGGCAGGAGCAATCGGACAACAATTTTTTGTTGGATTAACAATTAACCAATAATCAACGAATTTAAAATATATGAAAATGATAAAAAATAATAAATGGCTCTTATTGGTTGCATTAACCATTCTAGCTTGTAGCGATGATGAAACTGTCGTTGTAAATAATACTTCAGATGGGTTGCCTTTAACTGCCGGTTCTGCCGATTTTTCAAAATTTGTTTCTTTAGGAAATTCGTTGACAGCCGGATATTGTGACAATGCCCTTTTTATTGAAGGCCAAGCCAATTCGTATCCTGCCATCTTAGCAGATCAATTTGCTTTAGTAGGTGGTGGAGAATTTAAAATTCCTTACACTAATGATAACACAGGAGGTTTGTTGTTAGGTGGAAACGTAATTGCCGGACCTAGACTTTATTTTAATGGTTCCGGTCCGGCTCCGGTAACGGGTATTCCAACAACAGAGGTTTCTTCTGTTTTAGCAGGACCATTTAATAATATGGGTGTTCCGGGAGCAAAAAGTTTTCATTTATTGGCCCCTGGTTATGGTAATGTTGCCGGTGTAGCCACTGGTCAAGCGAATCCTTATTTTGTTCGTTTTGCTACGTCTCCTTCTGCAACTATTTTGGCTGATGCTTCTGCTCAAGACCCAACCTTCTTCTCTTTATGGATTGGAAATAATGATGTGCTTGGATATGCCACTTCAGGAGGTTCCGGAACAAATCAAACAGGAAATTTTAACCCTGCTACGTATGGCCCTAATGATATCACAGACCCAAATGTATTTGCTAACGTTTATTCAACCTTAGTTGACGGATTGACTGCCAATGGAGCTAAAGGAGTAGTAGCAAATTTACCTTATGTAACTACAATTCCTTTTTTCACAACAGTACCTTACAATCCTGTACCTTTAGATGCAGCTACAGCTGGGTTGTTAAATTCCGGATTTGCACAATACAATAATGGCTTATTATTGGCACAATCGTTTGGTTTAATTACTGCAGATGAAGTAGCAAGAAGAACCATTTCTTTCTCTGCTTCAGCAACAAACCGAGTGGTGATGGTAGATAGTTATTTAACTAATTTATCTTCACTTGGTATTCCATCTTACAGACAAGCAACGGCGGAAGATTTAGTAGTTTTACCAGCAAGAACATTTATTGGAAGTGTAGTGGGTGGAAATCCAACTCAAATTAATGGTGTTTCTGTACCATTAGCTGATAATTGGGTTTTGTCAAAAGATGAAATTCAGGAAATAAAAACAGCTACTGATGCTTACAATGCAACCATTCAATCCATTGCTAGTGCTAAAGGGTTGGCTTTTGTAGATGCAAATGCCTTAATGACTCGCGTAGCGAATGGCGGTATTACAGCTGATAATTTTACTGTAACGTCAACCTATGTAACCGGAGGAGGTTTCTCTTTAGACGGTGTACATCCTAGTCCTAGAGGATATGCTCTGATTTCAAATGAATTCATAAAAGCAATTAATGCAACTTATGGTTCTAACTTTAAAGGAGTTAGTTTAGGAAGTTACAGAATATTATATCCTCAAAATCCGGATAATTTTTAATTTGCTATTCAAAAACTATATCAAAACCACCTTCGCAACAAGGTGGTTTTTTTATTTTGCTACACTATTTAAAAGCATTTTATCAGATTGCTTCGAATACTTCAAAAAATGATAAAAAAAACATCTTTTTGCTATTGATTTTATATTTATAAAAATTATCTTTGCACTCTGAAAAAAGATATGTTTTTCATAATCTTAAATAGCTATTAAATAAATACATAAGCAATGTCAAAAGTAATAGGAAAAGTTGCCCAAATTATCGGACCGGTTGTAGACGTAGTGTTTGACTCCAAAATTGCCGAATTACCTAAAATCTATGATTCATTAGAAATCAAAAGAAAAGATGGTGCTATCTTAGTGTTGGAAGTTCAATCACATATTGGTGAAGACACTGTGAGAACAATCTCTATGGACTCTACCGACGGATTAAGCCGTGGTACTGAAGTAGAAGCTACCGGTGCTCCAATCCAAATGCCTATCGGGCCAGATGTATATGGAAGACTTTTTAATGTAATTGGTGATGCCATTGATGGTTTAGGAAACTTGCCAAAAGCAGGAGCAAACGGAATGTCTATTCACAGACCGGCTCCAAGATTTGACCAATTATCAACT
>Ga0208085_1000240_pt1 | contig 21420 bp, 27 predicted proteins | sample LakMenEpi21Jun10_FD_150721 | JGI IMG/M metagenome (GOLD analysis project Ga0208085, IMG submission 150721) | Freshwater microbial communities from Lake Mendota, WI - 21JUN2010 deep hole epilimnion (SPAdes) | ecosystem: Environmental > Aquatic > Freshwater > Lentic | place: Lake Mendota, Madison...
CCCTCCGAAACCTCGCCTCAAGACCGATGCGAATTTTCGGGACTATTCAACACAAACGGGTAACGAAATGGGACGCCGCGGCAAGAAAACCACGCCTATTTCTCTGAAAATCCTAAAAGGCAATCCCAGCCGGGAAGACCTTAAGAGCATGGCGGCGCGGATGCCGCCGGCGCCGGGCGATTCAAAGGAACCGCCGGCGGACCTGGTCGGCGTCGCGCTGGAAAAATGGCTGGCGTCCGTCCCAATGCTCTCGACCATGCGGGTCTGGTCGGAAGACGCGGCGACGACATGGGCGCGGTACTGTCGGACCTACGCGCTATGGCTCGAAACGCAAAACTACATAGAGAAAAACGGCCAGGTCTATGAAACCGTTTCGGGGCTCTACAAAGCGCGGCCGGAAACCATCCTTTGCCGCGGATACTCGGCAGACCTGTTGCGGATTGAACAGTCGTTCGGCCTGGTCCCGTCTGCAAAATCGTCGGTGACGATCCAAGAGCAAACGGTCGACCCGATGGAGGCATTTCTACGGGAGGCATGATGCCGCGCGGCCGCACAGTCAAGGAATCTCCCCCCGGCAAGCGGCCAAGGAAGGCCCGGCCGGCTGGATACGATCGGCCGGAGTACGTTCCGGGTTTCGTCTTCGATCAGCGGAAGGCCGATCGGGTCATCCGTTTCATCGAAACATTCTGCATCCACTCAAAGGGGCAATGGGCGGGCCAGCCGTTTCAATTGATGGAATGGCAGAAACGCGACATTCTGGAACCGCTGTTCGGCTGGGTCGACGCGGAGGGGCGGCGCCGCTACCGAACCGCGGCCATTTTTACCCCGAAAAAACAGGGAAAGTCGACGCTACTTTCGGCGCTGGCGCTCTATTTCCTTTTCGCGGACGGGGAGCCTGGGGCGGAGGTCTATTCCGCGGCGGCCGATCGTTTCCAGGCGGGAATCATTGCGCGGGAATGTTTCGCGCTGGCGAAGTCGTCGCCGTTCCTCTCGAAAAACCTAGAGGTAGTCGAGAGCCGGAATACGATCATTCACCGGCAGAGTTTTTCCCGGTACTCCGTCCTATCCGGCGACAATTTCCGGGCGGAGGGTATCAACGCAAGCGCAATCCTTTTCGATGAGCTCCACGCGCAAAGGGACCGCCGTCTTTTCGACGCTTTGCGCTACGCTGGCGCGGCCCGCCGGCAGAGTTGCCTAATTTCAATTTCCACGGCCGGTTTCGACCGCTCCCCGAATGCAATTTGGTGGGACCAGTGGACCTACGCGGAGCGGGTGGCGGCCGATCCGGGAGTTGACCCCACGTTTTTCGGGAAGATATACGCGGCCCCCGAACAGGCGGACCCGGAAAAGTATTTCGACCGCAAGCTATGGCGCAAGGCGAACCCGTCTTTAGGAATCACGGTTTCGGAGGAATCGTTTGCGGCGGATGCCGCGGAGGCCCGCGCGCGGCCCGCGGCCTTGAATAGCTGGCTCCGCTACCGGCTGAACGTCCCTACCCAATCGGACGTTCGCTGGTTCTCGCCGGAAGTATGGGCGGAGGGCGACAAGCCGCCCCCGGTCCCCCTGGCCGGTCGTCAATGCTGGCTCGGGCTCGACCTGGCAAGCACCTACGACATAACGGCGCTGGTCGCGCTGTTCCCGTCGGAGGATGGCACGTTCGACGTAGATTGCCGGTTCTTCATTCCCCGGAAGAATGCCGCGGAACGCGAATTGCGCGACCGGATTCCCTACGCGCAATGGTTGCGGGAGGGGCATATCATCGGGACGGACGGGGATATTTGCGATTACGGGGTCGTCCGGGAGCATATCCGCCAATATGCCGCGGACCATCAGGTTATGGGGCTGGCGGCGGACCGATGGAACGCGGCGGCGACCATGACGCAACTTCAAGGGGACGGTCTGGAGGTCTATGGTTTCTCGCAAGGGTTCGGAAGCATGGCGGCTCCGTCGCGCTTGCTCGAAAACCTGGTTGTAGGTCGGAAGCTGCGGCACCGGTCGCCGGTGCTGGCATGGATGGCGGCGAATGTCGCGGTTCAAGAGGACGCCAACGGAAACATACGCCCCAGCAAAAAAGCGAGTACGGAAAAAATCGACGGAATCGTAGCGCTATGTATGGCGCTCGGCCTGCATTCAACGTCGCAGGTGAAGTCGTCGCAGTCCTGGGAAATGATTGAAATATGATCGACCTATCGGACGCATTCGACGACGTAAACACTTTCCAGCTACGGGAAATCCGCTCGGCATGGGGCGGCACGACGCTCCCGCCGATTAACTGGGGCGACGATTTCGGGGGACACGGCCCGGCCGGCGATCCCGTGTTGGCGCTCCAGGTTTCGGCGTTCCTGGCCTGTGTCCGGTGCCTGGCGGAAGGGGTCGCGCAGCTACCCTTCCACCTGTTGCGGGTCAACGCGGACGGGACGAAGGAACGGGCGACGGATCATCCGCTCTACGAAATCATCCACGACCGGCCGAACCCCTGGCAGTCTTCCTACGAATTCCGGGAAACCCTGGTTGCCCATGTCGCAAGCTGGGGCAATGGATTCGCCCGGAAGGTCTACGCGCAAAACGGGCAAGTCGTCGAGCTATGGCCGATGCACCCGGCGCACGTTGACGTTATCCGGCTCGACAACAACGCGTTGTCCTACGTCCACCGGGAGCCCGGTTTCGAGACGAAGACGTACCGGGAAGACCAGGTCATTCACGTTCGGTTTCTGAGCGACAACGGATACATGGGCATGGTCCCGCTGTCGCTGTCGGCCGGGGTGCTGGAGTTGGCGCGGACGATGGACGCCTACGCGCGGAAGTTTTGGCAAAATGATTCCAGGCCGGGCATTGTCATGGAGTCGAGCCAGCCGATTCCGAAAGAGGCGGCGGACCAGTTGCGGCAAAACTGGGAACGAATGCACCGCGGCGCGAACAACGCCGGGAAAACGGCAATCCTCCCCAACGGGATCACGCTCAAGGAACTATCCGGCGCGTCGAATGAATCGGCGCAGTTGATTGAGTTCCGTACCTTCCTGGTCCAGGAAATCGCCCGCGCGATGCGCGTACCCTGTTCAATGATCGGGGAAAACTCCCGGTCTACGTTTTCCAACGCCGAACAGGAACAGCTATCCTTCCTGCAAAATACCCTGGTCAGTTGGTGCCGGCGGGTGGAGTCGGCGTTTGAGCGGTCGCTCTTGGTTGGGATGCCGGGATACTCGGTTTCGCTCGACGTTCGCGGGATGCTGCGCGGCGATTCGGCGTCCCGGTCGGCGTATTACGGGGCGCTCGCGGCGCTCGGAAGCCTGAGCCCGAACGATATTCGCCGGCTGGAAGATATGCCGCCGATCCCGTCGGCCGGCGCGGACCAATACTATCTCCCCGCCAATAACCTGGCCCCGCTGCCGGCGATCGTCGGGGAGGCGAGCAAGCCGGACGCGGGTACGTCGGCGGCCGTGTTGTCGATCCTGCAGGCGGTGGCGGCGGGCACGATCACGGCGGCCTCGGCGGAGGCGCTGATTCTGGCGACGTACCCGGAACTGCCGGCGGCGAGCGTTCGCGCCATGGTCGATGGCGCGACGCCCGCGGCGGAGGAATCAACGGAGCCGGTCGCGGTCGAGCCGGCGAGCGAAACGGAAGACACGGGGAGCGAAAATGGAAATTGAACGTAGAGCGGTCACGCTGGCCGACGTACCGGAGGCGGTTTGCCTGGAGGAACGCGGAGACGGGCGAATGGTTTTCCGCGGCCTGGCTGCGGTATTTAATTCACTCTCGCAGGATTTGGGAGGTTTCCGGGAAGTCCTGTTGCCGGGCGCATTTGATGCCGTCCTGGCCCGCCGGCAAGACGGCCCCGGTCGTCCGTCGGCCGCGGCTAAGCGGTCGGGCGATTGCATTGCCTGTTGGAACCATGACCCCGGCGCGCTCTTGGGTCGAACGTCGTCCGGTACCCTCCGGCTATCTGCCGATGAAGTCGGCCTCCGGTTCGAAATCGACCCGCCCGATACGCAGTTGGCGCGCGACCTGGTTTCGTTGACCAGGCGGAACGACGTTTTCGGCGCGTCGTTCGCGTTCACGGTCGACCCCGCCGACGAAGTCTACGAACAGACGGACGCGGGCGCGTTGCGGACCATTCGGGCGGTTTCGGGATTATTCGATATTTCACTTGTGACGAACCCCGCCTACATGGGCACGGTGGCGAGCGTGCGCAGCTATGAAGCCTGGCGGGCGGCTGCGGCCTCGGCGGAGCCGGTCTACAAGATTCCGCCGGAGGAATTGCGCGCGGCCTGGCGGATGGTTCGGGCGCGAGCGGTCGCGGCCCGCGCGGCGGCGGAAGTTACCCGGTCGGCGGCACTGTTGCGAAGGGGCTGAACGTGGAATTCTTTTCGACGCCGAACATGATCCTGGCCGTGGGGCTGTTGCTCCTGGTTTCCCCGGTCGTTTCGGGAGCGGTCACGGCGTGGATTTCGTCGCTGGCCGGACGGTTTACTGACCGGAGCGATTTCGAAAAGCGGACGGTGGCGGAGGTTCTGGAACTACGCGAGCGGTGCGCTAAACACGGCTTGACGAAAGCGGAGCGCATTTGCCGCGAACTACTTTTAGCGGTGGTGTATGGCGACAGGGACGACTAGCGGTTTGTCGGCGTTCGGCGCGGCGATGCTGGCGCTATGGGTGGCGGGTTTGTTCCCGGTCGCGCGGGCGGCCCCGCCGGCGCCCCCGGTCCGGCAGTTGGCGGCGGTCGTCGAGCCGGCCCGGCCGATGCCGCCCCCGATGGGCTCAACGTCTGAAATGCGGGTCGTCGACCTGGTCAACGCGGAGCGGTCGCGCCGCGGCCTGGCGCCGCTGTCCCCGTCCCCGACGTTGATGAATGTTTCCCGTAGCTGGAGCAACACGCAAGCCAACCGCGGGCGTATGTACCATTCCAAAAACGGCTATATGGAAAACGTCGCCTACGGGCAAAGTTCTCCGGAAGCGGTAATGAATTCGTGGATGAATTCCCGCGGGCACCGGGCCAATATCCTGAGTTCAAGGGCGACGACTATCGGTGTAGGTTGCGCCCGTTCGTCCAACGGTAGCCTCTACTGGACGCAATGTTTCCAATAGCCTCGGGAGCCCCCGCAATGAAGAATTTTTCCGGCTTTTGCTTGTCGTGCGTCGTCTTCGTTTTCGTCCTGGTCGGCATGGCGCAGGGTGGCGGCTACGGCTCCAGCGGTGGCGCGCCGCGCTCGACTGCCGGTTACGGTTCGGCCGGCGGTTCGACAAAGTCGGCCGGAGGCTACGGTTCGGCCGGTGGCTCGACGCGGTCGGCTCCCGCTCCCGCGGCGTCGCGTTCGGCTGGCGGCTACGGTTCGACGGGCGGCGCCCCGCGTTCGGTCGACACGTTCGGCGGCCCCACTGCCGGCGACTCGCGCAGTGTGGTCGAAGTTCCTCCGGCGGCCCCTGCGATGGTTTCGGCTCCGGCCCCCGTCGCGGACCCTGCCCCGGTGGCGGCCCCGGCGCCGCGAGCGGTAGAGGCTCCCCCGGTCGCCCGTATCGTCCTTCGGGAAATCATCGAAGTGGAGGCACCGGAAGTTGTCCTGGCCCCGGCTCCGGCCGGCGGCTGCGAGAGCGGGCACTGTGAAGTAGCCGGCGGCGGCGGCGACGGTCGGCCCCCTCGGCTTGTCACGCAGTACCGCGACGCCCGGAAGGAAATGCACGAAAGCCACAAGGCGGCGCGGCTGGCGCACCAGGCGTATCGTCATGCCCGCAAGGCAGACGAGGAATCGGTCAACCGCGCGGCCATTGAAGCGGCGAGCAACGCATACCGCGCCGTTAAACAGTAGACCCGCTACCGATCATGGAACGGGGGCCGGTCGTGCGCTATCTGCCCCTGTTCCTGTTCGGCGCTTTGATTCTCGCGGAGAGCCGGCCGGGGCGGTCGCTTGTGGGCACGGTGTTACCATCGCACCCGTTCCCCCGCGGCCGCCCCTTGCCGGTTTCCCCGCCCTGCGAACCCTTGCCGGCGTTCGCATTCGACCCCGGCCCGCCGATCCTGGGGCCGCCGCTGCGGTCGAGTCCCCCGGTATTGGCGGACGTACTCTGTCGTCTGCCGGACCCGGAGTATTGGCGCGACCAGACGGACCCGTTCGATCTTGTCACCCACACCCACGAAGCAACCCACGGCGTTTCGGCCCGTATCCGCCGCCAGCCCGGTTGCCATTCGATCTACTGTCTCGAAGGCCGGTCGGTCACGATTCGGCATCCGCGGTTAACGATCGGGCAAGTAGCGGCGGCGATCCCGGTTGAGGAACGCGGGCCGATCTATCAGTTGTATTTGGTCCAACAACGCCGCGATTGGGACCGGGAGCCAATCTATTTGGTTGAAGAGCTAGTTTGCTACGTTCACGGGACATTCGCCCGCCGGCAATTGGGCCTGGTCGAACGACAAGAGACGGAGCGCTACGCGGCGGAGCTAGAGCGGTACTGCCGGGCGATGATTGCGCTGGCTGCAAAGGTCGATCCGGACTACCCGGACGCGGCAAAGCTGGCGGCGTTCATTGAGTGGAACGCGGCCCGGTTCCGGGCGGCTATTGAATGATGATTCAAGGGGAACGCGAGGGTGTTTACCTTTCTTGGCATTCCGGGCGAGTGTTCCCGGTTAACTCTTTCTCTAAGGGAACCGCCCGCAATGAATGCTATCCAGACGAAGTTGGTCGAAGATATCGACGCCAAGATTGTGGAACTGGACGCCGTTTCCGCAATGGAACCGGGCGACGCCTCGGAAGAATCCGCCCGTAGTGCCACGGTCGACAAGCTGACCGCGGAGATTGACACCCTTCGCTCCCGTCTGGCTGTCGAGAACAAAGCGGCGGACGCCCGATCGAAGGCAAGCGCCGTTCGTTCGGCTGTCACGGCCGCCGGCGTCGTCGTTCCCGCCCCGGCTCCGGTCGCTGTCAAGCGGGCCTTGCCAACGCTCGGACGTATCCAGGGCTTCGACAACGCGGAGGATGCCGCGGCGGCCGGTCGGTTCCTTCGGGCGCTGGCCCGCGGTGAACTGCGCGGCGATTTCACGACGCCGACGGAAGAACCCAACGCGATGGGCGAGTTTTCGCCAACCTACGACGGGCGCGGCTCGGAACTTGTCACCTATGACATTTACCGCGGCATCCTCAACCTGTTGTCCTATTCGTCGATCGCTACGCAGGTCTGTTCCACCTACGCGGTCAACGGCCCCGGCATGTATCTCCCGGTTGCGGAAATGATGCAGGAAGCGGAGTTCTATCTCGAAAACTGCGAAATCAAGCCTGTGACGTTCGGCGGCGGAACCCGCGCGGCGCTGGACCTGAAGAAAATCGGCGCGCGGGCGCAGGTTTCCAATGAGTTGATGGAAGACGCGTTTGTGTCCGTCGCGCAGTTGGTGGCGTCGCAGTTTGCTTACGCGTTCGCCCGGAAAATCGACAAAGTCTGGCTCCAGGGCGATTCGGTCGCCCCGGTTCCGGGCGGCGGCCTCTGCGGCATGGTTCCGGCGTCGAACGTCGTTTCATCGACGGGCGATCTGACCCCCGGCATCCTGGCCCAGGTCGTGAGCGTCGTGAATCCCAACGCCCGCAACCGTGCCTGGGTCGTTTCCCCGGCCGGCTGGGGGAAGATCATGGGCGTTGCCGCTGGCGCAATCGGCGCAAGCATCGGGGATTCGGTCCGTCCGGTCGTCTACGGCGCCCCGGTCTATCAGTCGCAGGATCTCCCGGCCGATGTGCTGGCGCTTTACGGCGATTTCGGTTCGTCCTGTGCGATCGGCTACAAGCCGGCCGGCCTGCAAATTCGGGCAAGCACCGAACGGGCAATCGAGTACGACGAAACCGTATTCGTGGGCACGGCTCGGTATGCCTGGGCCATCCACTCGCCTAGCTACGTCGCGAAGCTGACGACGACGGACGCGGCCCCGCTTGCCACTCCGGCCCCGTCCGCGAAGTCGGACCCCGTCACTTCGGCAACGTCTTCCACGAAGTCGACGAAGTAAGTCGGTCGCGTTGATTCACGACCCCCGGCGCCGGATGGATTCGGCGCCGGGGGTTTTCTTTCCTCGGAGGGTCTGGCGATGAGTTGCGGCGGACAATCGGCCCTACCCTACGATTCATTGCGACGCGTCGCGGAACCCGTCTTCGAGGCGGTTTCGCTTTTCGACGCGAAAGAACACCTCCGCATTCCCTTGGACGTTTCGGACGACGACGTTCAATTAATGGCATGGATAGCGGCCGGCCGGCGGATGATCGAAAGCCGGATCGGCTCCACGCTCACGCTGACGCAATGGCAGGCGCGGCTAGTGGGCGTCGGCTGCGGTTGTTCCTGTGGCGGCGTCCCGCTGCCGATGCCGCCCCTGGTGATCGACGACGCGCACCCGGTGGAAATATTCGTTCGGGATGGCGACGGCGTAAAGACCTGGGTGGACCCCTCGGCGTACTCGGTCGACGACGACCGCTTTCCGGCGGTCCTGCGGACGCGGAACGGCTGGCCGGGCGTTTGCTGCGAGTCGAGCGTGTATATCCGGTTTTGGGCCGGCCGGCGTGGCGCGGAGGAAGTCCCGGCCCAGTTGCGCGCGGCTCTGAAAATGCTGGTCGGGCATTTCTACGAAAACCGGGAGGCGGTTTCGACGGAGTCGGGGGCGGTCGTGTTGCCGCTGGCGGTAGATGCGCTTTTGGCGTCGGAATCTTGGGACGGGGGCTATTGAATGCGCGCCGGACCCCTGCGGGAAGTCGTCGTCATCGAAGCGCCGCGCGAGGAACAAAACTCGCTTGGGGAGTCGGTCCAGACCTGGCACCGCTTCGCGGTCCGGCGGGCGAGTGTCGAGGCGGTTTCATACGCGGAGTCGACCCGCCGGCAACAAACCGGCGGCGAGTTGTCGCATACGGTCCGCCTGCGGTACGTCGAGGGTATCCGCGGCTCTATGCGGCTGCGCTGGCAGTCTCGGGAAGACCGGATTCTTTATATCTCCGGAATCGTCGAGCGCGGGCACCGGCAGGAGCATGAATTGCAGTGCGAGGAGCGCGGGTAATGGCGAACGAATTTCTAGTTTTCGATTCGCTGTCCTACGCGGACGACTGCCGGGCGTTGGGTCGCGGGTACGCGGCGCTACCCAAGGCGCTGGCAAAAATAACCATCCGGAAGGCCGTCAAGGAAGCCATAAAACCGTTCGTTCCGGCGTTGCGGGCGGCTACCCCCAAGAGCAAGGGCAAGCGGACGAAGACGGCGGCCGTATCGCGGGATACGTCGGGCCGTTTCCAAAAGGGATCGGGGAAAAAGTCGGTTATCAAGCCCGGCCGGCTGCGGAAGTCGATCATCACGGTTACGAAGTTTGCCAATAAAGTTAATCATGGGTCGTTTTCCGCCCGCGTGACGTTTTCGCGCGGCGAGGGCAAGGGCAACCACGCGTTGTGGGTCGAGGAAGGAACGTCGGGCCGCTCGGGCAAGGGCGGCGCGAACCGCGGCAAGGTAGACCCGCGCTGGTTCCTGCGAACGCTGTTCCGGTCGATGGCACCCGGTATTGCCGCGTCCATGGGGCTGCACCTATCCGCGGGCCTGGAGGCGGCCGGCCGGCAGTTGCAGAATTACATGAAGAACAAAAAGAGGTAACGCGATGGGCTACCCCGAAAAATGGCTCCGCGGGGCGATTGAAGCGGCGACCAACTGCCGGACGTTCCCCGTTCAGGCGCCGGAAAACGCTGTCACCCCCTACGTAGTTTACCAGCGGACGGCAACAAGCCGGGAGCGGACGTTGACGAATAACGCGTTCGTCCCCATCGCGTCGTTTTCGGTCTGGATTTACTCCGATACCTACGCGGCCGGGAAGGAACTTTCGGAGCGGGTCCGGGTTGCGGTGGACAATTTCAAGGGGGAGGCGGACGGCGTAACAATCGAACGCGTCTTCCTGGCCGACGAGGCCGACGGCGATCTTGTCGATTTCGCCGGCGAGGGAAAACCGACGTACACAGTAGCGCTCCAGTTCGAAATCCGCTTTCGCGAGGTCTAACGCAATGGCATACCCTTACGAAGATTCGCAGGGAATCACATTTACCTTCGCCGGGCAGGAGTTCGGCTGCACGAATATCAAGAAAAAGGTCAACGGGTCGTCTACCGACGACAAGATTGACGTTTCGACCACCGACATTCCCTCCGGCTCAAAGCGCCTCTATCAAGACCCCCCGTTGATCGACGACCCGAACAAGGGCGTTTTGGCGATCGTTTCGATTTCGTTCCTCGGCCTTGAGGAACCGCCGATGGATAAGGCGTACCCGATCGAATGCGCCGGGCTCGGCATTAGCGGCACGGCCCGTTGTACGTCCTACGAAGTCGAGGCGGCCGTCGGGGACGTTATCAAGGGTACGGCAGAGTTTGCCATCGACGACCCGGAACTTTTGGCGGCGTTCTTGAAGCCGGCCCCGGCTCCGTCGACTGACCCGGCGCCCGCATCGCAGGCGGCCTAGCCGGAGGCTGGCCGATGGCGAAACATTTCCCAGACGCTCAAGGCACCTTCGCACGGTTCGCGGGGTTCCCGCTGAACGGCCTTGTCCGGTTCGACACGACGCCGGCGACCTGTTCCCCGTCGGACGTAACCGGCATTGAGTCCAACACGGTCGGCACGGGTTACGCGTCGCGCGTCGTCCGGCAGTACCACCCCGGCACGATCGACCCCGGCACGGCGACTGTCGAACTATTGGGGACGCCCGTCTATAGCGCCCTGGATACCGGCATGGTCGGGAATCTGACGATCTCCGGCGATTGGGGAACCGTTTCGTATGCGGCGATGCTGTCGAAACTGACGGTAAGCGGTTCGGCTGGCGAAGTTGTTCGGTCCACGATGGAATTTCAATTTATTTAAAGGGGGCAGGGTGATGGCTGTTTCGCGCGACTCACTTTTAGATTCTTGCCGGGCGGTGAACCGCCTGGAGCCGGTGGCGGTTCCGGCGCTTGGCGTCGAGGTCGACCTACGGTATCCGACGTTTTCGGAGTGGCATTCGATCGCGCTGGAGCATCGGCGGCTAAACGGCGCGGAGCCGTCGGCTGAGTTGATTGCCCGGACGGTGGCGGTCGTGCTGGCGAACCCGGACGGGACGCGCATGTTTCCGCCGGAGGAAGTCGGCCAGGTCGAGGCTATGCCCCCAAAGGCCGTTATGGAACTTTACGTTTCCGCCTGGGGCGGCGTCCTACGCGGTCCGGAGGCGACGGAAGACGCAAAAAAAGACTAGAGCGAGAGCCTGAGCGGCTGTTCCTGTTCCGGCTGGCGCTGGCAATGGGGACGGTAGACGTTGACGGCCTCGCGGAGCGGATGCCTATGGATTTGGTCCGGGAATGGCGGCATTTCTACGACCTTGAACCGTGGGGCGACGATTGGCGGCGTAGTGGGCGAATGGTTTCTCTGTTGGGCGCGGCGCTCGGAGGAAAGACGGGACCGGATTTCGAAACGAAGTTTAGCCCGACGTATCGGGAGCCGGAGCCTGTTCCGGTCCGTCCCCAGACACAGGCGGAGATGATCGCGGAACTGCGAAAGATTCCCGTTTTTGCGAAACAGTTGGAAGGCCGATAAATGGCAACGTCTAAAATCGCCGCTGTTTTCACCGCAAATACGGCGGGCCTGGTTGCCGGCACGAAGACGGCATCCGCGGCGTTCGACTCACTGGCGAAAGACGTTAAGGGGCTACGGTCGGGGCTGGGGACGTTGACGGCCATTTCGGGGGCCCAGCTATTCGGGCAGATTGCTTCCGGCATTTCGGCGGCCACTCAGTCGCTATACGGCATGTCGGCGGCCGCGTCAGAGACGATCGACACGCTATCAAAACTTGCGGCGCGGACGGGGCAGACATACGGCGAGATAGCCGGCCTTGCCCTAGCGGGCGACCTGGCCGGCGTTGGCGTCGACACGATTTCGAACGCGCTCACGAAGGCGGACCGGGCGTTTGTATTGGCGGCGCAGGGTTCGAAGACCGCGACGGCGGCGTTTGCCGCGATCGGTCTTTCTCTGGAGGATCTCCAGGGCAAGAGCGGTTCGGAGCGTTTTCAGTTGATTGCGGACGGAATCGCCGCGCTACCGACGGAAGCGGAGCGGGCCGCGGCGAGTATCGCGCTATTCGGCAAGGCCGGCGCGGAGTTGCTCCCGTTGTTTGCGGACGGCGCCGACGGCATCCGGCAAGCCATGGAAATGGCGGAGCGGTTTGGCCTGGCCGTAACGGACGTTCAAGGAAAGAACGTCGAAGCAATGAACGATTCTTGGACGCTCGTGGAAAAGGCTATTGAGGGGGTCGTCACGCAGATTACGGCGAACCTGGCCCCGGCAATTACGGCGATCAATGAAGCCTTTACGAATTTCGTGACGGGGTTCGGCGGCGCGAATATCGGGGAGGCTATCGCGGACGGCATTCTAGACGGCGCGGAGTACCTGGCCGGCGTCGCGGACTACATCATTCAAAACATTCCGGAAGTCTTCAAGTTTGCGGAGGGCGTCGGCCAGTATTGGGCTACGGTCGTCGATCTATTCGGCCGGGCGGTTTCGTTCGCGGAAGCGGTTTTTAAGTCGTTCGAAGTTGCCGGAAACGCTATCGGCGCCGTGTTGCTCAACGTCGCGGGCAAGTTCTTCGAATTGATTGCCGGCGCGGCGAGCTACATACCCGGAGCCGGGGGCTACGCGGAGGAAGCCGAAAAGCTGGCGGCGGCATCAAATGAAATGGCGGCGGCCTACGGGCAGGCGATGCTAGATAACGCGTCGGAAGCCGGTCGGCTATTCGGGGAGACATTCGGGGACCGGGCGAAGGATGGGGCGGAGGGCGTTGCCGGCCCCATCACGACGGCGTTCCGCGGCATCCGGGCCGACATTGAGAAAGCCCGCACGGCTACCGATGAGGTCAAGAAAACAACGCTGGACCCGAAACAGCCGGTCGAGGTCAAGATTGAGGAAGCGAAGCTGGCAAAGGGGCTCGACGTTCGCTCCACGGCCGGCGTTAACGAGATGCTCCGCCTTATGACCCCGGACAGTGGGAAACGGGCATTCGAAAAGGAAAACGCCGCCAATCTCGCGCGGATCGCGGACAACACGGAAGACATGGGCCTTGAACTGGTCGAACTGAATTTCTAAGGGGCAGATATGGCGATCGTAGCGGTGACGGAATCTATCGACGACCGCAGTGTGTCCGGCAAGTACCGGGACACGATGACGTATTCGCGGTCGTTCATCGTGCGCGTCGATTCGCCGTCTACGTCAATCCGCGACATATCGCAGGCGCCGGGGATCACGTTCGGGGATACCCATCCGGACGACGGCAGTGTGTTCGCGCTGGAGTTTGACTGTAAGCCGCGCGGCGACACGTTGTTGCTCTACCTGGTTACGGTCAAGTATTCCGTCCCATCAAGCGAGCAACAGGCGGCCCCGTTCCAATTGCCGGCGGACGTATGGAGCGGCGGCTCCGGCGTAACGTCGGCCCCTTGTTGGAAGGACATTGCCGGAAACCCGATTACGAATTCCGCCGGGGTCGCGCTGCCAGACCTGACTATGGAACAGGCGGAGCTATCCGTTTCGCTCACGCGGTGCTACGGCGACTTGTCGTTTCTCGGCATCCTTGAAAGCTATACAAACACGTTGAATAACGACACGTTTCTAGGTTGTCCAAAATTCACTTGGAAATGCCAAGGCGGCCGGTTCTCTAAGAAAACGGAAAACGCGGACGGGGCGACGTTCGTCTATTGGGAAGTCTCTTACGATTTCGCCTACCGAAAAGATACGTGGTTCCTCAAGCCGCTGGATATTGGCTATTCGCAGCTAGTGGACGGGGAAGGAAACCCGACGGGTTCCGGGCAATACACGGCGGCCATACTCGGGCAGGATAAAAAGCCCATTAAGGAACCCGCCAGCCTTTCGGGCGGCGTCGCAGTGGATGCCGGAACGCCCGGTTTCCCGGTCGTTATCAACGGGGGAGACGGCGCGAACCCTTACGAATCGCGTAGCTTTTCCGGGTTCGGGGGTATCACTTAATGGCCCGGCGCACACCGACGGAACGTAAACCCGGCGTTGTTTTCACGAAGCAAGCCGCGGAGCGCATCGCGGCGGCGGTGAAAACCGTTGAGCGCGGCCCCGGCGTCCGCGGCGCGGGATATTGGCCCTATCGTCCCGATGAGCCCCAGCGCGACAAATTCTTTCGCACTATAGGAACCCTGCAATCTTGCGGCGGCGTCGTTTGCGACGAAGTCACGTTAAGCCGCGCCCATACTGACTCGCAGTGCGGGTCTATCTTTCTGCCGATGGAGGGCGGAGAGAAAACCGTCGTCCTTTGGGATATAGCCTCCACCCTGGCGACGTTCAACGTATCGCAGGGGTTCGACCCGTCCGCGTCGCTTGAACGCGGCTCGGTCCTGGAGGCGCGGTACGAAACGCCGGCGGAAAAAGACTCGGAGCCATTTTGGCGCATTCTCCGGATCATGGAGTGTGAATGTGGTTCGTCGTCGTCTTCGTCGTCTTCGTCCAGTTCGTCGAAGTCGTCCAGTTCGTCTTCGTCGTCGTCTTCAAGTTCTTCGAAGTCGTCCAGTTCGTCGAAGTCGTCTTCGGATTCCTCGGCGTCGTCCAGTGCATCAAGTTCGTCTTCCCCTGGAAACTGGTTTTGCTATTGGGCAAACGGAGACGAATCGCTGGCGTATTGCGCGCAGCCGAACCAACCAGGCGACTACCACAACGGCAACACGCCGGTCAACGGGCCGCACGATACAGAGGATGAATGCTGCGAGGCGTGCGGGTGCGGAAGTTCCTCCGCGTCGTCGGAATCGGAGTCCGGATCGTCGAGCGGCGGCGATTGGTTTTGCTATTGGCCTAACGGGAATTTCGCGGAATCGTATTGCGCGCAGCCAAACGAACCCAACGATTTTCACAACGGCAACCAACCGGCAAGCGGACCCCATCCGGATCAGGAAACATGTTGCCGGTTTTGCAATTGCGGTTCGTCTAGTTCGTCTCACTCCGCGTCGTCCGCGTCCGGTTCGTATTCCAGCTCCAAGCCGTCCGAATCATCCGGCGACGCGCAGTGGATTGAAGTGGTAACAAACGTCGAGTGTATCGACGGGGAAATTGTCGTCACAAAAACGAAGATATGGGCGCGGCTGTATGAGGGCAGCGGATCTTGAAAACGACTACGGAAAATATTGGGCGCTGCGAATGCTGCGGTTCGTCGTCGTCTAGTTCGTCTTCGTCTAGTTCTTCGTCTTCGCCGCCAGACTGCACGGATTGCAAGCCTTCGAGCGTCACCGTTTCAATAGATTTTCCGGCATTCACTGCCGAACAGGACGGCATGGTTCTATATGTTTGCGAAGAAATAAAGAAAAGCGTTGACATACCGCTTGTCTGGGACGGGGTAGGGGCATGGTTGGGAAGTGGGGTTGTTCCTGGTTATGCGTGGAATAGTGTGATTTCATTTCGCCTGTCGGACTGCAACCCATCTACCTTGGGATGGGTTTTCGATCTTACAGTGCGGGTGGAATGCCAATATATTTCCGGCTCGGCTGGGAATGGAACGCAAGGCGGTAGCACAAGGCACCCCATTGAATGCGATGGCTCATGGGCAGGCCCTATATCCAGTCCAACACCTGGAACCAAGGTCGGTGTCAAACTCAACGGGTCAAGTCGTTCCAAGCAAGACGCGAACCCGCTCCCATGATTACGTGCGCCGTTCATTTCCTGGAGTCCCGATGCCGCGAACGCGGCTACACGCTCGCGGAGGTCGCGGCCTGCATTGTCTCGCGCGACGGCGACACAATTACGGTCGACGTTGGCCATCCGGCATACCCTCGGGCGGCGAAGCCGGCCCCCGGCGGCGGCGCTGGCACCGAAATAAAAAAGCTACTCGGGCGGATTGGTATACGGTCTTCCCCGTCGTGCAAGTGCAACGCCCGCGCGCGGGAATGCGACGCGCGCGGCGTTCAATGGACCGCCGACAACCTAGAGACGGTCGTCGGCTGGCTCAGGGAGGAAAGCCGGAAGCGCCGAATACCGTTCCTGGCTCCGGCGGCGCGGCTACTGGTAAAGGCGGCAATCCGAAACGCAAGGAAGGCGGGCTATGTTTGACCGTGTAGCTGTGGTTTCCCTGGAGCGGCGGCCGGATCGGCTCGCGGCGTTCTTCGCTGGCATCCCCGCTGATTTCCCGTTCGGGGAAATAGAGGTCGTTTCGGCAATCGACGGCAAGCAATGCCGGCACCCGGATTGGTGGCGGCAAGGCGGCGGCGCCTGGGGGTGCTATCGGTCCCATGTTCGGATCATTGAAGACGCCTTGAACGCGGGGGAAGAAAGCGTTTTGATTTTCGAAGACGACGCGACGTTTTGCGAGGGGTTCGCGGACCAGGCGAGAGCGTACCTAGCGGCGCTCCCGGCCGATTGGGTCCAGGCGTATTTGGGCGGGCAGCACCTCCGGCCGGCGCTGGCGGTCCCCGGCAATCCCCTGGTCGTCCGGGCGTCAAATGTCAACCGGACCCATGCCTACGCGGTTCGGGGCCGGGAGGGGATGACCAAGCTATACCGCTGGTTGAACGCGGCGGACCAGTGGCGGAATGCCTGCCATATCGATCACCACTATGGGCGGCTGCATAAGGCGGAATCCGCCGGATACTACGCGCCGGCGTCCTGGTTGTGCGGGCAGGCGGCAGGGCAGTCGAACATATCCGGGAAGACCCCGCCGGAGCGCTGGTGGAACGGGAAGCGGGCGGCGTCCCCGGCGGAGCCTAAACGGTTCGTTGCGGTCATGGGGCTCCATAGGTCCGGGTCGAGCGCTACGGCTATGGTCCTGCATAAACTGGGCGTGTCGATGGGCGACCGGCTCGGGGGCTGGGAAGGTCGGCACGGCGGCGGCGGCGAGGCGGTCGGCCTGGCGGCTATCTGTGAACGCGCGGCCCGGTTCCCGGCGACGGAAATCGGAATGGACCGCCTGGAGTTGGCGCGGCAATTGTCGGGCTGGGTCCGGAAGCGGTTGGCGTCGCGGACCCTTGCCGGCGGCAAATACCCCCATCTATGCGCTATGGGGCCGGAACTGGTGGCGGCGGCCGGCGACGGGCTGCGTGTCGTCGTCTGTGATCGGCCCCTAGAGGAAAGCGTCGAGAGCCTGCAAAGGCGGAGCCGGCTGGCGCGGGGATGGCTGGCGGTTTCGGACGAACAGGCGGAAGCGGTCCAGCGCTGGCTATGGGCGGAGCGGGAATCGTTCCTGGAGACATTGCCGGAGTCGAGCCTCTGCCGGGTTTCTTGGGAAGCGATGCGGAACCATACGGCCGCGGTCGTCGTCGATCTTGTGGCGTTCCTCGGGATTAAGCCAACGCCGGACCAGGTGGCGGCGGCGATCGGCCATATTCGCGCGGAGGTCGCGGCGTGAAAAAGGCACTGGCTACGCTGAACGTCGGCGGCCGGTCGCTCCATCCGGAAAGCCGGCGCAGTTTCGAAGCGGCGGCCGCCCGATGGGGCTGCGAGTTCGTCGAGCTACTGAAGCCGCTGGCGCCGCACCATATCTTTTGGCAAAAGGCATTCGTCCCCGTCCGGCTCTGCGATTTCGACCGCGTTCTACAACTCGACGCGGATATGCTGATTCGGGAGGACGCGCCGGACCCCTTCGACCTGGTCCCGGTAGAGAATATCGGCGTCGTGTCTGCCTGCCAGTTCCCGCCGGACCCCGCGGACATAGGCTATTTGAACGGCGTCGCGATTTCGATTCACCGGGACAAGTGCGTACGGGCCTGGGCGGAATGGACGGGGCTACGGCCGTGCCCGGACACGCACCATCTAAACGGCGGGCTATTTCTCTACGGACCCCAGCAACACGCGGGGCTGTTCGCGCGGCTGCGGGAATGCGGCCAGCGCCGCGGCTGGAACCCTCGGCGGCTCCCGGAGCAAGTCTGTCTGTCCCTGTTGCTCCACTCGGGAGCGGCACCGGCAACCTGGCTCCCGCCGGAATGGAATACGGTCGCGGCGGCGCAAGGCATCCGGCCGGACCACAACACGGGGCGGATGCGCGGGTATATCTATCACTTTACGGGCAAGCACCTCCGCGGCCGGCGGATCGGTCGGACGGCGTGGCGGGTCACGCAATCCGATGAATGCGCGGCCCCTCCGGCGGTCGAATCTTTGGTAGAGCGTCAATCGGCTTGACCCCCGCGGCGTTGACAATGCGCGGGTCTAGGTAGCTTTTCCGCGTGATCTTGTCGGAACTGTGCCCAAGGTAGGCGGTCGCGTCCCCTCCGGCGGCGGCAAGATGGCTCGCGGTCGTCCGGCGCAGACAGTGGAACATTACCTCCCGGCCCGTCCCCAGCCCCGCCCTGGCAGTTATTTTCTTGAAGTGGTTGTAGAGTCCCGACGGGTCCATCGGCCATAGGAATAGGGTTGGTTCGTCGTGGCGGGCGGCTATGTCGACCAGTTGGCAAGTCGCGGCCGTCAGTTCGAATAGGCGCTCTTGGCGTTTCCCTTTACGGATGCCGGCGGGAACCCGTAGGAACGGCGCCGTATAGCACACTTTCGGAACATGGGTTACGGCGTCGATGCGCTCGCCCGTTTCGTAGGCGACCATCATTACGGCGGGCCACCACGCGGCGGCCTTGACCGGCCCGATATAGCCCGGCGTCGTTTCGGCGGCGGCGTAAAGCCTTTCGAGCTCCGCGACGGTGAACGCTCGCGGGGTTCGCTCGGGAAGTAGTTCCGCCTGGACGCATGGCCGGTTATCGACGAGGCGGCGGTCGGCGGCCAGCCGCCATAGCGCGAGCAAGCCGGACCGCTCCCGTTCGACGGAGTACGGCGAGAGTTTCGCGCCGCGATGGGAAAGGAACTGCGAAACGGTCAAATCGTCGAAATCCGCTAAGACGGCGTCGCGCCGGAGGAATTTGCCGTATTGGCGGATCGCGTGTTCGAGCAATCGGACGGAGTTATGGCTACGGCCGCGGAGTCGGAGCGGAACGTATATCGAATGGAGGAAGTCGCGGAGCGTCATGGATGCACCTATTGTGGCGCGCTTCCATGCGCTAGGAAAGTTTTTGTCGTCGCTAGGTTGGGGGGCTGCGCTCGGGGGGGGTAGTTTGGTTATGCGGCGGGGAACGGCCGTCCGCAATGCGCCGGTCGATCGGGTCGCGTTGAATTTTTTGGTCGCGCGCGACTACTCCTGTCCCCGCCATTTTGATTTTGGATGTAGCGGAACGAATCCGGAACAGGATTCGAAGTCCGGCCCCCTCTGCCCAACTGTGTCAGAGGGGTCGGCCGATTCAACCTTACGGTTGGCAATCTGGGATATCCAATGATTGCCTTTATCTAACGGGTCGGTAGCATGGAGGTATGGCTATGATCTTGAAGACAACCCGCGAGCTATGCACCACGGCGGATGCCGCGAGGGCGTTTGGCGTGACGATGGGACGCATTCGCCAGATGGCCCTGGCCGGCGAACTGTGGAGCGAAAATATGGGCGAGCACTGCCTGGTGTTCGACCACGCCGAGGTTAAGAAGAAGGCTGCAGAGCGGGCGGCCGCCAGGGCCGCCGGCCACATTCGCGGGCCTAAGCCGGGCGGGTTCAAGAAGGACCGCCCCATATCCAAGAAGCGGCTCAAGCCCGCCTAAAAACAAGGTGTCGAAAAATTCCCGTTCCAGCTTGAACCTTATCTAGCGGGCCGCGTAGAATAAACCAGACGGGAACGAACGACACCAACACGAAGGGAACGAACGATGAGCAAGACAGTGGACACATTGACGATGCCGGCCGGGCAGTATTGGGTGGGCGACCTGTGCTACGTCCTGCGGGATCAGTGGCAGGAAGTTTGCGAGATACTGGCGGGCGGCGTGAATGGCGTTCACACGCTGGAGGACGGAACCCAATTCGCGTGTTTCAGCACGGCATGGGGCGACGGCATCTACGAAGACGGCAGCTGCAACGATTACGCCGTGGATGCCGGGATCATCGGGTGCGTGTTGGCCGGCAAGGTGAACCACGGCGGGGCCTGGGGCCACGTTCACACCTTCCGCCGCCCCTTCCCCGTGGGCCGCACTGGCGGTGTGATTCGGTTCGGCCGGATTGCCATCGATACCGATCCTGAAGATGCTTGATTCTTTTCTAGCGGGTCGGTTATTGTTCGTTGATCGGTTTTCTAGCGGGTCGGAGAGCTTGGGAATGCGAGACAGTCGGAGGCGGTTCACGGCGAGGCAAGCGCGGCAGATTGCCATCGCCAGCGGCGGCAAGTGTGGGCGGTGCGGCAAAGAACTGCCGGATGGGTTTCACGTTCACCACGTGAAGGCCCACTCGCAGGGCGGACAGACGCAACTCGGAAACGCAATGGCCTTGTGTCCTAAATGTCACGTGGAGGTACATCGTGCAAAATCGTAAATGGCAGGACAGACACTTCCAGGCGTTCCTGGAAGTGGTCGGAAAAGGAAAGAAGGTGTTCAGCCTGGAGGCCACTATGGGTGCGGGTAAGTCGCACATGGCCGCGATGCTGGGCACAGAGATGATCGACAACCACGGCCACGACTTCGTGCTTGTGGTTGTGCCGTGGGATTCGATCCGTGGGAATGAATTCAGCGGCATGATGAAGGCGTTCGATTTCGGCTGCGACCACGTGCGTGACAGTCTTTTTCTGTCTGGCAACCGGGTTCACCAGCCGTTGCCGCGGCGCACGGCTTTTGTGGTCACGTACCAAGCGGTATGCAATCAGTCCGTAGTCGATTTGCTGCGGGAGTGGAAAAAGAAAAAGGCAAAGTTCACGGTCATTTTCGATGAGGTGCACCACACAAGCACCAATGGCGGGCAGTGGGGCGAGTACGCGGCCGCGATTCACGACCTGGCGGACATGACGGTAACTATGTCCGGTACGTACTTCCGCACGGACGGCCAAAAGATTCGGTTTTTAGAGTACGACGACAACGGCCGCCCGGTGTTGTCGTGTGCCGGTTACACGTACTCGGAGGCGGTGGCCGACGAGGTGTGCCGGCCGGTCACGTTCCGTTACGTCGATCCCGTGTGCCGTTGCCATGACAAGAAGAAGGGCGACGAGAGCCACACGCTATCGGCCGTCGATTCCAACGACAGACGGTTTGGGGCGATAAGGGCGGAGGTACTGGACCCGCAAGGCGAGTGCGTCCGGGAACTTATTTCGCAGTCGCACGGGTTCATGGACGGCATCCGCCGCAAGTTCCCGGACGCGGGGTTCCTGTTTACGTGCCCGCCGGGCGTAAGCAACGAAGACCGGTACGTACACCAGATCACGGCGAAGGTTCGCGAGATTACGCGGGAAGATGTGGTGGAGGTTGTTTCGTCAGACAGGGACGCGGCCGGCAAGCTTGAGTATTTCCGCAGGGGAACCGTGCCGTACCTGGTGGCAATTAACAAGGTATCGGAAGGCGTGGACATTCCCCGGCTGCGCGGCGTTGGGATGCTTCGGTACACAGATAGCGAAATGCTTTTTCGTCAGGTGGTCGGCCGGGCG
>Ga0208085_1000242_pt1 | contig 21355 bp, 15 predicted proteins | sample LakMenEpi21Jun10_FD_150721 | JGI IMG/M metagenome (GOLD analysis project Ga0208085, IMG submission 150721) | Freshwater microbial communities from Lake Mendota, WI - 21JUN2010 deep hole epilimnion (SPAdes) | ecosystem: Environmental > Aquatic > Freshwater > Lentic | place: Lake Mendota, Madison...
CGTTCCCCTGAACCAGGGACCTTGGCAAAAGTAGCCCGGACCCCATTTTGCAGGTAATCAAAACCGCCGGTTGCCTCAGGTTTTAAGAATGTCACCACCGAACACACCGAACACACGGAATCAAACCCTTCTTTTTTCCGTGTATTCCGTGTCTTCCGTGGTGAATCTGTCTTCCGTGTCTTCCGTGTATTCCGTGGTGAATGTCTTCCGTGTCTTCCGTGGTGAATCTGTCTTCCGTGGTCGTCAAAAGGCCGGATCCCAGAAGAGCTTCTCAAGCACCACGCGAGCGATGTCGATATCGAGAGCCTTGGCCGTGGCCTTCCAGCCTGGGACCGCATTGACCTCAAGCACCACATCACGACCTTGGGGATCGGTAAGCAGATCCACACCGGCCATCCAGGCCCCAAGGGCTCGGACGGCCTTGAAGGCGATCTGCATCTGCTCGAAGGTCGGCTCATGCGGCTCGGCCTTACCCCCTCGGGAAACGTTCGTTCTCCAGTCCCCTCGCCCAATTCGCTTGACACAAAACATCGTGTCGGCAATGACCAGCAATCGCAAGTCATAGCCTGGACCTTGCAGGAACTCCTGGCAGTAAAGGACCGCCCGGAGTTGTTCGAGCGTGGTGAAGACCCGCCAAGCCATATCCGGATCGGTGACTCGCAGAATCCCCCGTCCCTCTCCACCGAAGATCGGTTTGACGACGCAATCTCTCCCGAGGCTTTCCCAAGCTTCCATGGCCTGATCACGCGTCTGGCAACAGATGGTCCGCGGGATCGCTAGCCCATGCTGACGGACCGTCTCGAGCGTGAGCCATTTGTCGATGGCGATTTCCAACGCCCTCGGAGGATTGACCACCCGGAGCCCATTGCTTTGGGCCACATGCAGAGCGTTCATCCGGAAGATCGTCTGCTCGAGCGACCCGATCGGCATGGTTCGCACCATCAACGCATGGCAAGCGTTCGATTCGCTATCGGAACTTGCGGAAAACTGACTCGATGGGCCCCCTTGGTAGGCGACCTGAAGATCCGCAAACGCCAGTGGCTTGATCGCCACGGGTTCGGGCCAGTGCCCAAGCCCCGCGGCTCGCTGCAAATCCCGACAGTACCAGCCCTCGCTTGCACCCAAATAGCCTAAGGTTTTCATCGATCCGTTTTTCCAGATGGACGAATGCCTGTGCCTTTGGTCTGGGTCAGCGAATCACCAAGTTCCTTTCGGCCTGCTTGCGCCAGTTCCAAGAGCCGTGCGAGGACTTCCGGTTGGCTTGCTGCTAGATTGGTCGTCTCCCCGAGGTCCTGCCCTAGATGGTAGAGCTCCGGTTCGGTGATTTTGCGGACTTTGGATTGTCCAGGTTTGCCGTCCGAGCCGAGTTTGTCCGGCACGATGCAATTGACATCGTGGGGCAGCATCAACTTCCAGTCCCCGCTTCGGATCGCTTGCAACTCCCCTTGTCGGAAGTAATGGTAGAAGACCTCGTGCGGGCAAGTCGCACCGGGTTTGCATGCCAACAGATCCGCGATGTCCAAGCCATCGATGGGATGTGGGGGGAGTTCGGCGCCAACGAAATTGGCGATGGTCGGGAGAATGTCGATCGTCATGGCCGTGGCGTCTTGGACTTTACCCGCTGGGATTTGGCCGGGCCATTTGGCGAGCATCGGAACCCGCGTTCCACCCTCGTACACGGTTCCCTTCCCTTCGCGCAAAGGCCCCGCGCTGCCGGCATGGTCGCCGTAGGTCAGCCATGGCCCGTTGTCGCTCGTGAAGACGATCAGCGTGTTTTCTTCCAAAGCGTTGTCTTTAAGGAATCCGAGAATTCGACCTACAACCGCATCGAATTCCTCCAGTACATCTCCATAGATCCCGCCGCCAGATTTGCCGCGAAAGCTCTCTGCTGCATAAAGCGGCACATGGGGGAAAGTGTGCGCAAAGTACAGAAAGAACGGCGAGTCTTTGGAGTCCTTGAGGAACTCGAGGGCAAAGTCGCTGTACTGCTCGGTCAGTCGGGATTGATCCAGCGCGTCGACATCCGAATCGATGATTTGATCGCCGCGAATCAAGGGAAGCTCGGGGAAGGTTCCGGGCTTGACCACCGGTCCGTGCGGCCACATGTCGTTCGAGTAAGGGAGCCCTAGATAGCGATCGAATCCATGCTTGAGCGGCAGGAATTGAGGATGGTGCCCCAAGTGCCATTTCCCAACGGCGCAGGTCTTGTACCCCTTGGACTTGAGCAACTCCGAGATGAGCACTTCGTCATCGTGAATCCCGTTCTTCGCAGCAGGACCCAGGGCGCCATGGATGCCGATCCGATTGGCATAGCAACCCGTAAGCAAGCTTGCGCGCGAGGCGGAGCAGACCGGTTGCGAGGAATGGAAATCGGTGAACCGTACCCCCTGGCTTGCGATCGAATCGATGTTGGGGGTCTTCCATCGCTTTTGTCCGTAGCAACCCAAATCCCCGAACCCAAGATCATCGGCGAAGATCAAAACGATATTCGGCGAATTGGCTCTCTGTAAATTGGTGACCGGGCTGTCAGCACCCTCGGCCCACACAGGCGAACTTGTCGCTCCGCATGCCAAGAGCCACAGTGCAAGCCAACGCAGGAGCAAATCGAATCGCAGGGTCGGATCGGGTCGCATCGCAGAGAAATCTCCCTATGGGTCAGTCGTCATGCCTTTAGGCGATCAAGTCAAAGAGCACGTTGCCGTGCACGTCGGTCAATCGCATGTCTCTCCCACCGAATCGGAATGTCGACCGGGTGTGATCCAAGCCCAGGCAGTAGAGCATCGTCGCGTGCAGGTCATGCATCTCGACCTTGCGTTCTACGGCCTTGTATCCAAATTCGTCGGTCGCTCCGTAGACGATCCCACCCTTGATTCCACCACCGGCGATCCAAATGGAAAACCCGAAGGGGTTATGGTCCCGACCATCGGCCCCTTGGGCGAAGGGCGTGCGGCCGAATTCGCCGGCCCAGATCACCATGGTCGAATCGAGTAGGCCTCGCTGTTGAAGGTCTTCAAGGAGCGCTGCGATCGGCTGATCGACCGCTTTGGCATTTTGCTCGTGCCCTGCTTTCAAACTTGCGTGCTGGTCCCATCGGTCGTGACCGACGCTCGGACAAGTCAGTTGGATGAATCGAACTCCGCGTTCGACCAAGCGTCTGGCCATGAGGCATTCGCGTCCGAAGATCTTCGTCGGCCCGAACTCGTGGTCCAAACCATACATTGTTTGCGTCGCGGCGGTCTCTTGCGAAATATCGCAAACCTGCGGCACGGCGGATTGCATTTTGAACGCCAGTTCGTAGTTGGCGATCGCCGATTCGATCGCATCGTGCTGACCGAACCGCTCGATGGTTTGGCGATCGAGTTGACGGAGCAACTCGAGCTTATGCTGCTGCAATTGCGGGGTGGGTTCCAAAGGCCGAACGTTCGCAAGACTGTTTCCGCTGGGCCGCAGCACCGAGCCTTGGAAGGTCGCCGGCAGGAATCCGTTGCCGAAGCAATCCAGGCCACCGGGTGGAATGAGACCTCCATTGAGTACGACATAACCGGGCAAGTCCTGGCACTCGGAGCCTAAGCCGTAGGTGACCCATGCCCCCATGCTTGGACGCCCCTGGAGTCCTGCACCGGTGTGCAAAAAGTAGTTCGCGGAGGTGTGCTCGGGGAACTTCGAAGTCATCGATCGGACCACCGCAAGCTTGTCGGCGTGCTTGGCGATGTTGGGAAACAGCGAGCTGATCTCGATTCCACTCTGACCGTGCTTATCGAATTTCCAAGGGCTTCCCAGGAGGGAGCCATTGTTGTTGAACTGCGTCGGGGCGACTTCGAAGAGCTCGGCAGGATTCCTGCCGTTGTACTCGGTCAGCAAGGGTTTTGGGTCAAACGTGTCGACTTGCGAGGGCCCGCCGTCCATGTAGAGGAAAATAACGCTCTTGGCTTTGGGCGGAAAATGGTACTTGCGATCCAGAGCGGCCGGTTCTTGCAAGAGGGGTTCTTGGGCAGCCGAGCGCTCGGACTCCGAGAGCATGGCACTCAGGGCCACGGCCCCGAAGCCGTTGGCCGATTGGGTCAAAAATGCGCGACGATTTACCATTGCAAGTACTCTTCGAGTGATTCACGAATCGAATCCAAGGGAGCTTCGTATCCGCTCCAAAATTCAAAATTGATGGCGTATTGATGCGTCAGAACTTCGATCTCCTCGATCCATCCAATTCCATGCGACTCGAGTTGTTCGATCCATCGCGATCGATCTTTGTTCGATTCGGTCCACCCGTTGGCGGGTGGTACAAAAATGGCAAACGGCTGCTGGACGAAGTTTGCTGCTTTGAGCAACCGGTTTCGAGCTTGTGGGCTGCTGTTGGAAAGCGAATCGAAGTGCTCGATGATCAAAGCCCTCAAGGGTCGGTCCTTCAGGACCAACTCGTCCTCGCCGCTGTGCGCGGAATGCTCGGGGCTCTCGGGCTGCACCAAGTGGTCGGCGCGCTGCGTGGAATCCTGAGCATTGCGATGCACGGGGTCGGACTCTAGGCTGAAGTTACTCCGCAAGGGCGAGCTGTCAGTTAGAGTCGAATCAGAATGTGTGGTCAGATTAGGGGCTGTGGTCAGATCCGAGCGCTCCGTGTGAACTTGAGGGTTGGTGTGAGCTTGAGCATTGGCGGAGGCTTGAGGATGGGCCGAGAAGGGCTCATTGGAGGCTGCTTGGGATAGGACTTTGGCGTGCTTTAATGTTTCGTCAAAGCGCAGGACCGTGTAGTCGCCAGGAATGTCGACGAGTGCCAATTGCAGGGCGTTGGCAAGAGCCATGCTGCCGATCACCCCGATCGACTGCGGAGTAAACGAGTCATTGGAGTTTTGGGCATCCGGGGCGACTTGGGCCGAGACGGCTTGGGCGCAGATTCGGTGGGTCAAGGCGCGGAGGATCGCGGTGCTGATCGTCTCGTCGCCTGTCCATTGGTCGGATTCCCATTTGACGACTTGGACTTTGCCCAAGGCCAAGGCGCGGGGAGAGATCGAGTCGAGGAACGGCTCGAGGCTCGCCTCGAACGGGGGAAGAATCGCGGCACCTGACATTCCCAAGGCTTGGATTCCACGAAAGGCCGTCTCGAAGAGTTCCGGCGGGACTTGGGAGGTAAAGAACCGCCAATCCAATTCCGCCTCTCGAGCCAGTCGGGTCATCACAAACTGCGTCGGATTGCCCCCGACTGGGTTGCCCAGACAGGCCACCAGGGGTTGCAGCACGCGATCCAAACTCATGCCTAGCTCACGGTCCTGAAGCTCGAGGAAACGGGCGATTTGAGGTCTCAACGGACCTCTATATTAACCGCATCGGACGGCTGGAACGCAACATCGCTTCGTATTTCGTGCATTTTCGGCGTCGAAATCCTTGGATTTGTGGATTTTGGGGGCAAGACAACTTAAAAAAGAGTCCCTAAAATGCCCTCTCTCGTCAGTCCCCCTGTCCAAGCGATCCCAAGATCCCCAGCGAATAGAAAAACGGAAACACAGTGGCCACCTACAAAACCAGCGATCTGCGAAAAGGCTTAAAAGTACAAATCGACGGCGAACCCTACCTGCTGACCGAAGTCAACTTTGTCAAACCTGGCAAGGGCAACGCGTTGTACAAGTGCAAACTGAAGAACCTGATTCGCAATACCGTCTTGGATCGGACCCTCAAAGGTGGAGACGATCTCGAAGTCGCTGACGTCGAAGAACTCGAAACCCAGTTCCTCTACAACCAAGCCGGCACGTTCGTTTTCATGGACAATGCAAGCTACGAGCAATACGAACTAACGGCCGAACAAGTCGACGACAATTGGAAGTACCTCAAAGAAGGGATGCCAGTTGCGATGGTGCTCTTCAACGGCAATCCGATCACCCTGACCCCACCTTCCCACGTGACCTTGAAAGTCACCGAGACCGAACCCGGTGTTCGTGGCGATACGGCGACGAGTGTGACCAAACCTGCCAAAACCGAGACCGGTGGGGAATTCCAGGTCCCAGGTTTCATCAAAGAAGGTAATGTGATCAAGATCGATACGCGAACTGGCGAGTACGTCGAACGCGTCAGTATGGATTAGGTTCCTTGAAGTCCAAACCGTTCCTGGCCTAGACCTAGGCTAAAGAGGCTTGCAATGATTGGCTCGATCCGCACCAAGTCCTCCTGTTTCGCATATTCTGCGCCCGGCTATTCAGCAGCCGGTGCCTGTTGCGTTTTGCTTTCCGCAGCAGCGGTTTGGCTCATCCTGGCCTCCTGGGCGACGGCTTGGGGCCAGATCCCCGATGCGAAGGACTCCTTTGCGATCGAACGCGAACGTCTGATTCGAAACGTGTTGATCCCCGGCGGGATCCGCGATCAACGCGTTTTGGACTCCGTGGCAAAAACACTTCGCCATGAGTTCGTCCCCCCGAAGTACGTTCGGCAAGCTTATCTCGACATCGCGATCCCAATCGGCGAATCGCAAACCATCAGCAGCCCTTTTATCGTCTCACTGATGACCGAAGCCCTTGCGCCACGAGCTACCGACAAGGTCTTGGAGATCGGGACCGGAAGTGGCTACCAAGCGGCGATCCTGAGCCCATTGGTCAAGGACGTCTATACCATCGAGATCGTCGAGGATCTGGGCAGGCAAACGACGGAACTTCTCGAAAACCTCGGCTACAAAAACGTCCACTGCCGCATCGGCGACGGGTTCAAGGGATGGCCCGAAGAGGCTCCATTCGACAAGATCATCGTCACCTGCTCGCCGGCCGATGTCCCCAAACCGTTGGTCGATCAACTCAAAGACGGAGGACTGATGGTCATCCCGGTCGGAGAGCGTTACCAGCAGATGCTCTATTTGATGCGCAAGAAAGGGGACAAACTCGAAAAAGAGGCGCTGACCCCTACCCTCTTCGTTCCGATGACAGGAGACGCAGAAAAGACCCGCACCGTACAACCCGACCCAAAGCGTCCCGCGCTTGCCAATGCGAGTTTCGAGGAAGCCTTGATTCGCGAATTCCACATCCCAGGTTGGTACTACCAGTTCGGATGCAAACAGCTCGAGGACCCGCAAGCACCCGAAGGCAAATACGTTTTGGAATTCCAAGGAACCGATCCTCAGTGGCCCAACATGCTCCTCCAAGGAATCCCGATCGATGGCCGAGTGGTCAAGAAAATCAAACTCGGCGCTTGGATCAAACTGGAGAATGTCAAGGTCGGCCGAGATAAAGAGAAATCTCCATCGGTTGCTATCCAATGGTTCGATAGCAATCGCAACCGGATCGGATACAACTACGTCGGCGGGTTCAAAGGGACCCGCACCTGGAAACTCGAAGAGCGTCAGTTTCCCGTCCCCCCCGAAGCTCGCGAAGCGATCGTGTCGATCGGAATGTTCGGATCCGAAGGAACCGCTTGGTTCGACGGAATTGTCCTCGAACCCCAATAACTTATGTCCCAGTTACCCCATTCGGAATCTTCCGGCGGCGAGACAGATTTTGACACGATCATCATCGGAGCCGGGATGAGCGGGCTGGCCGCTGGCATCCGGCTTGCCATGTACGACCATCGCGTGTGCGTTCTTGAAAAACACTGGACGATCGGCGGCCTGAACTCGTTCTATCGGGTCAACGGTAGAAACTACGATGTCGGGCTCCATGCGATGACCAACTTCACCCAGCGGGGCGCAAAAAAAGGGCCATTGGCAAGGCTCCTTAAGCAACTGCGGTTTCGATGGGATGACTTTCAGTTGGCCCCTCAGCGAGGCTCGAGCATCGCCTTTCCCGGAATCGAATTGTGCTTCGACAACAACATCGAATTCTTTCAAAACCAGGTGGCTGAAAAGTTCCCCCATCAGAAGGACGCATTCGCCAAACTCTTGGCGACTCTGGCCGACTATGACGATCTGAAGCAGGAGGACTTCGATTGCTCGACGCGCAAGATCCTCGAAGAGATCTTCTCCGATCCGCTCCTGATCGAGATGATCCTCTGTCCCTTGATGTGGTATGGCAACGCCAAAGAGCACGATATGGACTGGGGTCAGTTCTGCATCATGTTCCGAAGCATTTTTCTCGAAGGCTTCGCTAGACCCTACAAAGGGGTCCGGTTGATCCTGAAAAATCTTGTCCGCCGTTTCCGCGAACTCGGAGGACAACTCAAGCTCCGCAGCGGGGTGGCCAAACTCCATGTCGAAAATCAAAACGTCACTGCCGTCGAACTCGAAGATGGAACTATCCTGACGGCCAAGCGGGTTCTCTCAAGCGCCGGCATGATCGAGACGCTTCGAATGTGCGACCATCTGAGCGAGGAGAAGGTCCAGCAGGCCGGTCAAATGTCGTTCGTCGAATCGATCTCGGTTTTGGACTGCCAACCTTCGGCGATGGGCTTTGACAAGACGATCGTCTTTTACAACGACAGCCCGAAATTCCACTGGGAACGATGCCGCGATAGCCTATGCGATGTCCGGACCGGGGTCATCTGCTCGCCGAACAATTACGAATACACTTTGGACGAAGGAAACCTCGAGGCGGGCTTTGTACGCTTGACCACGATCGCCGATCCGGATCGCTGGTCCAACCTCGGGGAACTCGAGTACCAGCGGCAGAAGTACCATTGGTACGACGCGGCCGTGGCCTCGTGCGTGCGCTTCATTCCAGACTTTCGGCGTCACGTCATCGATACCGATGTGTTCACCCCCAAAACCATTCGGCGATTCACCTCGCACGACAACGGCGCAGTCTACGGTGCGCCTGAGAAGAAACTCGACGGAACAACGCACTTGGGCAATCTGTTCTTGTGCGGGACCGACCAAGGGTTCGTCGGAATCGTCGGCGCGATCGTCAGCGGGATTTCGATGGCAAACCGCCACTGCTTATCGCAGTCCTAAGCGAGGATCTTCGTGCAGACCCGGCCTTCGTTTTGGGTGGCCCGTTCGGGGCGTCCTTGGTGCGAGTAGACCAAGTCCCAGTGGTTCAGGCCGATCAGGTGGAGGATCGTCGCATGGAGGTCATGCACGTGAAGTCGATCCTCGACGGCATGGAGTCCGATTTCGTCGGTGCTGCCGATGGTTTGTCCACCGCGAACTCCGCCGCCGGCCATCCACATGGTAAAGCCGTTCGAATTATGGTCCCGTCCGTCCCCTTTTTCGCTCATGGGGGTGCGACCGAATTCGCCGCCCCAGATCACCAGGGTTGAGTCGAGCAATCCGCGTTGTTTGAGGTCTGTCAGCAGACCGGCGATGGGACGGTCTGAGGCTCGGCAGAGCGACGAGTGGTTCTTTTCGATGCCAGAGTGGGCGTCCCATCGGCTACCTGATCCGTGGTAGAGTTGGACGAATCGCACGCCGCGTTCGACCAAACGTCGGGCCATGAGGCAATTGCGGCCAAAGACGCTGGTCTCTTTTTCATCGATGCCGTAGAGTTGGAGCGTCGAGTGGGATTCCTGAGCTAGGTCGATCGCTTCGGGGGCTTGGGATTGCATCCGGTAGGCCAGCTCGTAGGAGCGGATGCGGGCTTCGAGCTCCGAATCGATGGAGCGGGAGGCTTGATGCTTTCGGTTCAGCGCATCGATCAATTTGCGTTTGGAGTCTTGGCGTTGTGGGCTTGTTGGAGTCGGGGTCGAGAGATGCCGAATCGGATCGCCGTTGCTGTGCAGCGCGGTGCCTTGGTACGCAGCAGGCATGAACCCGGCACTCCAGTTGCGAGGCCCGTTGATGACTTTTCCGTCGTCGTCTTCGATGACAACGAAAGCAGGTAACGATTCGTTTTCGGTGCCTAGGCCATAAGTGACCCAGGAGCCGAGGCTCGGACGACCGCCGAGGGTCGAGCCTGAGTTCATTTGGCACACGCCGTTGGAGTGGTTTAGGCCATTGCCCCAGCAGGAACGGATGACGGCAAGGTCATCGACATGCTGCGCGGTATGAGGGAGCCAATCGGAGACCCAGGTTCCTGAGTTTCCATGTTGCTTCCAGGCCCGTTTGCTGGGCATCAGCGGGGCGTTGTATTCGCCCATGGGGGTAATGATCGGTTTGAAGCTCGGTGGAAGGGGCTGGCCTGCGAGTTGTTCGAGTCGCGGTTTGGGGTCAAACAAATCGATATGGCTAGGCCCACCTTCCATGAACAGGAAGATGATGCTTTTGGCTTTGGCCGGGTGGTGGGTTTTGTGGGTGGTGGATTTCGTGGGGTCTGGGTCTAGGCCCAGAACACGGTTCTGGCACAGGATGGCTTGCAGAGCCAGGAGTCCGAAGCCGAACCCTGCATCCTGCAGCATGCTTCTCCGGGAAAATGGGGGATGTGAATCCATGGCACGACCGTATGCACCGAGTTGGGGAGATGTTCGGGAGACACTCCATTATCTACCGTGATTGAAGCCGAGTCCATATCGAAATAGAACTTATCGAAACCCCGGGTCCTGGGGAGCCGGGGCAGAAGTCCTGGTCGGAATGCACTGGCTTCTCGACGATCGGCTCGAATAACTCGAATTAACAAGAGTCGCATCGAAAATTCACCGAACCGACGAGCGACCCACTTGAGAACGGCTAAACTGAGCAGTTTTAAGACGTGCGGATTTCCCAAGATGGTTTTTAGAAGGCAGCCTACGATGCGAACCGATACTCAGCGAGTCCATGATTGGTGCAATGTTCTCGTACTTGGAGCATTGTCGCTATGCTTCCATGGCTCATCTTGGGCTCATGATGGTGAGGAGGGGCACAGCCACTCCAAAGTTCGCAAGTTGGAAAACGCAGAGCTGTACAACCCCACCATCATGCCGGACCGGATCGTTTTGACATGGGCGGGTGATCCAACGAACAGTCAAAGTGTGACTTGGCGAACCAGCGTCGATGTAGACACCGCCTACGCTGAGCTTGCAGTCGCAACATCAGGTCCGGAGTTCGCAAAGAATCCGACAAGACTCAAGGCCGAATCCGTAGCCCTAAAGACGGACCTCAGTACCGCCCATTACCACTCGGTGAATTTCAAGGATTTAACCCCTGGAACCAAATATGCTTACCGTGTCGGTGACGGGTTGAATTGGAGCGAGTGGTTTCAATTCAAAACGGCCAAAGTAGAGCAAGAACCGTTTTCCTTCATCTACTTCGGAGACGCTCAAAACGATGTCCGTTCGATGTGGTCAAGGGTCATCCGAGAGGCTTACAGCGATGCTCCCAAGGCCAAGTTTCTGCTGCATGCTGGTGATTTGATCAACTCGGCACAAGCAGACGGGGAATGGGGTGAGTGGTTCGGAGCAGGTGCTTGGCTCAACGCAACGATTCCTAACGTTCCGGTGGTTGGGAATCACGAGATGCACAAAGGGCCTGAAAACAATCGCACGGTCACGCATCACTGGCGACCCCAATTCACACTTCCGAGTCATGGCCCGCAGGGACTTGAGGAAACCTGCTATTCGTTCGTGTACCAAAATACTCGCTTCGTTGTCTTGAATAGCAACCTTAAACTTGAGGAACAGGCGACGTGGCTCGATAAGACGCTTTCGGAAAACACCTCTCCTTGGATCGTGTGTACTTTCCATCATCCCGTTTTCTCGACCGCAAAGGATCGTGACAATGTCCAAGTGCGCGCACTTTGGAAGCCGATCCTTGATAAGTACAACGTCGATTTGGTGCTCCAAGGCCACGACCACACCTACGGCCGCACCGGACTCGAAACACCCCAGGCCGAGACCATTGGAAACGTTCCGACCGGGGTTACTCATCGCGATCCGCACATCGGAACGATCTATGTCGTCTCTGTTAGTGGACCGAAGATGTACAACTTGGACCAAAAGCAATTTATGGTTCGAGTTGCTGAGGACACACAGCTTTACCAAGTGATCCATATCGATGGGATGAAACTACGTTATGAATCCCGAACGGCGACCGGCGAACTTTACGATGCATTTGAACTGACCAAAGAAATTGGAGTTCCGAATACATTGCTCGAGATCGCACCGGAAGTTCAAGAGAGACGCCGCGGTGAGGCGAACCTACCAGCAACAGCCCTGCCCGGGGTATCCAACACGCCAGCCAATTCAGCGGCGCCCATCAAATAGCCCGTCGAATAGCGAATTTAATAGCCGACTTGAGCCTTTGACTTCTCGCTTCTTCAGGGATTTTAGTGGCTGCGTCGATTGAAAGTCCGATTTTTCCGACGGATTTCATGAGAAGCTACTCCGAAGGACCTTAGCCTGTTCCTCATTGATTTTTCACAGGAAACCCAGTCTTTCTTCATAACCTCTGTTTATAACCAGTGTGCAATGTTTGTCATTTATTCGTTTGCACAGGAATGTTTACATGTCGAATGGAAATTTTCGTCGGGGTGGATTCACGCTCGTCGAACTCTTGGTTGTGATCGCGATCATCGGGGTCTTGGTGGGGCTTTTGCTCCCAGCAGTCCAAGCGGCCCGCGAGGCCGCTCGGCGGATGCAGTGCGGCAATAACCTCAAGCAGATGGGCTTGGCGTTGGCCAACTACGAAAGTGCATTCAAGAAGTTGCCACCCGCTGCTTACGGTGCTAATCCACTCAAAGGTGAGCCCTCAGGCGAGGATGACGATGGATTCGGCTGGATGGTATCGATTCTACCCTTCATCGAACAGCAAGCAATCTATGACACGGTAAGACCAAACGGTCATTACGGAGTTCTGGGTAACCAAGCCATTCGGTCGCTCGTGTACCCTGACATTCCAGTTGGCCAAGTGTTTCGAGGCGGTGATCAAGTCATTCCCACGTATCGATGCCCATCATCGGGCTTACCTGACCGAGTTCCGGCCACTTGGTTGGTTCCCGGTAGCGGGCTTGTCGGTGGAGGCGAGATTCCCGCTCAGCACCCACTAGCGATCGGGCATGCGACATCCGATTACAAAGGGGCAGGTGGCAGTTGCAACGGTGACTTTGGGGTTTTGCACAAGCTCTGGGAGGCTCCTCCCGCCAGGTATCGAGATGTTACGGATGGGCTAAGCAATACCGTGATCGTCGGGGAATCCTCTTACGTGACCACAACGACCTCAGCAAGCCGCCGTCGGACCGAAGCACCTACCGCGTTTCGCGATTGGCCAACTTGGATCGGTATGTTTGGTAACGGACAGGACGAAACGGTGCGAATAAACGGGAGGACGGAAAGTCCGATCAATGCACAAGTCACTCCTAGCACGATGGCTTTTGCCATCAATGACGACAATGCATTCAGCTTCCATTCCGGCGGCGCACACTTCGCGTTTTGCGACGGTTCCGTACAGTTTTTGAGCCAAAATATCTCGACCTCTACGTACTGCAATTTGCATGACAAACGAGATGGAAACCCTATCGGTTCGTGGGAGTAAGTTGCCAGGGGTTGGCAATGGATCCTTGCAGCACGGGCCCCAGCGCCCGTGCTGTTTTGTTTGTTGCGATGGAAAAAGAGGACTGCGATGAGAAGTAATATCTGGATTTTACTCTGGCCACTGACGGCGTTGATCTTGGGTTGTAGCAAAGGTGACTTTCCTACGGCAAAAGTAGAGGGGGTGGTATTATGCGAAGGAAAACCAGTAGAGGCTGCTGCTGTTTATTTTGAACCCCTTCAGGCCCCCGGCATGAAAATGATCGTCGGAAAGCAAGGCTTCGCTTTCACCGATAAAGACGGTAAGTACAAAATCTCTACTTATTTCCCTGGGCAAAACGATGGTGCGGTCGTCGGAAAGCATCGAGTCCGGGTTGGCCGTGGAGATGCGACATGCTCCTGCTCGATGAATGAAGAGCAAAACTTGATGGAAGTCGAGGTAAAGGAAGGGCAAGTCAACAAATTTGAACTTACTCTGAAACCCGCGACGAAAGATCAGCTTGATAATGAAAGAAAAGCTCGTATCGCTCAAGGCGTAGAAGAGGATGGAACCTGATTCCAGTGGAATCGATGGAAACTGCTGCCCCCAGCGATAAAGCGTCTATTGGTCTGATGGATTATCTCCGTCAGCCCGTCGACGCTTCGAGCGCGATCCTGTTCCGGGTATCGTTCGGCATCGTTATGGCCGGCTGGGCGTGGAACTATCTAAGCAGTGGCAGGGTCAGTCGTCTTTACATTGCACCACAATTCCACTTCCCCTACAGTGGATTCGAATGGGTGAAACCCCTAGGTGGCAATGGGATGTATCTGGTCTTTATCGGATTGCTGGTCCTTGCACTCTTGATTGCCTCAGGCTTTTTCTATCGTCTATCGACCATTCTTTTCGCGTTGGGCTTCACCTACGTATTTCTGCTGGAAAGAACGAACTACCAAAACCACTACTATTTGGTTTGCCTGCTTTCTTGGATCCTTGTCTTCCTTCCACTGAATAAGCTCGTCTCTGGAGACGTCTGGAGATCGGCTGTAACCGAACAGAATTGGATTCCCCGCTGGGTCCTGTGGATCCTGCGTTTCCAAATCGCGGTCCCCTACACCTACGGGGGACTTGCCAAGTTAACTCCGGATTGGTTGCTGGGCCAACCGATGGGAATGTATCTTGAGTCAAAATCCAACTGGCCTCTGATCGGATCCTGGTTCGCGGCCCCCTGGACAGGTGTCCTGTTTTCCTACGGTGGCCTGCTGTTCGATCTGGCTATCGTCCCTCTGCTGTTTTGGAAACATACGCGTGCGATTGCTTACCTGGCGGCAGTAGCCTTTCATCTGAGCAACGCAGTTCTCTTCAGTATCCATATCTTCCCTTGGTTTATGATACTTGCGACCACTTTGTTTTTTCCACCGAATTGGGTACGAAGAATCCTGGCAAGTGGCCGAGAGATTTCGCTCCAATCCGACGCGGAGCAGACGGGCCCAAGGGAACACAACAAATCGGAAACTTATCTAATTTACGCTCTGGCCGCCTATTGCGCTTTTCAGCTTGCTTGGCCATTGAGAAGCCATCGCTTCGAAGAAGAAACAAGCTGGACTGAGCGAGGGCATCTCTTTTCTTGGCGGATGATGCTGAGAGTCAAGGAGGTGGGCGTAGGATTCGCGATCCGAAACCCAGAAACCGGCCAAGTTAAAAACATCAATCACACGGAATTCCTCGATTCGGAACAATCTGAGAAATTTGGTAGAGATCCTAGGAATATACTATCTTTTGCGAGATTTCTTGCAAACGCTAGCCCACTACCTTCTGGCCAGAGACCTGAAGTTTATGCTTTCGTTGCGGCATCACTCAACGGAAGAAAACCGCAGTTGATGATCGATCCAAATGTAGATTTGGCGAATATGAACGCAGCCCAGGAGAAATCAGGTTCTTGGATCATGCCGCTGGAGGAACCTTTACGCCAACCCGCTTGGAATGTGCCGCAGAGCCAATGGAAAGAGCACATGAAGATTCCGGAAATACGGTTCATGAAAAAGAAGGAGTAGTTTAGGTCGCTACTCGATATAAAGGAACTCGCTGGTATTCCAGAGCGCTTGGCAAGCGTCGGACCATGCTCCCAGAGGATCGCTAGTTCCTTGTTCCTCAATGCTCGCTTCGATCCATCGGACCTCTTCGTCGCTGGGTTCTCTCAGAAGAATCTGCCGGAACATCATCTCGATCCTCAAGCGGGTCGACGGGCTCTCGGAAATGATCCGCTTGGCATATCCCTCGGACTTGCGAACCATCCAAGCCGAATTGGTCAAGAACAACGATTGCAACGAGGTGGTCGTCGTGTTGCGGCGGGCGACCGATACGCTCGCGTCCGGAGCGTCGAAAGTGGCTAAAAAGGCATTCGGCGAATTCCGCATCACGCGTTGGTAGATGCTCCTGCGGTTCGAGTCGCTGGCGTCCGATGCCCCACCACTTCGCGGGTCGATCGTGCCGGAAACGACCAAGATCGAATCGCGAATTTGGTCGGCATCGAGCCGCCTAGGCGCAAATCGCCATAGCCAACGGTTCTCAGGATCGATCGCCTGTCCCTGCGCTCGCTCGTGCGGATAGCTGCTTTGACGGTAAGTTTGAGAGGTCACCATGAGCCTGTGCAAGGACTTGAACCGTCCCCCTTGTTCGATCATCTGCTGGGCCAGAAAATCAAGCAACTCCGGATGGGTCGGAGGTTCACCCAAGCGACCAAAGTCGCTCGCGTTGGCGACTAACCCTCGGCCAAAATGGTGCTGCCAGAGCCGGTTGACGATCACTCGCCAAGCGAGCGGATTGGAGGGATCGGTGATCCAACGGGCCAACGCCAAGCGACGACCGGTCGATTCCTCTTGCGCTTGAACCTCGAGGGGGTACCGATCGCCGAGCACGCTCGGGGTTTCAGGATGGACCTCGCCGGCATTTGCTCTGCCCACGATGGTGACCTTCGGTGCGCGCGATCCGATGTCGCGAACCGTCAGCGACATCTCAGGCTCCTTAGGCATCCCCTTCTTAAGCTCTTCTTCGTGCTTCTTCCAGTATTTCCACTGCGCGAGCTCCTGGCCCTTGAGTTTTTTGGAAAAGTCCAAGCCTTTGAGCTCGTTGGCGATCTGAAGGTAAGCCAGCACCGCGATCGATCGCTCCTCGGGCTCTCGCTCGGCTTGAGCTTTCCGCAAAGCAGGTCGCACGTCCGGCGGAAATTTCTCAATCGCCGCTTCGACCACCTTCGTTCGCGTCTCGCGTTCGAGTTGCTCGAGCTCCGTTCGAACCGGCTCGGCGCACTCGAGCCAAGCTTCGAGCTTCTCTCGGCGGGCTTCGAGACTCGTGGCATCCGATGGAATATCGTACCTGGGCTCGATCGGAGCAAAAAAGGCTTGGAGCCGATAGTAGTCCTTCTGCAGCAACGGATCGAACTTATGGTCGTGGCATCGGGCGCATGAAAAACCTAATCCCAACAAGGCCTCGCCTGTCACATCCGTCAGGTCGTTGAGGATATTGTCCCAATGGGAACGCACATCGCGCTGGTTGTACTCGTAGATCCAATGCCTTAGATATCCCGTCGCGGCATTCATCCGATCCGACGTCGGATCGAGCTCATCGCCCGCAAGCTGCTCGGCGATGAATTGCGAATAAGGAATATCCTGGTTGAACGCGGAGACAACGTAGTCGCGGTACCGATACGCGCTGGGCCGAAAATCGTCTTGCTTGAATCCATCCGATTCTGCGAACCGCACCAAATCCAACCAGAATCGGCCTGCCCGCTCTCCATAGCGAGGATCATCGAGAAGTTGATCCACGAGCCGTTCGTAGCGGCCTTGGCCTCCTGTGCCCTGCCCTTCTGTGCCCTGGCCTTCTGCCGCATCGCGCGATGGACTCGCAAGATACTCTTGCAACTCGTCGAACGTCGGGGGGACACCGAGCAAATCCAAATAGAGCCGACGGACCAAAACCGATTCGTCGGCGTTCTGACCGAGACTCAAACCTTGGGCCTGCAGTTTCTGGGCAACGAATGCATCGATGGGGTTGGTGTACCCCAAAGAAGGCACGGCCGGATCGCTCAGCGGTTGAAAGAACCAATACTCCCGGTCCACTTGGCGGATCTTGTCTCGGTCCGTCGCGACCGTTAGCTCTTGGACATACTCCGGCCAAAGGGCGCCGGCAGAGACCCAAGCTTCAAAGGCCTCGATCTGCTCATCGGGCAGTTTCTTGTTCGGCGGCATCTCGAGTCCTTCGTGCCGAAGGGCTTGGAGCAAAAGACTCTCGACGGGTTTTTGGGCCTCGACGAGCGCCCCGGACTCGCCACCTTGTCGGAACAGCTCCGGACGGTCGAGCCTCAACCCCGATTCGGACTTGTCTGGACCGTGGCATGCGATGCAGTGCTCGAGGAGAACCGGTCGGATCCGCTCCTCGAAGAATTTCGCCGTGTCCTGTTGCTGCGACCGGGCAAACGGGTGCGGAAAGGCAAACAGGTACGAAAAGGCCAAAACGCTGGCCCACAGGATACGAAGTTGAATGCCTACTCGTTGGGTGGCTATTCGTTGGGTGAATTTGGAGCGCAATGGCAGGAACATGGCAGATCGATCCGCAAAGGGATAGGTCGGACTTGCTTGGGAGACGCTAAAGCATACAACGTCCCAAGGGGGAATTGCTAAGGCATTTCATCTATTTTTAGCCCGTTGGGGGGCGTTGGATCCCCTAGAGCCACCGGGCTTGGCCTGGAGTATTCGGCTTGGAGTCTATCTGGAGTATATTGGGGAGACCTTCGTTTTTGGCGATAACATCGAATGAAATGACCGATCATGCGGAATCAAAATCCACTCGGACGTCTTGGATTGCACCTCTGGGGTGCTCGTTTTTCTAGGGAATTGCATGGCCGGAGCTACGGCTCACCGGTCGGCGGCTCACCGGCCGGTACGGCTCGCCGAATGGGGTTGGGGCTCATGGCAGGCCTGGGCTTGCTCGGCCCGCTGGGGATCGGTTCTTGCCCATCGCTTGCCGACGGGCCGGCCGATAATCAAGTCGCCACGATCCGCCCGGTCCCACCCCCTGGGATCGAAGTTCCTGCCGAGGTTCGAGAATCGCTGACCAAGTCTCTTGAGATACTAAAAAAGTCGGTCGAGGAACTATCCGCCTCGAAAGAAGCGAGGGTTCAACGATATCTTCCTGATGTGGAAATCTTTGACCGAGCCGTGTCGCTTGCGCTGAGTGAGAACGGTTTCTTCGAGCCGGCCGACTTCATCCGGGCCAAGGAGCTCATCGACGAGGGGAACCGCCGATCCGAAGCGCTCCGTGGGAATGCTTTTCCTTACTGGACGCAAATTGTCAGTTCGCCCTACATCACCGTCCGAGGATTTCGTTCGAAGCTCGACGGTACGGTTCAGCCTTATGGGGTCGTGTTCCAGTCCTCGATACCTGCAAGTGGCCGGGCCGATGTGTGGTGCCGTGGTCGCAGCGAGAAAGGTCTCGAACTCCAATTCCTTTCGACCCGTATGAAGAGCCCTGATCCGCTGCCCGACGAAGGGGTGCTGATGATCCATCCCTTCGGACGCTACTGCAACGCCAACAAGTTGGCTGGCGAGGTCGATACCCTCGAAGCGATCGAGCATGCGATGAGCCAATACCCGATCGATCCCAAGCGGGTCGCGATACGGGGTTTCTCCATGGGGGGCGCGGCGGCTTGGCATCTTGCTGTCCATTACCCTGACCGTTGGTTTGCGGCCACACCCGGGGCAGGCTTCTCCGAGACCCCGGACTTTTTGAAAGTCTTTCAATCCGAGACGCTCAAGCCCTATTGGTTCGAGGAGAAGCTATGGACCATGCACGATTGCCCTGTTTGGGTTCGCAATTTGCGCTCGGTCCCGACGATCGCCTACAGCGGTCAGATCGATAAGCAAAAGCAGGCCGCCGACATCATGGCCAAAGCCAGTTGGGAACTTCCCGTGGAAGAGCGCTTTGAACTGGCCCACATCATCGCTCCAAAAACGGCCCATTCGATCTCCCCGGAGGCCAAGAAGGAAATCGATCGAAGGCTTCGCATTCTCGATCCCGCGTCCGGTCTGCTATCCAAACACCAAGAGAGCCGGGAGGACAACGTCGTCTTTACCACGACAACGTTGCGCTACAACCGAGCCTTTTGGGTGACGCTCGACGCTTTGGAAAACCATCATGAGCCAGCGAGCATCATAGCGAGGTTCGACTACCCGAAAGCTCCCGATAAATCCAACACCATAAGCATCGGAATCGATGGAGGAATCACCCGCTTTACGCTTGCCCGCGATGCGAGTCAACTCGGACACGGGTCCATCAACATCTACATCAACGACAAGCGATTGATGAATACCGAGAAACGAATCGGGCCTGCGAGATATCCTTTTGTCGTGTTGCCTTCGTCCGACGGGTCGCTCCGCGTGACCTTCAAGATCCAGGACGGAGTCTGGAATATCGCCTCTCCGATCGAACCGGAGTCAACGGAGCTGATCAAGAAGCATGGACTCCAAGGCCCTATCGACGATGCGCTGATGGCACCTTTTTTGTTCGTCCGACCTACCGCCCAAGGGCTCCATCCGAACATCGACAAGTGGGTCCAGAGCGAATTCGATCGAGCCGTCACGCAGTGGCATCGCCAAATGCGCGGCGACGTGCGGATCAAGTCCTCGGACGAGCTTAAGGATAGCGATTTCCAAAACTACAACCTCATCCTTTGGGGCGATCCGAAAAGCAATCCGACCATCGCGAAAATTCTCGAAGCGACCGGTCCTGCGAAAATACCGCTGCAGTGGAACGAGACGTCGATCGAACTCGGAAGCTTGAAACTCGCCTCGGACAAGCACGTGCCGTTGATGATCTACCCCAACCCGCTTGCGCCCGAGCGCTACGTCGTTTTGAACAGCAGTTTCACTTACCGCGAGTACGACTACCTCAACAATGCGCGTCAGGTTCCCAAGCTACCCGATTGGGCGATGATCGATACGACCACGGCTCCGAACGGACGTTGGCCCGGGAAAATTGTCCAAGCTGACTTCTTCGATGAGGCTTGGAAACTCAAGCCAATTCGCCCTTTTATCGAACCGTAACGCACCATGTTGAACCTTGCCGCATGGCTCGATTGGTCCACTGGGATATGGGTCCTAGGACTGGTGCTTTTGTGCGTCGTGAATTTGGTGAGTTGGTCGACCAATCTTGTGTCGATGCCGGGCAACTGGTTGATCGTCGTGGTGACGGCGATCTACGCGTATTTCTATCCCGAGTCGGCCAGTTCCGGGGTTGGGATCTATGGGATTGGGATCCTGGCGGCCTTGGCGATACTCGGCGAGGTGCTTGAGTTCGTGGCAGGGGCCGCGATCGCCGGCAAGCAGGGAGCGAGCCGTCGCGCGATGGCGATGGCCGTCTTAGGGACGATGGTCGGAAGCGTCCTTGGGGCGGTATTTACCCTTCCGATCCCGATTCTCGGCCCGATCCTTGGGGCAGTCTTTGGTGGAGCGGCGGGCGCGTTTGCGGGCGCTTGGCTTGGCGAGCTTTGGAAGGGCAAGTCGCTTGACCAGGGGATGCGAGTCGGGACCGGCGCGATGGTCGGGCGTCTGCTAGGGACCTCGGGCAAGCTCCTTGTTGGGGCCACGATGGTCGTCGTAGCGGCCGTGGACGCTTGCTACTGAGAAACGGCTCTTTGGCCCATGAGATAGCCTTTTTTTCCAACCGTAGCATGGCCCTCCGAGGCCGTGCGTGCCACCTAACAAATCGAACCAAAAACGGGTCGCAGACCCATTTTACGGGCCGAGAGGCGTTCCTGATCCAATCAACGCCCAAACGCAGTTTGCTGGGGGGCTTCGTTAAATCGCCCAACCGCTGGCGCTGGTTGGCTCACCGGGGTCAAACGAAATCGCCGAGATACATTCCATGACGCAATGATGCAGACGGACTGTACTCAAGTTTTCTCATTTCCCACGCCCCAAAGGGGCATAATGAGCCCTGGGTGCGTCGCCGGTTTTTTTCCAACCGTAGCATGGCCCTCCGAGGCCGTGCGTGCCACCTAACAAATCGAACCAAAAACGGGTCGAAGCCCCATTTTACGGACCG
>Ga0208085_1000244_pt1 | contig 21300 bp, 12 predicted proteins | sample LakMenEpi21Jun10_FD_150721 | JGI IMG/M metagenome (GOLD analysis project Ga0208085, IMG submission 150721) | Freshwater microbial communities from Lake Mendota, WI - 21JUN2010 deep hole epilimnion (SPAdes) | ecosystem: Environmental > Aquatic > Freshwater > Lentic | place: Lake Mendota, Madison...
AAATCTGCATCCTAAATTACTACAGAGCAAGAGTTCGCGGCAGTGATTGCTTCTTGGAATCAGGCAAGATATACGAACCTTGAAGGCGTTGATGATGCTTCAAACGTTAATCTGCGGACCTTCAATTTCTGGTGCAACTAACGAGAAATGGCGAATTCGGATCCCAATATCGATTGCGACAAAAGCGACAAGCCACAAAGCCCCCAGCGTCATCCACTGGAGCGATAGCATCATCCAGAGGCCAATTCCCACGCACGCCATTTCAAACGGCGTCCAGCAGAGCTCCCATTTCAGCGCTGCAATGAAGTCTTGACGATTCCTAGTGCCGGTCATCGGATTTTCCTTTTCCACAGTTTGAGTGATTGACGGCAGTTCAGTTAAACGATCAATACGTCGAACGACCGTGGACACCGATGTCGCCGGAAACCACGGCATAAAAAGCTAAGAAATCACCGACGGCGACTTCGGTACACCCCATCGCTCGTGCTTCCTCTCGAACTCGTACTCAGTCCGCCACAGCGGACGGTACTCGTCCTCGACGCATTCTAGTATAGCAATCCGATCCATTGGTCCGCAAGTTACCGCGAACCGCCTCGATCGACGATCGGCATCGCCACAGTTCAAACAGCCATCGAGTACGAGTACCGTTTCACTGAGTACCGCTTCGCTGAGTACGAGTACGACGAAATCCAGCGCGATGCACCAACCCGGAATCGGTTAGAATGTCGCTTACTCGCCCCCTTGATCCCCTCGGTAATTCTCCTAACTGCTGGTGCCTCATGCTTACCCTCCCTTCAAAATTTCTCTCGGCTTCCCGAATGCTCACGGCATGCGCCCTGTCTGCAATCGGTACTTGGAGTGCCTGGGGGCAATTCCCAGCCGATCACTTTGACAAGATCGAACCCAGCGCTGCGATCGAACTGCCTGGAACGGAGCGTCTAAGTGTTCAAGGAGACATCGCCTCGGAATTGGTAGCCGGAGTCGATCGATTCTTGCTCAAGCAGATCGAATCGTCGATCCAGACCAGGGATTCAAGTTGGCCTAAACCCAGTCCGACCGGTGGCTCTTACACTGAGGAAATAGAGAAACTTCGGGCTCAATACGCCCAGAGTATCGGATTGATCGATCCACGCATCGAAGCATCCGAGTGGATCTTGGAAAGGTCGCTTCCGAAAAACCTCCAGGACATGGCCCGCGAGGAATCCTCTGGAGAGTCTCTCGACCGTGCTGGTTTGGCAAGCGACGCGACGCTGAGAATCGAGCGCGTGCGTTGGCCGGTCCTCGAAGGATGGGAAGCGAGCGGACTGCTGCTGATTCCCAAGCAGATCCGTTTCGGAGCGGTCCTTGTCCCCGACGCATCGCAGATGCCCGAGAATCTCTGCGGGGTAGGACCCGGCTCGAATACCGACGGGCTTGCCCTGGCCCGAGCAGGGGGGCTGGTCGTTATCCCACAGGTTGCCAGTCGCCACCGCGAGGCTCGGCAGGGACGCGCCGTGATGACCGATCAAGAATACCTCTACCGATCCGCCTTTGTACTGGGCAGGCATCTGCTGGGCTATCATGTCCATCAGAACATGTCGGCAGTCGACTTGCTCAAGAAAACCATTCCGGATCGGCCTATCATGGTCGCCGGTTGGGGAGAAGGTGGCTGGATCGCGTTGGCTACTGGGGCAAGCGACCCTCGGATCGATGCGACGATCGTTTCGGGGCACTTTGGTCCCCGGGAGAACGTCTGGAGCGAACCGATCCATCGCAACGTGCAGGGACTGCTGAACCATTTTGGTGACGCGCAGCTTGCGGCCTTGATCGCTCCGCGTCTCCTCGTGGTCGACCCGGTCCCTGGTCCAAGTGTGCAGATCGCAGGTGACGGGGGAGCTCCTGGCGTGTTGCAAGGTCCGCAAGCCTCGCAGGCAAGATCCGAGTTCGATCGCGCCGAGCGAATGCTCGCCCTTTGGGACCTTCAGAGTCGCTTGCAATGGATTGAACCGACGGATCAAGCAAGCAACACTCAAGCATCGATAAGCGACCGTGCGATCGCTGCGGCAATTGGCAAACTCGATCGAGATCGTTTAGATCCTGCGAATATTTCCTCCATGCGAACTCCGATGGCTCAGGACGACTGGGGGATGATTCGATCCGCCGAATCGCGCCGCTTGGAATGGCTCGCGGGACTCGATCGATGGCAACAGCGCAAGCTCGATCTGATCCAATACGAGCGCGATGCGCACTGGAAGAACCTCGATACATCGACCCCCGAGAAATTCGCCCAAAGCGTCGAACCTTATCGGAACGAATTCCGCCATCAGATCATCGGTCATTGGGACCTGGAAAAGAAACCGCTCGCACCTCGAACCCGCTTGGTCTACGAACGGGAAAAATGGCGCGGCTATGAAGTCGTGCTCGATGTGTTCGACGACGTGATCGCCTATGGAGTTCTGTTGGTTCCCAAGTCCACCGAGCCAATTTTGAATCGTCCCTGTGTGGTGTTTCAGCATGGCCTCGAAGGGCGTCCGACCGACACGATCGTCAAGGACCATCCGGCCTACCATGACGTATCGGCCCAGTTGGCCGAACAAGGGTACGTCGTCTTCGCACCACAGAACCTGTACCTGTTTACCGATCGGTTCCGCACGCTCCAGCGCAAGAGCAATCCGCTAGGACGCACCCTCTTTTCGACGATTGTTTCGCAACATGAGCAAATCGTGAAGTGGCTCGCAAGTCGCCCTGAAATCGACCCTCAAAGGATCGCGTTTTACGGCCTATCCTATGGAGGCAAAAGTGCCATGCGCATCCCGGCACTTGTCCCTGAGTACTGCCTTTCGATCTGTTCTGCAGACTTTAACGACTGGGTTTGGAAGAATGCGAGTACCTCGGCACCTTACAGTTACGTGTGGACGATGGAATATGAAATCTTTGAATTCGACCTTGGGCGCAAATTCAACTATGCTGAGATGGCGACTCTGATCGCACCTCGTCCGTTCATGGTCGAGCGAGGCCACTTCGACGGAGTGGCCCCGGATGAACGGGTGGGGTTGGAATTTGCCAAGGTCCGCCGGATGTATTCGGCGCGACTTGGTATCCCAGAGCGAACGTCCATCGAATGGTTCAATGGACCCCATACGATTCATGGCGTCGGTACGTTCGAGTTTCTCAAGACGCACCTACTGCCCGCATCACCCTAAGCTCAAGCAGGGGGCATCATGACCCGAGTTCCACGAGTTTCGCAGCGTCGGTACAACGGTTGGCTCCTAGGACTCGCAGCCTTGATATTGCTCGGGTTGAGCCCCACTTGCACGGCCCAGAGCAAGGCCACCGAAGCACCTAGGAAAGCTCGGCAGGTCTTGGACGATCCGATCCAATCGGTTCCGGAAGTTCTCAAACCCTGGATTCCTTGGGTCCTCTGGGACGAGCGTTCCTCCGAGTCCCCATCGACCTATCGCAATGCTGGCGAAAGGATCGACTATTGGCCATCGCAAGTCGAGATCCAGGCCGAGGACCGCAGCGGGAGTTGGAAAGTCCCCGTGGAGGTCTTTCGGGAAACTTGGTTCCCTTTGCCCGGTGGACTCGAACATTGGCCGCATAAGGTCACCGATGGCAAACAAGAACTCATCGTCGTCGAGCGAGGGGCTAGTCCGTCCGTCAAACTCCAACCGGGCAAGTACCTCTTGCAAGGGCAATGGGAGTGGAAGCAGATGCCTCAAAGGATTGCCGTCCCACAGAGCTATGGATGGGTAAGTCTCAGCGTTCGCGGGGAGCCTGTCCTGACTCCCAACTGGGATAACTCCGGATTGCTGTGGCTCAGTCGGGCAACCGTCGGGGAGGTCCAGCAGGACAACCGCTCGTTCGACGTGTATCGCTTGCTCGAGGACGGCTCACCGATGTGGCTACGGACTCAGATCGATTTGACGGCAACGGGAAAGAGCCGCGAGGAGGAACTCGGGTTCATTTTACCCGAGGGTTGGCAGTTGTCGTTCGTCAACAGTCCGATCCCAGTGGCGATCGACGAGGCGGGCAAGCTCAAGGTGCAGCTCAGGGCCGGGAACTGGAAGATCCTCATCGACGCATTTCGCACCGAGGACCTTCGAGAGCTCAAGTACTCCGCTCAGACGCCCCCGGCCCTGCCTGTCGAGTTGCTGGCACTCCAAGGGGCACCCAACCTACGGACCGTCGAACTCCAAGGTGTCTTACCGATCGACGCGGCGACGACGCAATTTCCCGCCAATTGGAGAAACTTGACGGTCTATCAGTGGAAAACCGATTCGGCAGCCAGTTTGGTCCAGAAGAATCAAGGGATGGGTGTCGAGAAACCCAACCAATTGGATATCCAAAGGTCTCTATGGCTCGACGACGACGGACGCGGCATGACGTATGTCGACTTGCTCAATGGAGAACCCAAGCAGATCACTCGTTTGGATGTGGCCAAGGACCATCAGCTCGGAGTCGTTCGCATCGAGGGCCAGAGGCAATTGATCACACAGAACCCGACGACCGGTTCGGAGGGGGTCGAACTGAGGATCCGCAGACCGACGATTGAAGCGGTTGGTCGCGCGACGAACATCGGAACGATTCCAGCGACGGGTTGGCAAACACCGGCCGATCACCTCTCGGTGACCTTGTACATGCCACCGGGTTGGCGGATGTTCGCGCTGTTCGGTCCGGATCGCGTCGAAGGGGATTGGCTCACGTCTTGGACGCTGCTGGATCTATTTTTGCTGCTTGTCTTCAGTTTGGCCATGCTGCGGCTCTACGGATGGATCCCTGGTTTGATCGCATTCGCAGGTTTTGCTCTGACCTACCATGAACCTGGATCTCCCAGGTGGACGTGGTTCTTTCTGTTGATTCCGGTAGCTCTGCTGCGGGTCATCGGTCCCGAGAGAAACCTTAAAGTTCTCGATTGGTGGAGAGATATCGCGCTAGGGGTTTTGCTGTTGAACTTGATTCCTTTTGCAGCGACACAGATCCAAAACGGGATCTATCCGCAACTCGAACCGAACAACGTCAACATGCCTTACCGAACCCTCTTCCAGTGGATGGATCAAACCTCCAACCAAAGGGTCGATCGAACGGGGGAATCTCTAGTCACACGATCGGATGCTTTATCCCTAAATGTTGAGCTGCCTCAGACTCCGATGCCCCAGATATCGAATCAAATTGCGGGTCAGCAATCTCAGGTGACCAACATGCTCTTCGATCCCAAGACCAGCATCCAGACCGGGGTTGCCAAGCCGCAGTGGCTCGGCAATTCGGTCCTGTGTGTTTGGGATGGACCTGTATCGGACAGCCAATCGATTCGCCCGATTTTAATCTCCTGCAACGCCCATCGCGTGATGACGATCGCTCGCCTTTTCCTGATGGTTCTTTTGTTGGGACTACTCCTAGGTGGGATCGCCGGACCTTGGTACAAGCGGCCCAAGGGCGGATCGGTCGAGCCACTGGATTTAGGTCCAGATACGAAACGCGTGCCCCAAAGCGCCGCAGGGCCCCTGTTGCTTGCTTTCTTCGCGATGTTTGCTGGATGGCCCCTGGAGTCGGCATCGGCGCAAGTCCCAGACCAAGGGACACTCGATACGCTTCGAGAACGCGTCAAGAGCGCAAGCGACGCGTTGGAAAACGCGGCAGAAATCCCCGAGATGCTCTTGAAGGTCACCGACAATCGACTGGACATCCAAGCGACGGTTCATGCGATCCGATCCGTGGCTGTGCCTTTGCCCGGCAAAAGTCCCACATGGTTTCCAAGCCGCATCCAGATCGACGACCAAGACGCGGTGGTGGTACGGCGCGAGGATGGGCATTTATGGGTCCTCTTGCCCGAGGGGATCCACCGTTTGAGGGCCGAGGGTCGAATCGTCGAGTCGACCGAGTGGTCATGGAGCTTTATCCTCACGCCTCGCAAATTGACGATCGAGGCGCCGGATTGGACATGGAGCGGGCTCCAAAGCGACGGCAGGCCTGAGAATCAAGTGATCTTTGTGCGCAAGGAGCAGTTGAAAGAGGGACAAGCCACCTATGACCAAAAGAACTTCCGTTCGGTATTTTTGATCGAACGCCGGCTCGAAATCGGTTTGGTTTGGAAACTCTACACGAAGGTACGGCGACTGAGCAAGCCTGGCAAAGCGGTCTCGATCTCGGTCCCGACTTTAGAGAAAGAACAGATCATCACGACGGGGATTACGGCTCAAAACGGCAGCGTCGAGGTGAACTTTGGAGCCGAGCAGATGGATTGGGAATGGCAGTCTGAATTGCCGATTGAACCAAGCATCACCTTGGTATCGAAACCTGCGAACAACCTTGTCGAAAAGTGGCTTGTGGAAACCTCACCGGTATGGAGCATGAACTCCGAGGGGAGCAAACCGATTTTCGATATCAGCAGACCGACCTTGGTACCCGAATGGAATCCATGGCCGGGCGATTCGGTGGTCCTCCACTTCCAGCGTCCCTTGGCTGTTGCGGGAAAGCTCTTGACGATTCAGTCGTTAGCCCATCACGTGGAGGTCGGGAATCGGCAGCGAAAATCGATCCTATCCTTCCAGATCGAATCGAGTCTAGGGGGTGAACAAGCCCTCGCGTTGCCAGCAGGTGCGACGGTTACCGAAATGCTCGTCGGACAACGGAGTGTTCCGATCCGAAGGCAGGGTGATCAAGTCTTGTTCAATCTGCAGCCCGGCTCGCAAGAGGTACGTATCGAATGGACCGATGAGAGTCCTATCGCGAGCTTCATCGCCTTGCCGGCCATCGAGATGCCCGACGAGGTAGCCAATATCCGGTCGCAGATGAGTATCCCCACCTGGCGATGGATCCTTTGGGCCAATGGGCCGCAGCGGGGCCCAGCGGTCCGTTTTTGGGTTGTATTGACCTTATCCCTTTTGGTGGCTTGGGTTTTGGGAATGCGTCCCGATTCTCCACTGAAGACCTACGAATGGATGCTCTTAGCGATCGGATTGACGCAAGTCCACATTGTCGCCTCGCTCTTGGTGGTCGTTTGGTTGTTCTCGATCAGTTTCCGCAGAAAGCTCCAGCCTGGTTCGCTCAAGTTCTGGGAGTTCAATGTCTTGCAGATCGCCAACGGGGTCTTGACCGCAGTGGCCATCGGTGCCTTGGTTTGGGTCGTCACAGCAGGACTGCTCGGCTCGCCCCGCATGTTCATCGTCGGGAACGAGTCTTTTGAGGGGAACCTGAACTGGTTCACACCTCGATCGGACAAAAATTTGCCCAAGCCATGGGTATTGTCTGTGTCGATTTGGTATTATCGATTGCTCATGCTCGTATGGGCCTTGTGGCTCGCCAACAGCTTGCTGCACTGGCTCAAGGAATGGTACCGATCGCTAACAGCAGGCGGTGCTTGGAGAAGCCCTGAGCGCATTGCCAAGGACCATACGACAAAGGTCGACAAGGAGCATCGGCTCTCATGAAGCCCAGGACAAGCCCGGGGCAAGCCATGGGAGCTTAACACAGAGGAAATCAGGAGAATTCCAGCGATGAAGAATCCGCGTCCGATTGGGTGGTTATTTTGTTTGGCGATTTTCTTTGTTTTGCGAGATCCGCCGGTGCAAGTCGACGCTTGCTGTCCTGTATCGAGGCTAGGCAAAAACTTTCGGATCGGTGACCAGCGGGTTCTGATCGCTTGGGACCCCCAGACGAAGATCGAACATTTCGTCCGCCAAGCCGCCTTTGATCCCCCTATGAGTGCGAAGAAGCTCAGCGAGCAGACGTCTAGCCAACAGGATGACTCGGCAGATCGGTCCGAATCCGAGGGAATCGAGCCGGACGATTTCGGGTTTTTGGTCCCATCCCCAAGCGAGCCTCAGATCGAAGAGGCTGATGCACGGGTTTTCGATGCTCTTGAAACGGCTATCGAGCCTAGGATTCAGATCCAGGACCGCTGGAGCGTGAATCCATTTCCGTTGGCATTGACTCCGTTTCTCTTGACTTCGAGTCGAACGATGCGGAGCACGAACGCAGACACACCGGACATAACTAGCGTTGAGGTTTTGCAGAGCAAAAAGGTCGCCGGATACGAGGTCGCCGTCTTGAGGGCAAGCGATTCAGGAGAACTCGTCGGTTGGCTCAAAGACAACAACTACGAAGTCCGCAAGGATTTGCAGGAATGGGTCGAGCCTTACGTCCGCGATGGCTGGCTGATCACTGCGTTCAAATACGATATCGGTTCGAAGCGGGCCAAGGTCGGCAGCGTTCGAATTTCGTTTGCGACCGACAAGCCTGTGTTTCCTTATCGAGTTCCGAAGGACCAGTTTTCCGAGCAGGGACGTGGCAATTTATTGAAGATATTCGTCGTCGGTCCGGGTCGGGCCTCAGGCAGTTTGGCGCAAGCCGAAGCGAGTCCAGCTTGGAATCGCGGTAAGCTCCGTTATTCGATGCCTATGGAGCGAGAGCCACTCGACGAATTGCTCGGGGATTCGATCCCTCAGGGATCGTTCGCTTCTCCGGAGCGGATGTGGCTGACGGCATGGGACGATCCGACTTGGCCATCGAGCCAGGAGGATCTATGGTTCGGTTTCGATCCAGGCGGAGTCTCTTACCAAGAGGTCCGCACCGTGGTTCTCGACCGGCTCATCTACCTTCCCATCGATGTGCTCGGGCTTCTTGCGATCGGCGCCGGACTGGTGATCCGACGCCGAGGGGGATTAACAAAACAGAGCTAGTATCGACCTAGTGTTACGACTTGCGCCGTTGGGACCGTTTTCGACATCCTGCTACGAGACCGCCGAAAAGCGACCCAAAAAGAGCGATCGACGAAGGCTCAGGAACGACGTTACCTGGATCCTGCAATCCGTTAATCGACAAGGACCCGTAGGTAACCTGTGAGTCAAGGACAGTGCCGTCCTCCAAAACCAGATCGTCGAGCCCCAAATCAAAATCTTCCGTGAATAGGTTGATCGATTCGCCGACGGCTCCGCCGCTGACACTGAAACTCGCCAGCCGCAACGTAGTGAGTGTACCGCTGACGATCGTTCCGAGGGGATCCTCGCTGAGCGATGGACTCAGATCGACTTGTTCAACGGTTCCCACAGCACGAGCTGTGTCCAAAACGATGATCGAGGAGCCTCCACCGTTATCGAAAAAACGCCCGGATTGGACACCGTGGTCGAGGAGATTGGAGATCGTAAAGCTATTGGAGCCTGACCAAGTGAACTTGATATTCCCGGAAACTGTCGCGAGGGTACCGAGTGTGGAAGTATCTGTGATATCACGGGTTTCGCGTAAGACCACATCGACGATCGTCGATGAACCGACGAACAAGGGTGTTCGCTGGACCAAAGCCACCTCGGTCACAACGGCTGAGTAACTCCGAGGGGCAAGCCAACCGAGGCTCGCTAATGCTGCGATCAAAAAAAGTACTGTCTTCATGGAATCCTTCCCAAGTTGCAGTGAAATAAGAAATAGATAAACGCTTGTGTCGAACGGCTATAGTGCGCGTCGGCGGCGATTTCGATTCGAAGAGAATTGATTGAGGTCCGAACCGGCGGAGACCGACCCGTTTCCGTCCCAGTCCATTGCGGCGTTGTACGCGAGCTGAGCGTTTCGCAAAGCAACAGCGTCGGTTCCATCGACATCCCCATCTCCATCGCTGTCGCCATACATGCGGAAGAATCGGTCGGTAGCTAGATCTCCGAAGGTCGCATCGCCCACCAAAGAGAATCCTTCTGACTTGACCTTGGTAGGCTCGATCCGAAGGACATAGTTCCCATCGCTCAAGGAGTTCCCGTTGGTTGCCGCGAGCGGGCCACCAGCACGCTGAACGACCCCATTGACGATCGTTCCATTGCTAGGTGGGGATTGAGCCCCCGGTGCAGCCGAGAAGGTGATGGTGAAACTTGCGTGGGTACCCGAGGATGGCGAGATCACCAGTTGGTCCTGAGGCACAAAGACCGAACTCGGTGCAAAGAGCCCGATATTCTCGAGCCGAAACGCGCCGGGATCCAAAGATACCGGCGAGCTGAAGCTGACCGAAAGCGACGTGATCATAGAGCGTTGGTTGGGGTTTGCGAAGGCAACACCTCCGTTGACCCCTGCAGAAGTGAACGACGGGCCGATGGAGAAACTCCAATCGGTTGGTAAACCGGGTGGGAGCGACTCCCAGTTCGCACTGGTATTCCCGATCGCGGAGAGCAGTTGGCTAGGAACGCCGTTGTACACAGCACCAGCTGGTTTGTATCGGGCAGCGGCACCTGAGGGCTTGATGAAGGTTGTTCCAAGGGTCAGCCCTGCAGGCCGAGCGCTGGTGGATGTCCCGATGGCAACTCCATAGATGAACGCGGATGGGGTTGCCGAGGCTATCGATAACGCTTTGTAGATGTAGATTTCATCATTGTTGTTTCCAAGACCAATCCCGGCTGGTATGTCCCAGTCGTAGCTAGCCGTGGAAACATCGTTTCCGCCCCAAGGCAGACTGATGATCGTACCTGCAGGTATCGACTGACCGGGCTTGACCGTAAAGGTTGCTTCCGCCTCGTTCAGATCTGTGAAAGACGATCCGCCATCGGTAGCAACTTCGTTGTCGCTGACGATGAAACGGGTGCCACTGGTAAGGTCGACCATCGTCATGATCGTGAACGAATCATTGGGGGAGCCTGCGGTATTGTAGCCCAGGACGACGATAGATCCTGCCCTTAAGGATGTGACAGGATTGACTGTGATCGTTTCGTCATCCTCGAACGGCACACTCAGAGGGTTCCCAGCGACATCGGTGATCAAGGCCCCCTCAGGAATACGTAGCTTCAGAGTTCCACCCGTAGTTGGAGTAATCACCAGGCTGAACACCCCTGGGCTCGATTCGACGATCGAACCGACCGAGATCGATGCTGTGCCGGCGTTGCTGAAATCGGTTGCAGTAACGCTAGATCCATCGATGTCTTCACTGAAGGTGATCGTGTAGGTAACAGGACTTTCAGCAAAGAGGCTTCCTGTCGAATTCTGAGTGATGTTTGTGATCGTCGGTGCGATCGCGTCGACAGCCAAGACGTCATCATCGAAGACCGGTACCACCAACCGGTTACCCGATAGATCCTCGATGACGCCTTGGATCATCAATTGAAGCTCCGTGCCACTTGTCGGGCTGACCTCCACGGTGAAAACACCTGGTGCGATCTCCGTGATCGTACCGATGGAGATCGACGAGGATGCGGCATTGACGAAATCCTCGGCGCTGACGGTGTTGCTGTCGATATCTTCGCTGAAGGAGATCGTGTAAGTCACCTTTTGATTGACTTTCACAAGATTATCCGAGTCATCGTCAGCGATCGACACGACCGTCGGAGGTGTGGTTTCACCGCCAGAGATCACATTGAGAGTTGTGTCATCCTCAAGAGGAACCGCCAGAACGTTTCCGGCCAAGTCCTTGATAACCGCAGTGCCTGGAATTCGAAGTCGGAGTGTCCCAGTACTCGTCGGTGTCACTTGTACTTTCAATACAGAGGGGCTCGATGCAAAAACAGTACCAATCACGATATTCGCAGAACCAGCATTATTAAAACTGGCTGAGGTGACGGAATTTATATCGATCGGCTCATTGAAAGTGATCGTATAAGTCAGGGTGTCGTTGAGGGTGACTTCGTCGTCGAGATCCCCGTCATCGATCGAGGTAACCTGCGGCGCGGTATTGTCGGGAACCAGGTCGACGCCACGGAATACACTATTGGTACCCGCCGATGCCAAAAGGGCCGCGGAGGTTGGAGTCGTACCCGTATCGGCAATCGATATCAATCGATTGTTCGAAGTCTCATTGGTCGTCGCATAGAGTGTTGCAACACCCGAAGCAAAGGAGCCAGATAGGCCCCGGATTCCAACACCAGAGGTTCCTAAATTGGTCGATGAGGCGCCCACGAGCAAGGACCAACTCTGCGACCATACGGTTCCATTGAATGTCCATTTCTGAAGCCCGCCACCGGCCGAGTTGCGCTCATCGGCGATGTAGGCCAGATCAAGACTGCCGTTTGCATCGGTATCGAACATAACAAATCCATAAGGATTCGAATTCGCTCCGGTGTTTATGACAATACTCGTCGGTTGCCCTGAAGTGGTCGGTAGTCCCGAGCCGACGGACGAAACCCCCAGGAACGATCCGCTTGCCGAGGACACATAGAGCTGATTGCCATAGATCTCGACGTTGCGCATGTTCGTCAATTGACCAGCCGCCGTGCTCGAAACCTGCGTGAACGCCGAGCCACCGTAATGCCATAGTCCGCCCGTGCTCGGAGTCCCAGTACCGGTACCGGTTGCATAGAAGGTCGTTGCACCCGTTGGAATCAAGCTGCGAAAATTATTGCCAGTAAACGGCATGCGACCCGAGGTTGGAAACAACGTCCGAGAGGCTACCGTTCCGTCGGATCCGAGTACTGTGGCGACTTTGGTATTGGTGCCAGCAACGGACGAGGCTCCGGCGGATGCGTTGTAGCCTGACACTCCCACAAAACCATTCCATACGTTCAGGTACCCGTTACTTGTTGCGGTTCCCGAATCGGTGACTTGGTCTGGACCGGATGTTGGAAAGCGGATCGACTGAACCGCAGGACCACCGGTAGTGGCGAATTCAAGCACAGAGACTTCAGCCGCAGAATTGCTCAGGACACCCGATCCATCGCCGATTCGCTCGACGAGAAGATTGCCCCCAGTGATCGATGCCAAGAGGCATCTATCCTCGAGACGCTCCAAAGAGGCTCTTAGCCGCAATCGCTTGAGCTCTCGAAGTTGAACTGACCGCAAACGACGATTTCTAGATTTCCACACAATACCACTCCTTGGTAATTGCCAGCAACGGTGCTCGCTGGCCTTGGTTGATCCGGTAAGCGAAAGCTCCTCTCTCGCTACGTCTAACAACCTAACTCCAACGCAAAGGGCCGTTTCTCAAAGGCCATTAAAACCTGATGAAGAAGTGGCGAAGGTTTTGGGTGAATTCGAACAAAGGCCGATTTCCTACCAAAACCTCAGGGGATGGATATCGGTTATCATGAAGGCCTTTTCACGGTGGCATTCAAAACGCCACTCGTTGACGTCCAGAAGACTTAGGCTTCCCAGCCGTGATGATCCCCCATGAATGCTTACTTTTGTCCCTTGAGCTCGGCGAAGTCCGCCACAAACTCCTTTTTCTTGGTTCTGAGATCGGTCCTGCTCGGGCTGGTCGGACTCGGGCTGGTCGGATTCTGGTCAGCCGGACTCGGGCTAGCCGGAGCCGACGACGGGCCGTCAACACCGAACTCGGAACCTGACGAGAAGGTCTCTTTCAACCGCGACATTCGGCCGATTCTTTCGGCTGCCTGCTTGCGTTGCCACGGGCAGGACGCCGCAGGCCGCCAAGCCGAGCTCCGGCTGGATCTATTCGAATTCGCAACCGCCAAGCGCGAATCCGGATCGGCCATCGTTCCAAGTCAGCCCGACGAGAGCCTTCTTTGGAGACGGATCGTATCGAGCGATCCGGACCAAGTCATGCCACCGCCGGACGCGGCGCGTCAACTCACGCAAGAGGAGAAAAACATCCTCAAGCAGTGGATCGCCCAAGGCGCCGAGTACGAGAAACACTGGGCATTTGAGCCTATTCGAGCCTCCGTATCCTTGGCTCCAAAGAGCGACGCGCCGGCAATGCCACTACGCGTTTGGATCGACCAGCAGATCGAGCGCCAGGCTAGCGAAGCCAAGCTTCCCATTCTGGGGGCTACCGATCCTCGGACCCTTGTGCGACGGCTGGCCTTTACCCTCACGGGCCTACCCCCTGAGATCGAGGATGTCGACCTTTTTGCAACGGATCCCTCGCAGCAAGCTTACGAAAAACTCGTCGATCGGTATCTTGCCTCCGAGCATTTTGGCGAAGAGATGGCCAAGCACTGGCTCGATGTGGCACGTTATGGCGACACCCATGGTTTGCATCTGGATAACCATCGGCAGATCTGGCCCTACCGCGATTGGGTCGTCAATGCACTCAACAGCAACATGCCCTTCGATCAATTCACCATCGAGCAGCTTGCGGGCGATCTGCTCGAGAACCCGACGCAATCTCAACTGGTCGCCACCGGCTTTAACCGATGCAACGTCACCACCTCCGAAGGGGGTGCGATCAACGACGAGTTCCTCTACCGATACGCCGTCGATCGCACCAGTACGACCATCCAAGCCTTCCTCGGACTGACGGGTGGATGCGCGGTGTGCCACGATCATAAATTCGATCCACTGAGCACGCGCGAGTTCTACTCGATGTACGCCTTCTTCTACAACAACGCCGATCCGGCCATGGATGGCAATATCCAGACCACCGCGCCGTTCCTCAAACTCGCCACCCCCGAGCAACAAGCCCAACTCGATCGGCTCGCCGAAGACTCCAAGGAATCGCTTGAGAGACTCTACGAGTTGGCCGAGCGGTGGAGTTCCCAGGCCCCGGTAGACGCACAACCGGTCGACACCCAGGCAAGCCCACCGAAAACCGCCACGCATATTTGGATCGACGACGATCTACCTTTGGGGGCAACCCAACGCAACACATCGCGCAATGCCGATCGCTGGAGCATCGGCGAAGTCGCACCGCCGATGGGCAAACGCGCTCTGGTGACCGAATTTGGGCATAAGCTCGAGCAGAGCATCCAAGGGGGAATCGTCCCGAAATGGATCATGGAGAACGGTCAACTGTGCGTATGGGTTCAGCTCGATTCCGACGAACCACCCGAGGCGATCTTTGTGGAGATCAAAAGCGATCAAGGGACCAAGCGATGGGTCTGGGCCGATCAACCTCAAAACGCTCAGCTCGTCGATGCGAACCCCGATCGAATCGTCGGTAAGCTTCCCAAGGCAGGAGCGTGGGAACTGCTCTCGTTTGCACCCGATGGACTTCCCGTCGGCGCGTTGGTCACCGAAATCAAAGTGGGTTTATACGGCGGAATCTGCTACTGGGACGGTCTATTGATCCGAGGCACAATCCGCCCCGAGGACACACTCCTTAGCGATTGGAAGGCTTGGTGGAAACAGCATGGCAAGAAACCGGTACCCCATCTGGAATCCCCAAGATTCCGAGGGGTCAATCTGCTCCAAGCCATCCAAGAGGGGGAAAGCTCCGATGCTGCAAAGCAGTCCTCGGATCAGGTGAGAACCTACTTCACCGCTTGGATTGCAAGCGAGGTCCCCAAGGAAATCGTCCAAGCCCGAGAGGCATGGAAATCCCTAGAAGTTCAAAGGCGAATGCTCGAAGATAGCATCCCCGGCACCATGATCTATCGAGATCTCGGAAAACCGCGACAAGCCCACGTGATGCTCCGAGGCCAATACGACAGCAAGGGGGAGCCCGTCGAGCCAGGAACACCCGCCGCATTGCCATCGATGCAAAAGCCCGACGCAGTCGATGCCAAAGCCTCAAGCCGCCTGGAGCTTGCTCGCTGGATCGTCTCGGACCAAAATCCCCTGACAGCCCGTGTGACCGTCAATCGCTTCTGGCAGCAAGTCTTCGGAGTCGGCCTGGTCAAGACCTCCGATGATTTCGGCACGCAAGGGACTCCGCCTAGCCACCCTCAACTGCTCGATGATCTGGCCCATAGTTTCCGCAGCAACGGCTGGGACATCAAAGCCTTCCTCAAGGAGCTCGTCATGACCCAAGCCTTCTGCAGGGATGCCACCCTGAACGAGCAAGCCTTGGCGCGCGACCCAGAGAATCGGTATTTGGCCCGAGGGCCCCGCATTCGGCTCGATGCCGAACAGATCCGCGACAATGCGTTGGCCGTCAGCGGAATCCTCAATCGCAAACTCGGCGGCCCTGGCTTTCGCGGATACCAGCCTCCCAATATTTGGGAACCGGTCGGTTACGGAGATTCCAACACGCGCTACTACATCCAACAGCATGGCCAAGATCTCTACCGCCGAAGTCTCTACGCCTATGTCAAACGGACCGCACCGGTACCCTTTATGTCGAACTTCGATGCCCCCAACCGCGAGTCGTTTTGCACGCGGCGTGAACGAAGCAACACACCGCTCCAAGCGCTCCAACTGATGAACGATGTCCAGCAGATCGAGGCCGCGCGATGCTTGGCCGAGAACCTCATCAAGCAATCCCCCCAAGGGGACGACTTGCAGATCGATCGGATCTTTCGACGGGTATTGGCCCGTTCTCCGGACGATTACGAGCGAAGTCAACTCATGGGATTTGTCCAGAAAACCCGCGCAAGGCTCGCCGAGAGTCCAGCCGACGCACTCAAAATCGCTCGCGCGGGTGAACGATGGCCCGAGACGGGACTTGCCAGTGACCAAGTCGCTCTCTGGACGCTCGTGTGCAACCTGGTATTGAACCTCGACGAGACCGTGACCCGAAATTAACACCGAGTACCCGAAGGCATAGATACACATGTGGAATCCAAACCGACGGAGTTTCTTTCAGCAAGCATCCTTGAGCATGGGTCCCATCGCCTTGGCAGCGATCGACTCGCCGACAGGGCATTCGGCTGAAACCTCAGGCAGAGTCCATCCTCCGCTCGAAGGATTACCCCATTTCCCACCCAAAGCAAAGTCGATCATCTACCTCCATATGAACGGAGGACCTTCGCAAATCGATCTTTGGGATTACAAGCCCGAGTTGGCTGAGCAATTCGACAAGGACCTTCCCGACTCGATACGCAAGGGACAGCGGATCACGACCATGACCAGCGGCCAAGCCCGATTGCCCGTAGCTCCTAGCAAATTCAAATTCCAGCAGCATGGCCAATGCGGTCGCTATGTCAGCGAGCTACTCCCCCACACAGCCCAGATCGTCGATGAATTGGCCGTCCTGAAAACCGTCCATACCAACGCCATCAACCACGACCCGGCCTGCACTTTCGTGATGACCGGAAACGAAGTACCCGGCAAACCGAGTCTGGGATCTTGGCTTTCCTATGGTCTAGGTAGCCAAAGCGATGACCTTCCAGCCTTTGTGGTCCTGACCCCGAGCTGGTCGGCCAACGCGATGGCCCAAGCCCTTTTTACTCGCATGTGGTCGAGCGGTTTTTTACCAACCCAATACACCGGCGTTGCAATGCGAAGCGGTGCGGATCCTGTGCTGTACCTAAGAAACCCCGACGGAGTGATTCCTCAAGACCGCCGAACCATGCTCGATGCACTCTTGAATCTCAACAAGCACCGCTTCGAGAGCCTCCAAGATCCAGAGATCCAAACCCGAATCTCCCAATACGAAATGGCCTTTCGTATGCAGTCAAGCGTCCCGGAACTCGTCGAATTCCAAGAAGAACCAGCCCATGTTCTAGAGATGTACGGCCCCGAAGTTTCCAAACCAGGGACGTTTGCCGCAAGCGCCCTCTTGGCTAGAAGAATGGTCGAAAGGGGAGTCCGCGTCGTGCAAATCCTCCATCGCGGTTGGGACCAACACGGAAACATCGCAGGCGACCTACCTGCCCAGTGCCGCGATGTCGATCAAGCCTGCGCAGGCTTGATCAAGGATCTCAAGCAACGCGGGCTTCTGGACTCGACCCTGGTCGTCTGGGGAGGCGAATTCGGACGGACCGTCTACTGCCAAGGGGGGCTTACCAAGTCCAACTACGGGCGAGATCACCATCCGAAGTGTTTCAGCATGTGGATGGCCGGTGGAGGGGTCCAAGGCGGAATCGAATACGGGAAAACGGACGATTTCAGTTACAACATCGCCGAGAACCCCGTCCACATCAACGACGTAAACGCCACGCTATTGCACTGCATGGGAATCGACCATCAGCGGTTCACTTTCCCATTCCAAGGCCTTGAGCAACGCCTAACCGGGGTCGAACCCCAACGCGTCGTCCGGGAATTGCTCGCGTAAGACTATCTGCCGACCTCCTTGGCTTCTTCATGTTATATTAACACGGCCTTCATACAGGCGTGTTAGCATGCTTCAAACGGTAGAGGAAAATGTCATTGCACTTAAATCAAGATTTGGACGAAGCCCGAGTTTCGTTGCTAAAACTTTCCGGAATGGTCGAGGACATGATCGCCCTGGCGGTCAAGTCGTTGATGCAACGGCAAGGCATCCTAGCAAGCGATGTGGTGCGTAGAGACTCCGATGTCGATCGCGCCGAGGTCCGGATCGAAGAGGACTGCCTGAAGATGCTCGCGTTGCACCAACCGGTTGCGGCCGATCTACGTCGGGTCACAACGATGATGAAAGTCAACAATGACCTCGAACGCATGGCTGATCTAGCTTGCAATATCGCTCAACGAGCCGATAGCCTTTGCCCCCACCCGGAATTCCCGATCCCCGACGGCATCAATGAAATGGCCACCATGGTCACTCGGATGGTTCGAGCCAGTCTCGACGCCTTCGTCCGAAATGACTCGGCTATGGCTCGAAGCGTCATCGTCATGGACGATCCGCTCGACGCGAAGAATGTGCAAGTGATCGGGGTTTTGGCACAGTCGATCCAAAATGATCCCACGAGAGTCGAAGCGGCACTGCACGCCTTTTCTGCCTCCAGGCACCTGGAGCAAATTGGCGATTTGGCAGTGAGCATCGCCGAGGATGTGATCTACATGGTCGAGGGGGTCATCATTCGGCATCGACAAGCAAGCTAGCAGCCGACATCATGTTGCAAGCACCTTGGACAACGGAAAGAGTATGCCAAAAAGTAAAATCTTGGTGGTCGAGGACGATCGGGCGATCTCCGAAATCCTCGTCTACAACTTGGACAAAGCCGGCTACGAAGTCACCTTGGCTATCGACGGCCGCGATGGAGTCAATCAAGCCCAACTCAAACTACCTGATGTCATCCTCTTGGATGTCATGCTCCCGATCATCGATGGAGTCGAGGTCTGCCGACGCCTGCGAAGCAAACCCGAAACGGCTTCGGCGATCATCATTATGCTGACTGCGAAAACCGAAGAAGCCGATCAGCTCATCGGTTTTTCGGTCGGTGCAGACGATTATGTGACCAAGCCCTTTAGCGTCCGGGTCCTGATGGAACGCATCAAGGCTTTGCAACGCCGCAAAACCGCGAAACTCGATGATGACAACGATGTCGTGACCCGTGCAGGGATCACTCTGGATCGACGGCGTTATCGCGTCAATGTCGACGGACAACTCGTCGAACTCACCAAGAGCGAATTTCGATTGCTCGATACACTCATCCGTCAGCCGGGACGCGCGTTCGATCGAACCGAATTGATCGACTCGGCATTAGGCGAAGACACCCTGGTCCTCGAACGGACCATCGACGTGCACATCCGTGCCCTACGCAAGAAAATCGGCCCCAATGCCGACGCAATCGAAACGGTTCGCGGGGTCGGGTACCGCTTTCGCGAGGACTGAAAAAACAGACTCTAGCGGCTTGTAAATACCGATTTCACTTGGTTTTCGGTGGATTTACTCAAAAAAACAGGGGCTTTCCTCAGGGTTTTTTAGCAAATCTCCCTAAATTCCTTGGGATTCTGCCCATATTCGGCTCTATCCCAGTTGCATTTTGTTTATCTCCACCTTTAATTCAGCCTGATCGGAATTGTTCTTTGTCGAACATCCCATCGGTTTCGAGTCCATCACCGAATCAAGTACAAGGGTCCTCTACATGGCGAAAGCAGCTGGCAAGGCCGAAAAGCCTCTCACCAAAGTTCAAATCTTCTCCAACATCGCGGAAACAACCGGCTTGTCTAAGAAACAAATCGCCGAAGTTTTCGATGCGCTCAAGGCCGAAATCTCCAACGCGATCGGAAAGAAAGGGGTCGGAACCTTCGTCGTTCCCGACCTAGCCAAAATCGTTCGCATCCAGAAGAAAGCCCTTCCGAAGCGACAAGTTCGCAACCCTCAAACCGGCGAAATGAAGTGGGCAGATCCCAAGCCAGCTTCGACCTCCGTCAAGGTTCGCCCTCTAAAGAAACTCAAAGACATGGTCTAATCGACCCGTCTCTCTGAGGCTTCTTCCAAAAAACATCCATCAGCCGATTCGCCTAAACCGCGAGTCGGCTGATTCTTTTTCGTGTCCAGCCGAGAACGCAAAGAAGAGAAGAAGGAAACGCAAAGGTGCAAAGGCGCAAGGACGCAAAGAAGAAAAGAAGTAGGGGGATGGGAAAGGATTGCAATCAAAATTGCAGTCAAAATTGCAGTCAAAATTGCAGGTAGGATGCAGGTAGGATGCAGGTAGGAAGGCAGGGTGGAAAAGAGCTGTTCTAGGTTTTGACTCCCCTGTTTTCCTTGCGCCCTTGCGTCCTTGCGCCTTTGCACCTTTGCGTTTTCTTCTTCCCCGTCTTTTTCTTCCCTTGCGTCCTTGCGCCTTTGCACCTTTGCGTTTTCTTCTTCCCCGTCTTCGCGTTCGCGTTACCATTAACGATCATGACCGATCGCAAGCTTCGACCTAACTCGTTCGATTATGCCCTGGCTGCCCTTTCGCCAGTTCTGATCATTCTGATGATCGGATCCCTAGTCTATTTCTTGCTCACCACGCTCTATCGAGGTGACTTCCAAGCTCGCCTGATGTGGATTCTCGGCCTCTTTACCATGGCCTCGGTCCTGATCACCCGAATCGCAATCGAACAGTCACGCACGCAGTCCTTCACCTACCTAGGACTTCTCAGCGCAGCGACCTTGCTTGTCGCCCCACGTTTTTTTGTCCTCGAAGGTTTCTTATCGCCCCTGAGCATCCCCATCCTCATCGGGTTCCTGGCGCTGATCGTGTTTCTTGCCGACCGAATCACCATGGACTGCACCAGCGTCGATGATGCGCACGATAGCCACGGGTACGGGCTGCTGCAATCTTTGGGAATTTTCAAACGCAACGACGACCAAGAACCTGTCATCCCCCGTCAACGGCCAACTCAGGCTTCAGACACCCCTGAAAGCTCGAACAAGGAATCCCGGAGCCACAACCCTGGGGTTTGGATTCTGTATTTCGCTCTTTTAGCTCTTCCGGTTTTCGGCCTCGGACAGTTCTTTCTGCCCAGCGGCCAAGCCCAACGCGTGGCACTGGCCTGCTTGGTAATCTACCTCGGTTCGGCTCTTGCTTTGTTGGTCATGATCTCGCTGCTTGCACTTCGACAGTACGTTCGGCAGCGGGATGTGGAAATGCAAACCGGGATGTCTTGGAACTGGCTAGCCACCGGCATCGGTTCCGTCCTTGGACTCGTACTGCTCATGGCGATCCTACCACTGCCCATGCTCGGAGCGAGCAATTGGGAGCTACCGTTTAAACTCTCAAGTCGCACGGACCAAACACCAAGCCAATGGGGCTGGGGCAACGAAGGAGTCAAGCAACAACCTCAGCAACAGCAACCTCAGCAACAACAACCTCAGCAACAGCAACCTCAGCAACAGCAACCTCAGCAACAGCAACCTCAGCAACAGCAACCTCAGCAACAGCAACCTCA
>Ga0208085_1000245_pt1 | contig 21248 bp, 15 predicted proteins | sample LakMenEpi21Jun10_FD_150721 | JGI IMG/M metagenome (GOLD analysis project Ga0208085, IMG submission 150721) | Freshwater microbial communities from Lake Mendota, WI - 21JUN2010 deep hole epilimnion (SPAdes) | ecosystem: Environmental > Aquatic > Freshwater > Lentic | place: Lake Mendota, Madison...
CGTCAACCGCGTCAATGACGTCAACCATGTCCAGAAATCCGACGCCGCTAGGCGGCGTTGCAAAACGCGAGCGAGCGAGCGCCGGTGGTGGGGGGAGTGGTTTTTTGACGTCATTGACGTGATTGACATGATTGACAGCATTGACAGCGGACGTCATTGACGGTGGACGTCATTGACAGCGGACGTCATTGACGGTGGACAGAATTGACACGCTGGCGCCCCCGCGGCTTTGGCTATGCGTCCCCCCTTACTTCACCCCATGCCATGTGAGAAAAAAGCTGCATTCGGCCAGCCGATCCATGACCGAACGTTGCGTGAGTTGGCCAGATCGAATAGATTCAAATCCATCTGCGCCGAGGTTGGAACTACGCCAAGAAAACCACCATTGCTCCTCGCCGGTCAGACAAATCCCCATCTTACGCTGCACCAGTGCATCTATGGCTTCACTACCCGAAATCCAATGTCCGACCTGTCGGAAACACTTCCCGGCCGATATCCAGGCACCGACGATGCCGTTTTGCTCGATGCGATGCAAAATGGTCGACCTGAACCAATGGTTCACCGAGGAGATCGGTTTGCCTGCACACACCTGCGATGATCCCGAACAAGAAGATGAGCCCCAGCCGCCCAGCTCACCCAAAGAGTGGCGATTCGACTGATCGGCAACCCCTGAACGCAATCCGTTGGCTCCCATGAATGATTCATCGTCGAAGATCGCCGTGGTCCCCAGGGTATCGATCGATTGGTACCGCTCAACTCCTTGGTGGAGACTGATCTCCCACTCGCTGGCTATCTCCTGGCGCGCCTCGCACCTGGGACTCTGCGCCCTGGCGCTCTTAGCAACCCAAGCCTTGATCGGCTTTAACGGATGGCTCTTTGCTCCCGAGCCCAACCAAGCCTCCTCCTGGTGGTTGACTCCCGAATCGCGCACCGAAGCCATGACCCCCTGGACCTTCAATCCAAACCAATGGCCTGCTCCCGATTCGTTTATCCATGTATGGCGACGCTATGTCTCGTATCCTTTCCATGCCATGGATACCCCGACGATCCGCAAGTCCGGGTATTTCCTCCTCAATACCCTTGGGATCCTCGCCCTGTGGGCTTTCGTCGGCGGGTGCCTAGCCCGACGCAGTGTCCAAGAACTCGGAATGCATGTCACCTCGCCGTGGATCAACACCCTTCGATGGGTCGCCGCACGCTGGCAATCGATCGTCTGGTCGGTCGCCATGCCGTTGGCTTTGGTCCTCCTGTTTTGCCTTGTACCCCTCCTTTTGGGATGGATCTCGAACGTTCCTGTCGTCGGCCAACCCGTGGCCTTAGTCCTGATGCTCCCCGTGGCGCTGATGGCACTTGGGGTCGGTTGGGTCGCAGGCATCGCCCTGTTTGGTTTTTCGCTCGCGACGGTTTCAATCGTCACAGAGAAACAAGCCGATGCGTTTGACGGAATGTCGAGAGCCTCGGCCTACGTGTTCCAACGACCCGCGACCCTTTTCTTGGCCGTACTGCTCGCCGAGTGGATCGGACACTTTGGAGGCTCAGTCGTTTCCATCGTCTTGAACACAGGCTACAACCTCATCGCCCAAGCCTTCGCTATGGGCTCCTTTGGCCGTCTGGGCGCGATGAACTCGTGGCTCGACGGGTGCTTCCTGGGTATCGTGCCACTGCTGACGACCGCCTTCGGTTTCAGCTTCTTTTGGACTGCATCGACGGCGATCTACCTCGTGCTCCGCAAAGACGTCGACCGAGCCGAATTCGACCTGATCGATATGGACTCGACCCTTCCGGCCAAGCCACTCCCAAAGCTTGCCGAGAGCCCCGAGCAGGCCCCGAAAGCCCAGAACCCAGCCCAGGACCCAGCCCCTGAGGGCTCTCCCTGAGCCCCATTTCTTGCGAATTTCCCGACGCGGGAGAATCATTACGGTTAATTTGGGACAAATCCTATCGGTTTACCTTGGATTTCCCGAACGTGCGCCCGAAAATACAACCGGCTTCCCCCAAGAGCGCTCTGAACTTACAACCAACCTGAACCCTCAGCAAACCCGAGCCTTAAAACAAAATCCGGGCCCGTCAGCAATGCCGAGCCCCACGGTAAAGATGATCCCCCCTTTCCTCCCAGCCGCAGATCGAAAAATTCCAAGCAGATGGCTTTGGCCCCTGCTGGTGCTGATCCTATGCCTGGGGTCGATCCGCAATGCCCAAGCCGGCTGCGTTGGCTTGGACCACGAGCCGACCCGGTTGGTGGATTCCCAAGCACCCGCAGCAGGTCAGTTGGCCCTGTCGCTCTACGTCCGCTACGAACGCGGGACGCTCAGCTTTACCCTCGAACGGCCGATGAAACCCTGCGAGGGACCTAGTTGCCGAACCAAAACCACGATGGACCCGACAATCCTGCCTCTTGGAGGTTCCAACCTCGTTCTATCCCAGGGGGATGTCTCGGCAGACCGATGGGATTGCCAGGACCCCATGCCGGCCAAGCTTCCTCGTGCGGTCTCGCACTACGCGCCACGAGGTGGGCTCGATGTCCAAGAGCCACCTCCCAAAGCGCTGCTCTAAATGCGCTTGATATTCCGCAACTTTGCGATTTCTTGCGCTTCTGCGGTTTGAAACGCTCGGACTAGCCCCCCTCGAATCGGGTAGATGTCTAAGAGCATGACGAGTTCTCTTTCTGCGCTGCACCTAAGGCATCTACGATGTCCACTGAACCCACACCGGTACCCAACGATCTGTCCAATTTGCCCAAACCGACCGGTGCCAAGCCGCGCTTGACGGTCACTCCCAGAACGCGAAAACTCCTCCTGGCTGTCTTGGCTCTGTTCTCGATCCTCCTGGCCAACGGGATGTACCTCTCCGGAGTGACCTTCTCGGAGTGGTACTTTCAGCGGACGTTTCAGGATCTGTTTTACCATTACATGTTCCTGCTCCATCTGGTGCTCGGACTGGTCTTGATCGTCCCGTTCCTGGCCTTCGGTTTCTTCCATTGGAAAGCGTCTCACAAGCGACGCAATCGACGGGCGGTTCGGATCGGTTATGCGCTGCTGATCGCAGGGATAGTGGTTCTCGTCAGCGGCGTGCTGCTGATCAAGTTCGGGACATTTGAATTCATGCGCGGCCCGACGAGCAAACGCGTCGTCTACTGGGCCCACATCCTCGCTCCGCTCGGCGCGATGTGGCTCTATTGGCTCCACCGACTCGTCGGTACCCGCATCCGTTGGGTCATCGCCCAACGCGTCGGTATCGCAACGGCTTTGGCCGTCGGTGCGATGCTCATCGTTCAGACCCAGGACCCCCGTAAATGGAACAAAAAGGCACCGACCGACGGTCAAAAGTACTTTGAAAACTCGCTGGCTAGCACCCGGGACGGGAACTTCATCCCCCAGCGGGTACTGATGAACGACGATTACTGCAAGAAGTGCCATCAGGACGTCTACGACGATTGGTTTCACAGCGCCCACCACTTCAGCTCGTTTAACAACCCTGCTTACCTCTATGCCGTTCGCGAGACGCGCAAGGTCTCGCTCGAACGCGATGGCAACGTCCATGCGGCACGCTTTTGTGCCGGTTGCCACGACCCGGTGCCCTTCTTCTCCGGAGCGTTTGATAACCCACACTACGACGATGTCAACGACCCGACGAGTCAAGCTGGGATCACCTGCTCGGTCTGCCATGCGATTACCGAAGTCGAATCGACGCGAGGCAACGCCGATTACATCATCGAAGAACCACAGCACTACCCGTTTGCCTACAGCGAAAATTTTCTGCTGCAGCAAATCAACATGCTGATGGTCAAGGCCAAGCCTGCGTTTCACAAGAGCGAGATGCTCAAGCCAGCTCTCAAGTCCGCAGAGTTCTGTAGCACCTGTCATAAGGTCCACTTGCCAGGCAACCTGACCAAATACAAAGATTGGGTGCGAGGTCAAAACCACTACGATTCTTATCTGCTCAGCGGTGTTGCAGGCCACGGAGCTCGGAGTTTCTACTACCCAGAAAAAGCGCAGACCGATTGCAACGGCTGCCATATGCCCTACCGAGAATCCAACGACTTGGCCTCCAAACCGCACCCCGAAACCGGCAAGAACGTCGTGCACAACCACTTCTTCCCTGGCGGAAACACCGCTCTGCCTTTCTGGAGAGGCGATCACGAGGTCATCGAGCAGGCCCAAGCGATCCTCAAAGACTGCGCCCGCGTCGATATCTTCGGCGTGCGCAAAGGGGGCACCCTCGAAGGTGAACTCATCGCTCCTTTGCGACCGGAAGTCCCGGCCCTTGAGGCAGGCCAAGCGTACCTGCTCGAGACGGTCATCCGTACCCTCAAGGTCGGGCACCATCTGACCCAAGGAACCGTCGATTCGAACGAACTGTGGCTCGAGATCGAGGCCAAATCGGCCGGCCGTGTCATCGGTATCAGCGGCGGTCGAACTCAGGATGGCCAAGTCGACGAATGGTCCCACTTCGTCAACAACTTTGTCATCGATAAAAACGGCGATCGCATCGCCCGTCGAAACGCTCAGGATATCTTCATCGCGCTGTACGATCACCAAATCCCTCCCGGGGCCGGACAGACAGTCCACTATCGGCTCGATGTGCCCAAGGACATCCTCGCACCGATCGAGGTCACCGTGAAACTCAACTACCGTAAGTTCGATCGTGGCTACATCGAGTTCATGGATAAAGCTTTTCAACCCGGTGATCGAGATTATGCCGAGCGAAACACAGGCTTGAATCCTTTGCCGATAACCGTCATTGCCGAAGACAAATTGATCCTGCCGGTGGTTCTGGCCGACGGCTCAAGGGTCGAGGTCCAAGGAGAGAGCAAAAAAGCGATCGAACCGACCTGGCAACGCTGGAACGATTATGGAATCGGATTGCTGTTGACCGGTACGGCCCAACTCAAGCAGGCCGCTGAGGCCTTTGCCAGCGTCGAAAGGGCAGGGCGTTACGACGGTCCTTTGAACATCGCTCGCGTTTTCTTCGCTGAAGGAAACCTCGATGGGGCGACCCAAGCCCTAGCCCGCGCCGTGTCGATGGATCCAAAACCACCGGCTTGGACCTCGGCTTGGCTCTCCGGTGAAATCGCCCGACAACAAGGCCAGTTCGATGTCGCTGTCGAGAACTTCAAGAGCGTGCTTTACGATCAAACGGAAGAACGCAACAAACGCCGATTCGATTTCTCACTCGATTACGTAGTTCGAAATGGTCTCGGATCGGCCTACTTGGACCTGGCCCTTGCGGCTGCAAGCTCCGACGATACCGATGCGAAAAATCGGTACTTGGAACTTGCTCGCAGCGAGTTCCAACGCGTGCTGGAAATCGACAGCGAAAACCTCATGGCTCATGCCAACTTGGTCACTGTCTTCGAACGCTTGGGCGCAGAGGACAAAGCCCAATTCCATCGCGAAGCAAACTTGAGATACAAACCCGACGACAACGCCAGCAATATGGCACGCCGCCCCGCAAGGCAAAAGTACCCGGCAGCCAATCGCGCTGCCGAGCCGATCGTGATCTATCCGATGCAAAGGTCCGGTGCTCCAGGATTGCCATCCGATGCGCCCTCGCAATCCGTCTCGCTTGTCGACCAACCTTAAAAAACTCCTCCCAGACCAACACCGAGCTTGTCTATGTCCTCTCCTGATAAGAAGCCCTCAAAACGGGACATCCAGCGCAGGGTTTCACAGAACCCAAACCGCTCTCGAGCCTCTTCCCAGGATTCCGACGACGATTCGGTCATCGGCAGGATGTTCTGGCGATCGCTAGGTCTGATCGCCAGCGTGGCCCTTATAGGTGGGGCTATCTATGCCCTCAACCGACCGGAGAAAGAGAAGTTTGTCGAGAAGAAAACGCAGACGGCTCTGCCCCAGGAACGCAAGGCCGCGACCGTCGAAATCCCGACGATCCCCTTTACTGATATCACACAACAGGCCGGTATTGAGTTTACCCATTACGACGGCAAGCAAGGTGAGCGTTTGCTCCCTGAAACCATGGGAGGGGGAAGTGGATTCCTAGACTATGACAACGACGGCGATCAAGACATCCTGTTGGTAAACTCATGCGATTGGCCTTGGAACCAACGGGACCTAAACCAACCAGCTCCGACGATGTGCTTGTACCAAAACGATGGCAAAGGGAACTTCAAAGAGGTGACCAAGGAATCGGGACTCGATGTCACTTTCTACGGCATGGGACCTGCCTTCGGAGATTACGACAACGATGGGTGGGTCGATGTGTTCATCACGGCCGTCGGTAAAAACCACCTTTTCCGAAACGATCACGGCAAGTTCATCGAGGTGACCGATTCGGCAGGAGTCGCTGGGGTCGCAACCCAGTGGAGCTGCCCGGCGATGTGGCTCGATTATGACCGGGATGGCAAGCTCGATTTGATCGTCGGTAACTATGTAGCATGGAGTCGCGAAATCGATTTGTCGCTCGCCTCGACCCTCGTCGGTTTGGAGCGATCCTATGGCCAACCGACCAACTTCGACGGCGTGCATATGTACCTTTATCACAACGAAGGTGGTGGAGTTTTCAAGGAGGTCGGCAAAGAAGCAGGATTGCATGTGCTCAATCCTGCGACACAGGTTCCAGAAGCCAAGACCCTCGGGATCGCCCTGCTCGATGCAAATCACGATGGCTGGATGGATGTGTGCGTGGCGAATGACACGGTGAAGAACTTCCTATTCATCAACAAAAAGGATGGAACCTTTGAGGATCAAGGGGTCACCATGGGAGTGGCCTTGACCCGCGACGGCCAAGCCACCGGCGCGATGGGGATCGATTCGGCGAACTTTCGCAATGACGACTGCTGCGGGATTGTGATCGGAAACTTCGCCAACGAGCAATCGAGTTTGTATCTCAGCGACGGTCTCAAAGCCAGTTTCACCGATGTGGCCCCGACAACCGGTTTCGGACCCCAGACGCGAATTCGATTGACCTTCGGTACCCTATTTGCCGACATGGACCTCGATGGCAGGCTCGATATCCTATGCTCAAACGGTCACTTAGAACCTGAGATTCAAAAGGTCTTCCCAACCCAGCAGTACGAGCAGCCGAGCCAATTGTTCTGGAACGCAGGCAAGAAGCAACCGACTCAGTTTGTCGCGTTGAACGCCGAAAAGACCGGAGCGGATTTCCAAAAGCCGATGGTAGGGCGCAGTGCCACGGTTGGCGATATCGACGGGGATGGTGATCTGGATGTGCTCTTGGTCGCCAATGGTGGCAAAGCTCGCTTGCTGCGTAACGATCAAAAACTCGGCAACCATTGGTTGAGGGTCAGACTCAAGGACAAGTCCAACACCGGTGCCATAGGGGCCACGATCCTGCTCGACTTCGGCAGCGATGAGAAAATGCAAAGGACCATCTCGACGACCCGCAGTTATCTATCGCAGACGGAACTAGCAGCGACGTTCGGACTTGGGAATCGCGAACCCAAAGAGATGACGATCCGATGGCCCGACGGCTCCGAGCAAAAGGTACCGATCGACAAGCTCGATCAGGAAATGCTGGTCGAACAAGGGACTTAGAGGTACTCCTAGTATGTTAGAAGTCTGTGTCGATCGTCTCGAAGCCGTCCGCCAATCGATCGATGCTGGAGCCCAGCGGATCGAACTGAGCGAGAATTTGAGCGTCGGAGGAGTCACTCCTTCGGTGGACTTGATCAAAGCAACGCGGGCCGAAATGTCCGAGGCCTTGATCGTATTGGTGCGATGTCGAGAAGGGGATTTTCATTACACGACCGATGAGCTCGATCGGATGCTCGAAGAGGCTCGAGAAGCGATCAGGCTCGGGGCCGATGGTGTGGCAGTCGGTGCCTGCTGTGCCGACGGATCGCTCGATTGGGATTTCTTAGCTCGGGTGCAAAGGGTTGTTTTTCAGGTGTCCGAGGCAGCCGAATTGGTGGTCCATCGAGTCTTCGATCGAGTACCGGATCCCATCCCTTCGATCGAACGCCTGATCGAACTTCGGTACGATCGAATCTTGACCAGCGGGGGAGCGTTGCACGCAGTCGATTCGCTCGACGCTCTGCGTGAGTGGAATCTTGCGGCAGCCAACCGTTTGGAGATCTTGCCCGCAGGGGGAATCCATTCGCTCAATGCTCAACGGGTTTTGCAAGAAACACATTGCCGTCAATTGCACGGTTCTTTTACCAAACGTCCTGAGCAAGCTGCAGAGAGTCGGCTCTCGCACCTCCCTCCGGGCATGCCGATTGCCGAGGAGATTCTCCAGGTTCGACGTTTGCTCGATCGATCGAATCTCTCGTCGATGTCTACCTGAGGATTAAGCTCGAAAAGCTTTAGGCTAGGGCATAAGGATCGATTTGATTTTTTCTTCGGCAAGTTGGTTCTCTTTGGCGACTTGCTCGAGGCTCATCCCTGCGGGAATCCCGGGACGAACATGTTTGGTGATCGAGAGCCAAGCGAGTTTTCGTTTGTTTTGTTCCGATGCGATCAGCTCCACCAGTTCCGAAGCGCGAGGGTGGTTTGGCAGTCCGTTGGAGGTGAGGGTCAAGCCCCAGTGGGTTGCCAATGGGCCAGCGACGATCGCCTGGCCGGCTGAGTTGGGGTGAACACCGTCGGCAGCGAGAGTGAAATTCGGATCGGCTTGCCGGGCTTTGGCGACGGCATTTTTCATCGCACCGTGGACATCGAGTACTGTCCAGCCGCGATCGCGTTGCTTCAGCAACCACTGCGAATAGGCTTCTAGGACATCGTCGTACTTGGCATAAGGTTGACGGTACTCGTCGAGTCCGTCGGGAAGTAGGCGGTCACGGATGGGTAGTGCGTCGAAGTAAGCAGGAGTCAGGTGGATGATTCTCGCTCCGGAGTCAACGACTTGTTGGTGGAGTAGTTCGATCCCCGACTGGAATTTTTTGAACCGATCATCGCTCAGCGGGTAGTACATACCGCAGTTCATGCCGTAGCAGGCGATGACAAGATTGGGTTTGGTTTCTCGAAGGATCCGCCCGAGGCGTTCGTGGAGGTTGGGGCGAGGGAAAGAGCCGCCGGCGTGACCCGGTTCGGATAACCCGCTTACCGTCTCGCTTGGTAGTCCAAGGTTGATGAATTCGGGGACTTCTCGATCTGGATACTCCACGCGCATGGCCGCCTCGAGGATCGCGACGTAACCGCCCGCATGGGTGATGCTATCTCCTAAGAAGACGATCCGTTTGTCCTTGGGTGCTAGTGGGTCCTGGGCAAGGACCCCTGGGCTCGAACACACAGAGAGCCAGCAGAAGCACAATAGAAGGAATCGGAAAAGGCAGGCTGTAATCGAAGGGGAGAGCATTGGTATGAATGGGGTGGGTAAGGACGGAGGGGAGCAGGGGTCACGACGACCATTCTAGCATCTGCGATCCGACTGATCTGGCTAATCGTAGCCACCCGCTGCCAAGCGGTGGTGGGGCGCGAGGAATCCGACTGCCTAGCACCTGAATCCGAGTGGCGAACGGCAGGCTGAATGCTAGCGAAACTCATCGCGCCAGCGGCCCCAGCAGGTGCCTGGCACCGGAATCCGACTGCCGACCGGCAGCAGAATGCTAGCGAAACTCATCGCGCCAGCGGCCCCAGCAGGTGCCTGGCACCGGAATCGGGAACCGGACGCCCAGCATTGCTAGCAAATCCTGGCTCGGCCCCAACAGGTGCCTGGCACCTGGATCGGGCACCTGACGCCCTGGATTGCTAGCAAATCTAGCTGCCTCATCAGGTGCCTGGCACCGGAATCCGACTGCCGACCGGCAGCAGAATGCTAGCGAAACTCATCGCCCGGCGGCCCCAGCGGGTGCCTGGCACCGGAATCGGGAACCGGACGCCCAGCATTGCTAGCAAATCCTGGCTCGGCCCAGCAAGTGCCTGGCACGGATGGAAGCATGCGTGGACTGCAATGCTAGCTGAGTGTTTTCTCAGTTGGGATTTAACAAGATTGCGCTGTGTAAAAACCGCGATCGGCAGTGCCAAGAGCTACACGGCAGGTGCTCGGAGTTGAAGTAGAAACTCACGTGCCCTCGGGGCTCTGCCGGCATATGCCGACGGAGCCCTTGGTCGATCGATAAGCGATTCGATCAGCTACAGCCAAGGCTGTTGCCGCAGTTGTGGCACAGATAGCAGTTGCCATTGCGGACCGTGACCGATCCGCAGTTGTCGCATCCCGGAGCGTCGCTTTGGAATCGCGAAAACTGTTCGGCTCGGCTGTCCTCACGGATCGCCGTCGAGGAGACCGCCCAAGTCGGACTCTTGTCGTCGTGACTGACGAATCGAGCTTCGGTTCGAATCGACTCGCCAGAGGACTCGGCCGACGATGTTGCAGACGATGCATTCGTGGACTTGATCGTCACGATCGGAGTCGCAGCGGTTTGCTTGCCAGTTTGCTTACCGGCTTGGTTGCTCTCATTGCCTGAGATCAAATCGGCTTTGGCCTTTTGCTCCTCGCGATAGCCAGCCAGGAATGTCAGACCCATCCAGCGGAAGATGTAGTCGACCACACTCTTGGCGATCCGGATGTCGGCATTGGTGGTATGGCCATTGGGTTCGAACCGGGTATGGCTGAACTTATTGACCAGGACTTCCAAGGGGACCCCGTATTGCAGGGACAAGGAGATTGCCGTACCGAAACTATCCATCAGTCCACCGATGGTGCTGCCTTCTTTGGCCATGGTGATGAAGACTTCGCCTGGCCGACCGTCTGGGTAGAGTCCTACGTTGATGTAGCCTTCATGCCCAGCGATGCTGAACTTGTGGGTCACCGAGTTGCGGGTATCGGGCAATCGTTCCCGACGCACTTTGTAAACCACCTTTTCGACAACCTTGGCCGCTTCGGCCTCTTCGGCCTTTTTCGACTCGGATTTGGTCGAAAGCGGCTGGCTTTGCTTGGAACCATCGCGGTAGATCGCAACGGCTTTGAGGCCAAGTTCCCAGCCCCAATAGTAAGCGTCGGCGATGTCCTTGACGGTCGTATCCGAAGGCATGTTAACCGTCTTGCTGATTGCACCGGACAGGAACGGTTGAGCGGCGGCCATCATCTCGACGTGGGCTTGCCATCGAATGCTGCGTGTGCCGTTGGCTGGGGTGAACGCACAGTCGAAGACGGGCAAATGCTCTTGCTTGACATGCGGTGCTCCCTCGATCGTATCGCGATCGTTGATGTACTTTTCGATGTCTTTGATCTGCTCAGGGGTGTACCCGAGGTTCTGCAGACCCAAGTGAACCGAGCCGTTGACGATCTTGAGCATGCCACCGCCCGCGAGCTGCTTGTACTTGACCAACGCGATGTCCGGTTCGATACCGGTCGTATCGCAATCCATCATGAAGCTGATTGTTCCAGTCGGTGCAAGCACAGTGGCCTGTGCATTGCGGAACCCGTGAATGCGCCCAGCCTCCAAGACCTTGTCCCAAACCTCGCGAGCCGCGTCCTTGAGATACCTTGGACCTGCATCAGGAATCTGTTCAACGGCGTTGCGATGCATTTGCATGACGCGCATCATCGGTTCGGAATTCTCGGGATACTCGGCAAAGGCTCCGACGACACCCGCCATCTCGGCGCTGGCCAGATTGGCCGCTCCATGGAGCAATGCGGTGATCGATCCGCACAAGCCATGGGCCATCGGGGAATCGTAAGAAGCCCCATTGGTCATGATCAACGAGCCAAGGTTGGAGTAGCCGAGCCCAAGCGGACGGAACAGGTGGCTGTTGTAAGCGATCCTGTCGGTCGGATAGGCCGCATGATCGACCAAGATCTCCTGAGCGATGAAGAACAATCGGCAAGCGGCCATGAAGCCCTGATTGTCAAACGAGCCGTCGGCGCGACGGAACTTCATCAAGTTGATCGAGGATAGATTGCAAGCCGTGTTGTCCAGGAACATGTATTCCGAACAAGGGTTGCTCGCGTTGATCCGTCCGCTGTTTGGACAAGTGTGCCATTGGTTGATCGTCGTGTCGTATTGAACACCCGGATCTCCGCAATTCCAAGCGCACTCAGCCATTCGGTTGAGAACCTCTCGAGCGCGGTACTTGGGCGGCGACTCCTTCGGCTTGTCCGAAATCCATCGCGTACTCCAAACTTGATCGTCACGAACCGCTTGCATGAACTCATCGGTCAGGCGAACCGACAAGTTCGCATTCTGGAACATCACCGACGAGTAGGCCTCGCCGTTGAAGTTCGATTCGTAACCTTCGCGGATCAGCGCGTGCGCTTTTTGCTCTTCTTTCCACTTGCACTCGATAAAGTCCATCACGTCCGGATGCCATACCTTGATCGACTGCATCTTGGCCGCTCGCCGGGTCTTGCCACCGGATTTGACCACCGCTGCGATCTGGTCGTAGACTCGCATGAACGACAAAGGACCACTGGGCTTGCCACCACCCGAGAGCTGCTCGCGACTCGAACGGATCGTCGAGAGGTCCGTCCCGGTCCCTGAACCAAACTTAAAGAGCATCGCTTCGCTGGCCGCCAGACGCATGATGTCTTCCATGTTGTCATCCACACTCTGGATGAAACAAGCCGATGCTTGCGGGTACTCGTAAGGGTTCTCGGGTTGCTCAAGCTTGCCCTCCTCGACGTTGTAGTGCCAATTGCACTTGGTACCAACGACCTGATACTGCTGGAAGAGTCCAACGTTGAACCATACCGGAGAATTGAACGAACCGTACTGATGAAGACACAGCCAAGTCAGATCCTTGTAGAATCGCTCCGCATCTGCAGGCTGGTCGAAGTACCCGTCCTGAAGACCCCAATCAGCAATCGTTCTGGTGACCCGATGAATCAATTGCTTGACCGAATACTCCCGCTCCTCGGTGTTCTTCGGATCCCCATAAAAGTACTTGCTCACCACCACATTGGTCGCCAATTGGCTCCATGTCGAAGGGATCTGGCAATTGGTCTGCTCGAATAGCACCTTGCCATTCTCGTCCTTAATCGCCGCACTGCGGGTCTCCCACTCGACGGTATCAAAAGGGTCGCTCACTCCAGAAGGACAGAACCGTGTCTCGATCTTGAGTCCATTGCGATTGCCACGAAATTCCTGAGGGGTTCGAGTTCGAGTTTTCAGTTCGTTGCCGATTTCTGCGGTTGCCATTGTTGTGGATTGACTCCATGTGGGGTGACTAGGGGGTGGAAAGCAAATAAGCTCTTCTAATGGCCAAGGTTCAGTGGATAGGGGACCGCTGAGGGGTTGGACTGGAAAAAGGGGCCCTTACTTGCGCAACTTGGAAAAGACGGTTCCTTGCGACCTCTTGGGAGCTTCTTGCTCCAAACTCCTACAAGCCTCCGACGCTTCGTATGGGGTTGCCTGGTCGCTTGCGGCAATTCCCAACCGAGGTGTCATGCAGTTCCATTATCGACCGAAAACACTACCCTTGGTAGTTTTTCTGCCGCGATGGCACTACATGTTGCGTCATGGATCCGCAGTTTATCGTTTCCAAACGCAAAGTCAACTTTTTTCTTCTCCGCGTCGCAAAGTCCGCAGGAGACTAGGTTTGAGGGCTAGGTAAGAAATCCTACTAGAGCCAAAAATCGACCCCAGGAGCGTTCCTAACCTACGAGGTAACCGTCAGTTAAGATAATGTGAACCGGGGCAGTGACTAGTTTGGTCACTAGGTCAAAAAACGACAAAAGATTTCCGCTACCCCCCCCCGTGGGTGCCCGACAGACGGTTTCAACGCTCAAAGCTGTCTTTTTCCCCAGGCCTTATCCATAATGACCCCGGTGATCGATGCTCGAGGGCCGATCTAAAGCCGATTTCTAGCCCGAACCGCGTCCCGAACAGCGCCCCGAACCGCGCACAGAGCCACCAACTATCGAAACTCCTTCGCTCGATCCTCTCGCCACTTGCTCAACCCCCCGAGGCTCATCGCCCCGGGAAAGGAAAGCTTTGCACCCGCGAGGCATTGTGCATCTCGCAAGCATTCTGACTGCATGCTTAGCCACCCTCTGCCTCGGAATGGTCGCTCACGCCGATTTTGTCGTCTATCGATTGCCTGGGACTCAGGTCACCGTGCTCTTGGAGGGAAGGACCAAAGGGGTCGGACAAGGCACCTTCGAGTACACGCACCCGTCGCTCGGGACGTTGACCTTCAGCCACGAAACGGCTTTGGTGATCAAAGCGCCGACGAAACTCGAGGAGTACCGACGCTTGGCAAACGTCGCGCGGCAAGAGCAGCGGTTCGACGACTACATCCAAGCGGCCCGCTTCGCCCTGCGCAGCGGTTTTCTCGAAGAGTTCCGCGAATGCTGCAACGCGGCTTACAAAATCCAACCCGATCACCCGACCATGCTCAGGCTGCTCGAAGCTCGCAAAAGGATCAAGCAACCAGTCACCGGCTGGGAATCCTCCGAGCAGCAGTTGCGCGACTCGGTTCCGATCCCATCGATGGAACTGGCTCGCAGCGACCATTATCTCCTGCTTCACGATACCGGATCGAGTAAGGTCGGTCGTCGACGCCAGAGCCGCTGGCAGAGCCGCCTGGACTTGCTCGAAAAAGTCTACGAGTCGTACTTCATGAAGTTCGCCCTCGAAGGGGTCGTTCTCGAGCCCCCCAAAGAGCCGATGAAAGTGGTCCTTTTTGGAAAAGAGCAAGACTACGTCAGCTATTCCCAGCAACGCGATCCGTCGCTCGTCGGCGCTCTTGGGTACTGGTCCTCGGAGGACAACGTCGCTGTGTTTTTCGACCAAGGGACCACGCAGCGCATGCGCGATTTGGAACAGCATTCCAAGGAGCTCCAACGCAATAAAATGAGAGCTCGGGGCACCGTGCAGGCCAAAGATGCAGCTTATTTGGCCAACACCGTTGAACTGCTCGTCAAACTCACCCGAGAAGACGACGACATCGAAGTCGTCTCGCACGAAGCGACCCATCAACTGGCCGGCAACACCGGGATTATGCCCCGCGATCAAATCGCCCTGCGATGGGCCCACGAAGGACTCGCTAGCTACTTCGAAACCTCCAGCGATGCTGGCTGGGGAGGTATCGGCGCAGTCAACGAAAATCGACTTAAAAGCTACTACCGCGTCTCCTCGGACCCTCGCCGTGCAGACATCGGATTGCTGGTCTGCGACGGTCTGTTCGATATCGCTAGGAACCAACAAGAAGAAGCCGAGGTCTACGGGCAAGCCTGGGGACTGACCCACTTCTTGATGGAACGGCACTTTGAAAAACTCATCGGCTACTACCGAAAAATCTCGGAAATCCAGACAACCCACGGAAGCATCACCCGTGGCCAACTCGTCGAACTCTTCATCGACTCGTTCGGCGACCTAAGAATTCTGCAGTCTCAATGGCACGCTTACATGCGCGAACTTAAGACCGATCTGGACCGCGCCCGAAGCCAAGCCGCCAGCCAACCCAACAGCCCAATCCCACCCGGACCCTAGCGGTCCGAAATAGGCTTCGACAAACAGACGGCCATCTGTTCTCCACGCGACGTTTGCGACCAATCCAACGCTCCTAGAGCACCGCGGACCTGCTCGAACTGCTCGGGAACCGTCAAAGCCTGGTCGACAAACAGCACCGCCTTGCTCCCAACCCTAACCAATCCACCCCGCACTCCCGAGAGCCACTCGGAGCGTACCTCGATCCCCTCGTCTTGGGCGATTGCTAGCATTGTTTCCAAGGCTTCCAAGGTGTTCATGGCGATAAGGTGCGATTGGCTTTAAGTGGGCTTACTCTAGAACCATTTCATGAGGAAAAGATTCGCGAATCTTTCCTAGCACAATTGCCCTGCCCGGGGCAATCCTGGTGCATCCCTCAGCCGAAAGAATCCGATACACCCATCATGGAGTCAAGCAAAAACCAAAAATCCGTTGTTGGTCCCGATTATGATGTCACGAGCGATCGGTCTGCCCAAGACCGCTGGATCGCCCAGCTAGAAGAGCGTCTGATCGACTCGGAACGCCTAGCCTGCGTCGGTGAGCTTACCAGCACCATGACGCACGAATTCAACAACCTGCTCATGACGATCCTCAACTATGCCAAGCTCGGCATGCGGCACAAGGACGAAGCGACTCGCGAAAAAGCCTTATCGAGGATCCTCGATGCGGCAAACCGCGGCGCGAAAATCACCAGTTTGGTCCTAGGTTTGGCTCGTCCAGGTACCGGCAATCTCGATCCGATCGATTTGGTAGCAACCGTCAACGACGCTTTGGTCCTGCTGGAAAAGGAACTCCAAAAGTATCGCATCGATGTTCAAAAGGAGTTGTCGAGCGTTCCGATGATCCTCGGCTCGGCCAGCCAACTGCAGCGATTGCTCCTGAACTTGATCACCAACGCTCGCCAAGCGATCAAAGAAAATGGCACGATTCGAATCATCGTCAAGCATGAGCCGAAGACCGACTCGGTGGTGTTGACGGTCCGAGACAACGGCGCGGGAATTCCCAAAGAGGTTCTGCCGAAAATCTTCGACCGTTTCTTCACGACCAAATCCGGACCGGATGCCTCAGGCAAAGGGGGCACGGGATTGGGTCTCACCGCATGCAAGCAAATCATCGACGAGCATCGAGGTCGTATCCGCGTTGAGAGCACCGTTGGGAAAGGAACTGCCTTCAGCATCCGATTCCCAGTTGCCAATACCGCACGGGCGACTCCGGCTGCCTAGGCCCTCGTGCTATCGGTTCTTCCTACATAGAACAACCAGTAGGTCACCGGGATAACAAACAGGGTGAAGATCGTGCTGGCGATGAGCCCGAAGATCAGCGACCAACCCAACCCTGAGAAGATCGGATCGAGCGTCACCGGGATGGCCGATAGCATCGCAGCCCCGGCCGTCAGCAGGATAGGACGCAGCCGCACGACGCGGCTCTCGAGGATCGCATCGAAGAGCGGTCGCCCAGCAGCGACGGCTTGCTCCATGAAATCGACCAAGATGATCGAGTCGCGTGTGACAATCCCCGAAAGGGCGATCATGCCGATCATCGCCGTGGCGGTAAAGTACACCGGATCGGCGTAGCCTCCCGAACTGCTCGCTGCAAGTTCGTTGAGCAAATAGAATCCAGGCATGACACCCAAGACCGTCAATGGGATCGCGAGCATGACGATCACAGGGACCAAAAATGAGCCGGTCTGTGCGACCAAGATGATGTAGATCAGGACCATGGCAGCTCCGAAGGCCAACCCGAGATCCCGGAACACATCGAGCGTGATTTGCCACTCGCCTTCCCCAGAGAATCGGGCGGTGTGTCCCTCTTGCAATCCCCAAGCGATCCCCGATCCGTTCCGCAGGAACGTCCGGGGCTCGACCCGGCGCGCCTGGCCGTCGGCCACAAACGAAACATCTTGTCGGCCTGATTGCCCTGTGGCTTCGTCGGCCAGCACATCGATGATGCAATCGGCCGGTGGACGGCCGGCCGTTTCGGCCGTGACATAAGCGACGCGCTGAAGGTTCTTATGGTAGATGGTCTGACCGACCCTGTCTTGTTGCCATCGCCCGATCTCGGTGAGTCGAACGAGGGATTGGTTCTGACCTCGTACGGCGATCTGGTTGAGCTCCAAGGGGTCTTGCCGCAACTCTTGGGGCAAGCGAACGACGATCTCTAAAGGCCTTCGTTCGGTCTCGGCGCGCAGGATTCCGCTGGTCTCACCGACCGAAGCGGTCCTGACGGCTGCGGCAATGTCGCTGACACTGATCCCGGCCAGGGCCGCTTTCTCTTGATCGGGCACAAACGTCAATCGGGTCATAGGAGCTTCGGTCATGTCGTCGACCTCGACGACTCCGGGCTCGCGTTCCAAGCGGCCTTTGACGATCCGTCCCGAGGCCAATAAGTCTCGGTAGGATGTTTCGGACGTTCCATAGACCTCCGCGACGATCGAGGCCAGGACGGGTGGTCCAGGGGGCAACTCGACGATCCGCAAGGTTCCGCCGTTGTTGCGTGCAACTTCGGTCAACGGATCTCGCAAACGCAGCGTGATGGCATGGCTTTGCTCACGGCGATTCTTTTTCCCAACAAGATTGATTCGGATCTCTCCATGATGGGTCCCGTTTCGCAAGTAGTAATGGCGGACGAGTCCGTTGAAATCGATGGGACTCGGACAGCCCACATACGTCGTATAGTCGATCACTTCGGGCTCGGTCGCAATCCGGTCTTCGATCTGCTGGAGGACCGCAGCGGTTCTCTCGAGCGTGGTCCCCTCATCCATATCGAGCAGCACCAAAAACTCGTTCTTGTTGTCAAACGGCAGCATCTTCAAAGGGACCATGCGCAAGGCCCCGAGCCCCATGGCTGCAAACGTCAATCCAGCGATCAAAAGCAGAAACACGATGGCTCGAAAACGGGTCTTGAGTAGCGGTGCCATGATCGGTCGAAAAATCCGATAAAGCAACGTCTTGCTGACGGCCACCGGATCGTAAGCCGCATGATGGCTCAGAACCCCAGGATCGGACGGCTCGTCGCCGACTTCCTCGCGGTGCTTATACCCATGCTCATACCCGTGCTTGAGCACGTGATAGCTGAGCCATGGGGTGATCGTAAAGGCCACGAGCATCGACATGAGCATCGCGACCGGGACGTTCAAGGCCATCGGGGACATATAAGGCCCCATCATGCCGGTGATGAAGAACATCGGCAAGAAGCTGACGATCACCGCGAGTGTCGCGCTGATCAACGGCGGACGAATCTCCGCGACGGCCTCCATGACGATCCTCCGCGAAGCTCGCTTGCGGTCATGAAAGTGCCTCGCGATGTTCTCGACATCGACGATCGGATCGTCGACCAAAAGGCCCAAGGCCAAGATCAAGGCAAAGAGCGTCACGCGATTGATCGTAAAGCCAAAGAGAAGATTGACAAATAGGGTCAGACCAAAGACCACCGGAACGGCGATCGCCACGATGAATGCCTCCCTCCATCCCATCCCGATCGTCAGGAGCAAGATCACGATCAGAATCGCGATCCCCAAGGCCTCGATCAACTCGTTGACTTTTTCATCGGCCGTCTGTCCCGCGTTGCGAGTGACGACCACATCGACATCGTCGGGTAGAATCGTCCTTCGAAGCTCCTCGGCCCGCTCGATGACCGCACGGGATACCGAGACTGCGTTGGCCCCTTTTTGCTTGGAAATCGCGATCGTCACGGCCGGGCTCGAATCCCCAACGGCCCGAAACTCTGCTCCGCTGTGGCTCCCGAGAAAACTCCCAGGGGTTGCTTCATGCTGTGGGAAATCAGCAGCCGCACCCCAACCGTGCCGAACATAAGTCCTCGGTTCGCTGGCCCCATCGATCACCTTGGCGATGTCCTTGAGATAGACCGGCATGCCTTGGAAAACCCCGACGACCAAGTCGTTGAGTTCCTGCGGGTATCGAATCCCTGCCGATGTCCTCAGTTGGATCTGCATGTCCTTGCGCGCGATTTGGTCTCCGGGCGCTACGTCGTTGGCCGCGCGGATCGCCCGCTGCACATCGATAAGCGTGAGCTGATAAGCTTGCAATCGATCCGGCGAAATTTCCACCTGCGCGACTCGAGGCTCACCGCCGACGAGGTAGGCGCGGTTGACGTTGCGGATCGTCGCAAGGCGTTCGACGAATTCTTCTCCGATGCGACGCAATTGAAAGCTGTCGTTGCCGGCACCTTGGAGGGTCAGTGTCACGATCGGCACATCGTCGATCTCAACGGGCTTGAGAATCCAATCGCGGACGGCTGATGGAATCACATCCTGATTCTCGTTGAACTTTTTGAAGAGTTTGACCAAGCTTCTTTCCCGGTCTTGGCCTACATAAAATCGGACGGTGATGATCGCTTGGTCGTCGCGCGACATGCTGTAGACATATTCGACACCGTCGATTTGCGAGAGCATGCGCTCCAGGGGCGTCGATACGAGTTGCTCGACTTGGTCGGCGTCATAACCCGGAGCGTTGACGAAGATATCGGCAAGCGGGACGACGATTTGAGGATCCTCCTCGCGGGGTGTCAACCACAGCGCAGCGAAGCCCACCAAAGAGGCGGTGATGATCAGGATGATCGAAAGGTTGCTCTCGAGAAACGCTCGGACGATCCCCGAGAGAAAATCGTTCGGGACGTGGTCGTTCTTCGATGGACTAGTCATTATCGACCCTCCCTGAGTGCTTTGCTCAGCAGGATCGTTTCCCCCGATTGCAGACCAGCTAGGATTTGGATTTGATCGCCATATTGACGACCGAGTTGGACATTGCGTCGACGGATGTGCCCTTCGTGTACGACCATGACCATGGCCAATTGGCCGATGCGAGCGATCGCCGTTTGCGGCACCAAGATCGCTTCCTCCGTACCGAGCGGGAGTTTCAGCCGACCGAACATCCCACTATAAATCCCCTCGGGCAACTGGCATTGAACCTTGACCTCGAACGAGTGCGTTGCCGAGTTGGCCTGGGGTACCACCTCGGTGATGGTCCCCTGGGTTTCCAGATTCAAGGCATCGAGGCTCGCGGTGATCGCCTGTCCGGGCTTGAGCGAGAGCGCAAGCGATTCGCGGACCTGGGCAACGAGTTGCATCTCGGTCGGATCGTAGATGCGAAAGAGGACTTGGCCAGGCACCGCGGTATCGCCCGCTTTGACCTGCTTGTCCACAATGACCCCATCAAAGGGCGCAGCGATGGTCGCAAATGAGAGCTGGATGCGACCCTCCTCGATCGACTGCGTGGCCCGTTCGACCTCGGCGTTGGCGGATCGCAAGTCGGCCTCGCGCGATTGGTATTCGCTCTGCGAGATCGCCGCCTGGGCCAGCAGCGAGTTGGCGCGTTGGAACTCCGACTGGGCTTGGCTTTGGCGCGCTTGGGCGGCCACAAGGTTCGAGTCGACTTGTCCGAGCCGAGCTCGCAGGTCCTGGTCCTGAAGCTTGACGAGGACATCCCCGGCGCGGACTTTTTGCCCCGCCGTGACGTTGACCTCTTCGATCCGAGCGAGGATTTTCGAAGCCACAGCGGCTTCATGCACCGCTTGGATTGTCCCTACGGCCGTCTCGTAACGCGGGATCGCAACGGGCTTGAGCGTCTCTAACACAGCGCCCGGTGGGATGGCCACAGGTGCATGCTCAGCCGAGGAATGAACCTTGGGGTGGAAAACCCCGGCGGCCCACAGAAGCATCCAGCCGACGGCCGCAAAGCCAACGAGAATGAAGAGCCAGGATCGCATTTCGCGCATCAGAGCCAGCAACGCAGCCAGTCGGTTATTCATCGCTTGCATCATTTCGTAGTGAATAAATTTCGTAGTGATTCCGAGATCCGTGCATCCCATCGAATTTCATCGTGCTCGTACTCGTACTCTATGGCTGTTGAACCTACCGCGATACCGATCGTTGATCGAAGCG